>Ga0153915_10006978_pt1 | contig 10621 bp, 10 predicted proteins | sample Opewatmetagenome_2_FD_107003 | JGI IMG/M metagenome (GOLD analysis project Ga0153915, IMG submission 107003) | Freshwater wetland microbial communities from Ohio, USA - Open water 3 Core 3 Depth 3 metaG | ecosystem: Environmental > Aquatic > Freshwater > Wetlands | place: USA: Ohio, Lake Erie... | reverse complement strand
GACCTCCCTACATCCCCTGGAAACGTGAGTCGTCGATTTCCTTGCGTAGCTTCTCTTCCTCGGTCATGCCTGTCACTTGTCCTTTATCACCGGCTGCCTTTGCCAGCTCCGCTTCTTCAGCAGCCTTAAGCTGAGCCTGGCTCGCCCGGGAGACGATACTCACCCTGCCGCAGTGCGGGCAGCGCTCCAGCTTGCCCACCAGCAGATTGGGTGCGATCATGTGCAAGGGAAATGGGCGCTTGCACCTTGGGCAGATCGCACCACCTGAAATGCCATAGTTACGAGGCGTACCCAGAGGCAGGTTACTTCTCTTGCGCCAGATCAACAGCGGACCGACCGCCGAAATCAAGGTGATGCCGAGCACCAGGATCAGGATTGGTCCAACGATGGTCAGTGCAGCTTTTCCGCCTTCTGCCGCGGTGACAAATTTCTTTTGGATCACCTTCGATTGCAGCTCTTTCCCATCGCTGGTGGTGCCAATAGCGCTGAGGCTGTGCATGCCAGGCATATATCTGTCCGTATTGAACTGCAGCCGGAAAGGAGCCTCAGTGTCCTCGCCGATGGCCTGGTCATCGATGTAGAAAGTCACTTTCACCAGGTTCGCTGGCCCGCTGACTTTCATACTGAATGTCCCCTGGATATCGACGCCGTTAAAGCCCTCATAGCCGAAATCTCTCGATAAGCTAAAAACAAGCTCTTCCGATTGAGCAAGGGCAGGGATGGTAAAGATGATTGCCAGACAGAACAGGATGAACAAGGATTGGATTTTAGGATGTGTGTTCATATTCGCTATGATTATTGGACCGGTAGAGATGCACACGCCGAGTTGCGCTGCTCATGAAATATGGGCATCTCTTTTTTTTATTTCCACCGCGTCAGGATCGTTTCCCTTTGGAATAAGCGCACTGCCAGATAAACCATGCCTGCATCGAGCAGCACCAAGGCGGCGGAGAATAAGGTTATGAGGGCGCTGTTCAAGATGAACAGCCCAGAAATCTGACCGAAGAAGACCGCCATGAGCGGCACAATCACGACCGCTGAAAGCTGTTCAGCTACGCGCGGGTCGTTTACCCGCGACGACACCATGATGCTCGTATTGACTGAAAGGACTGCTAGCAAAGGTCCTGCAATGAAGACTGCCAGAAGCCACATCGGTTCGAACAGGGCACGCATCACTGCCCCGTTCTGGACAATGATCCAGGCGCCGATGGCATACACTCCAAAGCCCAGCCACGTGGCGATGACTGCCGGGATCACCGCTGCCAGGTTTTTGCCTGTCACCAGCTCTGCGGTAGTGATAGGCGTGGCAAGTAGAGGCTCCAGGCTGTGGGTCGTCTTTTCGCCAACGATCGAATATGCGGCGATGTTGACCGGGATGATCAGCGGCATCATCATGAACAGGATCATCATCTGGCTGGTCATATACACCTGAAAGCACTGCCCGCTGGTCAGCTCTGGCGAACACATTTTGGCAAATTGAGGCGGTAGCTCAGAATTGGTATTACTCAAGCCGGCGTCACGCGTGGCAAACAGGAAGATCAAAGGCAGGGCTGTGAACAGTAAGGGCATGAAGATCACGCTGAAGATTACCATACGGTTCTTGAACACTTCAGCCCATTCTTTAGTGAGGATGGTTTTGATCTTTAGCATGTTTTCTCAAGCATTCTTGACTAGCTGCAGGTATACATCTTCGAGAGAATGGCGCAGCTCGCCTACGAATTGGATCTCTGCGCCCAAACCGACCAGTGATCGCACGATCTCAGGGTTGTGCGCTTCAGGATCGTCCAGAGTGACAAGCAGCTTGTTGTCAATTACTTTCGCTTCACGCACGAAGGGAAGGCTTCTCAAGCTGGCAGCCAGCTCATCGCTGGCAGATAAAAGGTGAAAGACAACCTTGCGTCCAAACAGCTGGTTGCGCAGCCGCTCGGGGGTATCGACGACCAGCAAGTGCGTCTTGAAGACACCGATGCGGTCGCACAGACGGTCAGCTTCGTCGAGGTTGTGCGTGCACAAGAAAATGGTTCGCCCCTCTTTGCGCAAGTCCTCGATGAAGTCCCGTACCAGGTGGGCGGATTCGGGGTCGAGTGCGGCTGTGGGTTCATCGAGGAAGAGCAGGCGGGGCTCGTGCAGCAGGGCACGCGCAATCGCCAGCTTCTGCTTCATACCCTTGGAGAAAGTCCCGGCTTCATCCCCCCGGCGATCCCATAGACCCAGCATGCGCAGGTACTTCTCCACTTGAGCTTTAGGATCCTTGACCTCATAAAGCCTGGCATAGATCGTCAGGTTGAACTCGGCGCTCAGATTGTCGTACATCCCCGGTGATTCGGTCAAGATGCCCACGCTGCGGCGGATTTGGGTATCTTGCTTGCCGACCTGGAAGCCATTGACCGTGGCGCTGCCGCTGGTGGGACCGATCAGAGCGGTGAGCATGCGCACGGTGGTCGTCTTGCCAGCGCCGTTAGGTCCCAGGAATCCAAACACCTCGCCTTCAGAGACTTGCAAGCTGAGGTGATCAACGGCTAAAGTGGCGGTAAATTGCTTGGTGAGGTTTTCAGTAATGATCATCGACCGTTATTGTACCGCGAGTTCTCCAGGTTTTCGGATGGTTCTGAGACTTTCGGCAGGCTGTCCGCCGAGAGGGGTGGGGGGGGTGGGGGCAGCTCGGGCTGGCTCGAGGTCGGTTCGGGAGTCTGCAGCCAGCGCAAGATAGCAAGATCGATCAGCACGGTCAAGCCCAGCAGCCCCTCGACGGCATAAGGACCCCAGGCGTAGTTTTGCAGCACAGGGAAAGCTAAACCAGGAATGGCTGTATCCACGAAAGCGTGGTAGCCGATGGCAAGCCACAACCAGCGCAATTGCTTGCGCAGAAAGACCTGCAGTACAAGCACCGAGCAGGCAATATGGAAGGGGATGGTGAACAAGCGCTCGACAGCCCCAAGCAAGGTGTGCCCCCAGGGAGCATTCCAGTAGGCGTTAACCTGGCTCTGTGCTAAAGCGAGCTGCTCGGGTGGCACTAGGCTGGAGAGGTCCTTTCCCTGGATAGCAACCATGTTGGCGAAAGTGTACAACACAATCACGCCCAGCAGGATGGCTTCCATGCCACCGTGACCAGATCCCATCAACATACCTGTTCCAAAGGAGCGCGCCTCTTTCGCCCACCAGCGATAAGCGGCATAGCGGGCAACTTCCTCAAAGATCCCCGCCGAAAGACCTGCCAGAATGGCAAAGACGGGCAGCTCCCACGCAGGAGAAGGCAGGCTCAGGCTGCCATTCTGGAACAAGCCAAAGAACCATATATTGAATGGAATGTGCCCAATCTGAGAGGCGATGAAGGTGAAACCGCCGATCCACCAGATGCGCCAGCCCAACCTATAGCGCCGAACGAGATAAAGCCCGATCAGAATGGGAAAGAGGAGCATCAGCAGGCCATTGAGCGAGTAGGTGAGGTAGAGGATGTTCACAGGATGAGTATAACCGGGAGAAGGGATAAGGGAAAGGGGGAGAGGGGAATACCAAAATATGGCAAGCGTTTACATAGTGGTAGATGACTGCCTCGTACCTCAATTAAAGCATCAAGCTTATGTTGTTACTAGAAAGAGAGCGATTTCCTTTCGGATCAATCTGCATACGAAATGTGGAAGTTAAACCACGGAAATGACATCCTCGAAGTGCAGTTCACAGCACTGCTGCGATATAAGTCACCCGAATCTGTTGTAAAGGAATCCATATTCAGCGCGATAATCTTAGTGATGGGACTGATCCTAATGCCAGTAGGCTTTCTGGGAGGGTGAAGATGAGAATGAGGAAAGCGCTGAGGATTGGGCTGGGGCTGTGGGGGGTGGTAGTGTTCGTGCTGACGTTGCGTATAGTCAATGTGTCCACGCCAAGTTTTGCGGGTATGGAGACGGAATACCTGGATTATTTTCCACTCATTGGTAGAGTATCGACCTCTACTCCAACGATAACGCCGACAGTGACCGGAACCTTGCCTGCGCTGCCGGATCTCGGGATTGCTTCCTTCGGCGTGACCTATTATGGCTGCCCTTGGGGAGGTCCGGGGAAAATCATGGCGCGGGTGGTAAATGTTGGAGAGGCAGATGCAGGGCACTTTGCAGTGGATATCAACTTCATTCGAACCACCGTGGATGGGGTGGAGGTGGGAGGGTATCGCGACCCGAGCGTGGAGTTTAGCGAAGGGCCGATAGGAAGCATAGGAATCTTGGTGGACTCGGAAGGAGAAGTGTGGGAAAGCAACGAGGGAAATAACTTTATAGGAGTGATCTACACGCCACCGCCGCCATGTGAGTAGTAAAAACCGTGAGGAAAACAGGGGGTAAGGGGCGAGGGGTTAAGGGATAAGGGCCCCGATTAATTAGGGGATCGAGGTTAGATAGATCGTCGAGGAGACATGAGGATGGACTTCACCGAGGATCAAAAGCACATCATCTTGGCGGTCGATGGACTTGGGCGCCAAAAGAAATCAATCACCCTGGAGGGGATTCGAGATTACGTAGGGTGGACCAGTTGGAAAAAAGATCTTCAATCGCTGAATGATGAGCTGGAAGGATTGATCCAAGGCAGGTTAATTAGCCGAATGGAAAGCACGATATCTTTGACAAAAGAAGGTCATGCTCTTGCCAAAGAGCTCGACGGTGAAGGATTTGGAAAATGGATGGTTAGTTGCGAACTGAGTCAGAGTTATCGAAAGTTTTGCATGAGGGTGTTTGGGGTGGAACGCTGCCAGTTCGATATGATGACGCAAAAGCAATTCGAAAAGCTCCTGGAAGTGCTGAATATCCGGGCAGAAGAAAGGGTGCTCGACTTGGGGTGCAGCACAGGTTCAGTTGCAGAAACGATCGCAGATCTTACGGGCGCCAATGTAACAGGGATTGATTTTTCAACAAACGCCATTAGATTTGCGCTAGAAAAAAACCGGGAGAGACAAGATCGCCTTTCCTTCCAGGTGATGGATATGGATGATTTGAGTCTTCCGCCAAAGAATTTTGATGTGGTGATTGCAATTGACACGTTGTACTTTGTAAGTAATTTATCCCATACTATCGCAGCAATAAAGGTCTGCCTGCGAGAAAATGGGCGTATGGGAATATTTTATTCGACGCATATCAAAGACAAGGAACCCAAGGAAATGCTTCTGCCGGAGGGAACGCTTCTGGCGAAAGCGTTGCGAGACAACGGCCTGAGTTTCGAGACCCGGGAATTCACCGACGATGAGAAAGGGGTGTGGGAGAGGTCCATTCAAGCAGGAGATGAACTCAGAGAGGAATTCGACGCAGAAGGAAATGGGGGAATCCTGGATGACAGAATTTATGAAGCGAAAATGCATATGGCGGATTTTGAGGCTGGCAGGGTGAGGCGTTATTTGTATCGGGTCCAGATAGCCCAGGAATAACATATATTTCCATATAAGTTTCGTTTTCGGAGGGCTGGCGTAGGGAAAGCGGCGAGTAAAATCCGATAAATTTTGGTAGAATTATCCCCATGAATGAATACGGGTCGATTCAAGCGCCCCCGTTGGCTGCTGACCTGGATTATATGCTGCAAAACCAGCAGGTGGAGGACCGCTTGGTGGCGGAGGAGCTGCTAAAGGGCTATTTTGGGGCAGTACGCGCACTGGTAGAGCAGGTTTTGGGAGAATCCCCCTTAGGTCGAGGTGGTTTTATAAAGAGGTTAGGAAGGCTGCGCATAGGCGAACTGTCAGCCTGGATAAGATTCATGGAAGCGGGGGACGGAACGCGCAAGAAAAGCCGAGCGCAGAATACGGAGCAAGTGCAAGCCAAACATCAGGCGCTGGTCATTGACCGGGCAGTGGAGGCAGTCTTCGTGCGGGCTGTAGCGAACCGGTCCACCTATCAGCCCGGCGAGAAGGTGGGTGTATGGCTTTTCCGGCAAACGCAGGCTGCTTTGGGCTTGAAGCAGAACAGGCGCTTGGGTGACCTTGAGATCAATGAATTCAGCGAGGCGGAGGCATCTGGTGGCGGGCAAGCGGAGAGGGATTGGAAAGAGCTGGCAGAGAAGCTGGCACCCCTGGCGCAGCGGCGCAGACGGCATGCCTGGAGCCCCAAACGGGTGATTCAGGCGTCTTTTACAATTCTAATGGTATTTGCCGCGGCCTGGCTATTCCTGCTGATCAACCCACCCTATGCAAAGCCAGTCGCTACGAAAGTACCCAGCCCAACCTTGGCGCTATCCATTACAACAGCTTCAGGCATTGAAAAAACAGCAGACGCCGGACGCATCCTGGTGCCGGAAAGAGCTCCATACGATACTGTGCAGATGGATGTGCGCGTTCATTTCCCGGAATGGCAGAGCATGGCACCTCCCTGGTATCGCCTGCAAGCCTGGATCGGCAAGGACCAGCTTCTGGCTCTCGGCGGACCGGAAGGGAACGCTCCCGTGGAGGGCATCCTGATTAAAGACGGCCTTTTCTACCGTTCTCGTCTGGAGGAGGGCGGGTTGCATTTCGAGCAGGTCAGCGGGCTGGGCGGCTATCCAATCTACCGGTTCATCTTCGATACACTCGATCTGCTCTTTAACGGCGAGCAGGGCAGTGACCTAACAGATGTGCACGGGCAGGGTGAGATGGCTGGACGCCTTGCCTGGTCGGTGAGGCTGACCAACAAAGACACCGGCAGGCAAGTGCAGATATGGTTGGATGAGCAAACCGGCTTCACCATGGGTTACCAGCTCCTGACCGGCAGCTCTTCCACGCAAAGCATCGGCACTCCCGATTTGGTGCAGGTAGTGGACGCGGCCTTCAATGTGTCTTTTCCGCAGGCGCTGTTCGACCCTGACCAGGTGCGGGATAGTTGGGGGAATTAAAGATCCCCTAATCTATGCTATGTGATTGGTCGAAAGTAATTTAACCGTCAAATTAAGTAAAATCGACCAATCCCTTTAGCAATTCGCTGGTTTTAGTTTATGATTAGTTAAAATACTTTCAGCGAATTGCTTAATCGACGCTAAAAAGGGTTAAGGGTCGAGGGGACAGGGGGGAGAACCATCTACAAATAGTACACGATTACGCGAATAAACGAATATCAGATCTGCCCCGACAAGAATAATTTATGGTTTCTTAATCCAATTCCCATGTCTCTTATGGAAAATCGGGTAAAATTTAGACAACGTATGTAGAATTCCACAGGAGGTTAACGAGATGGAGAAGCAGGATTATTTGAGTATTTATCACCAGATGGTGTTGATCCGCCGCCTGGAAGAAGAGGCGGCACAGCTTTACCAGCAGGGTAAGATCGGTGGTTTCCTGCACCTGTATATCGGTCAGGAGGCGGTCAGCACGGGGATCATTTCGGCACGCAAGCCGCAGGACCGTATCATTACCGCCTACCGCGATCATGGTGTGGCGATCAACGTGGGCATCCCGGCGAAGCAAGTGATGGCGGAGCTGCTGGGCAAGACGACGGGTATGTCGAAGGGCAGGGGCGGCTCGATGCACATGGCGGACACGCAGAAAAACTTTTGGGGCGGGCACGCAGTGGTGGGGGCGCACCTACCCATAGCCGCTGGGCTGGCGTTGGGCGATCAGTATGCCGGACGCGACGGGGTGACGATATGCATGTTTGGCGATGGGGCGACGAATATCGGCTACTTCCACGAGGCGGTCAACCTTTCGAAGGTCTGGAAGCTGCCTGTATTGTGGGTGTGCGAGAACAACCAGTACGGTATGGGCACCTCGGTGGAGCGTGCCTCGGCAGTGAGCGAGATCCGGCGTAAGGCGGATGGCTACAACATCCGGAATGAGCGCGTAAATGGCATGGAAGTGATGGAAGTGCATGCGGCAGCCGAACGCGTGCTGGAAACGGTGCGCGGCGGAGAAGGACCTTACTTCCTGGAAGTCACGACCTATCGCTTCCGCGGTCACTCGATGGGCGACCCGGAGCGCTACCGCGAGCAAGAAGAGGTGAAGTGCTGGGAGAAGGAAGATCCGATCGGCATTTACCGCGACATCCTGCTCTTCCAGCAGAAGATCGCCGAGACAGAGCTGGCGGAGCTGGAGCGCCAGGTGATGACGGAGATCAAAGAGGCGGTAGAGTATGCGGAGAGCAGCCCCGAGCCTGAACCGCAGACGCTGTTTGAAAACATCTACGTTGACGAGACGGTGGGAGGTTAGATATGGCTAAGATCACAATGCGCGAGGCGATCTCCCAGGCACTCTGGGAAGAGATGGAACGTGATGAAAACGTCTTCATCTTAGGTGAGGAGGTAGGGGTGTGGGGCGGCAGTTACGCGGTGACAAAGGGCTTCTACGACCATTTTGGCGAGAAGCGCGTGCGGGATACCCCCATTTCCGAGGCTGCCATCATCGGGGCAGCGATCGGGGCAGCTTTGACCGGGCTTAGACCGGTGGCGGAGATGATGACGATCAACTTCGCTTTTTCGGCTTTCGACCATATTGTCAATGAGACTGCCAAGCTGCACTACATGTTCGGCGGTCAGTTCAAGGTACCGTTGGTGATCCGAGCTCCAGGTGGCGGCGGGAGGCAATTAGCCGCAACGCACTCACAGACACCGGACGCCATTTTTGCACATTTTCCTGGTCTAAAAGTAGTTGCACCGGGCACGCCGGAAGATGCCAAGGGATTACTAAAAGCAGCCATCCGCACGGATGACCCGGTGCTGTATATCGAGAATGCCACGATTTATCAGCTGCGCGGCGAGGTGCCAGACGGCGATTACACCATTCCCATCGGCAAATCCAAGATATACCGCCCTGGTAAGCATGCCACGCTGGTCACCTACAGTAAGATGGTGGACTTTTCGAACAAGGCGGCGGACCAACTGGCACAGGATGGGATAGAGGTGGAGATCGTGGACCTGCGCAGCTTGCGCCCGCTGGATATGGGACCGGTGATTGAGTCCTTTAAGAAGACCAACCGGGCGGTGATCGTGGAAGAGGGCTGGCAGTCCTTTGGGGTGGGGGCGGAGGTGGCGGCCCGCATCTACGAAGAGGCTTTCGACTATGCGGACGCGCCGGTGAAGCGCGTGGCACAGAAGGAAGTGCCGCTGCCGTATAACCGCAATCTGGAACAGATGGCGCTCCCGCAGGTGGCGGACATCGTCAAGGCGGTCAAGGAGGTGCTGTGATGGCTGAAATCGTCAGCATGCCCAAGCTGGGCTTCGATATGGCGGAAGGTACGCTGGTGCGCTGGGTGGTGGCGGAGGGTGAGACCATCGCTAAAAGCAGCGTGCTGGCGGAGATCGAGACGGATAAGGCGACCGTGGAGGTGGAGAGTGCTTACGAAGGGGTGGTGCTGCGCCATTTGGTGAAGGAAGGCGACATCGTTCCGATAAACACACCGATCGCAGTGATCGGTGCGGCGGGTGAGGCAGTACCTGCAGACTTGCAGGCGGGTGCTCCAATTGAGACTCCAAAGGTGATGAGCGAGCCTGTGGTCAAGGCTGCGGAGAGCAAACCAGCTCCAACCGTGGAAGGGACCCAGGCGCCGCACGACGTTTTCGTCCAACCCACGGAGGAAGAAGCGCTAATGCCGGAAGGGGTGCGGGTCTCGCCGCTGGCGAGGAAGATCGCCAGGGAGCGCGGGATTGACCTGCGGCGGATAAAGGGCAGCGGACCGAACGGCAGGATCATTAAAGCCGATATCGAAGCCTACCGGGAGGAGGCGCCCACAGCAGAGGTGAAGGCAGCCGCGGCGGTCTTCCAGCCTGCCCTGGAGCCTGCCCGCGAGGATCAAATTGTGCCGCTCAGCCGGCTGCGAGCAGCGATTGGCAGGCGCATGGCGGAAGTAAAGCAGCAGGTTCCGCATTTCTATGTGACGCACGAATATGACATGGCAGCACTGATGACACTGCGCAAGCAGGTCAACCAGTATATCCCTGAAGCGGAGAAGATCTCGGTGAATGATTTCATCGTGAAGGCGGCTGCTTTGACGCTGAGAGTTTTCCCGAACCTGAACGCTTCATTTGATGGAGCCAATCACCAGGTTGTACGGCATGGGGCGATCAATGTGGGGGTAGCGGTGGGGGTGGAGAATGGATTGTTGACGGTAGTGTGCCGGGATGCGGATCGTAAGCCGCTGCGTCAGATTGCGGTGGAGCTGAAGGCGATGGCAGCCAGGGCACAGGATGGTAAAGTCCGCCCGGACGATATCGAGGGCTCGACTTTCTCGACCAGTAATTTGGGAATGTTCGACGTGGAGCATTTCATTGCGATCATCAATCCGCCGGAGGCAGCAATTCTGGCAGTAGGATCGGTCAAGGAAGTGCCGGTGGTGGTGAACGGGGAGGTGAAAGCCGGATTGCACATGCGCGCTACGCTTTCAGTGGATCACCGGGTGAGCGATGGTGTGGAGGCAGCCAAGTACTTGCAGGAGCTAGCGAAGTTCCTGGAAGAGCCATTGAGGCTGCTGGTGTAGGAAAAGGATTTACCGCAGAGTCGCTGAGATATAGAGAAGAACCGCAGAGAAGGATTAAAATAAAGAAAACCTCCCCGAATGGAGCTTATCGAGATGGATAAGGTAGAGGATAACTTACGCTATCTGGAGGGGGGTGTGGAGGTATTGGAGGATTACTTACTCTCCTCCGAGATGTTCTGGGCGATTGGCACACCGGCGGCGGAGGAAGGGGT
>Ga0153915_10006977_pt1 | contig 10621 bp, 8 predicted proteins | sample Opewatmetagenome_2_FD_107003 | JGI IMG/M metagenome (GOLD analysis project Ga0153915, IMG submission 107003) | Freshwater wetland microbial communities from Ohio, USA - Open water 3 Core 3 Depth 3 metaG | ecosystem: Environmental > Aquatic > Freshwater > Wetlands | place: USA: Ohio, Lake Erie... | reverse complement strand
TTTTCTCATAAAGGAGGAGAAAGTAATGCGTAACAAACTATTTACTGTATTGTCGTTGATCGTAGCAGCGAGCATGCTGCTGGCTGCCTGCGCAACGCCGACCGCTGAGAAGGTCGTTGAGACGGTCGTAGTTAAAGAAGTCGTGACCCAGACGGTCGAAAAACAAGGCCAGACGGTAGTTGTTACCGCCACGCCGGAACCGGTCGTATCGGCCGAGTTTAAATCCAAAGATCCGACCACCCTGGTTAACGTGACCTTCGGCGAGCCCGAAACCTTCGATCCAGCCCTGGATTATGAAACCGCCGGTGGCGAGATCATCCAGAACGTCTACGACACCCTGATCACCTATGACCGCGAAAAACCCACCACCTTCGTGCCCATGTTGGCAACCGAAGTGCCCACGGTTGAGAACGGCGGCATCACGAATGATGGCAAGACCTATATCTTCAAGATCCGCACGGGTGTCAAGTTCCACAATGGTAATGATATGACCCCCTCGGATGTCGCCTACACCTTCCAGCGCGGCGTCTTGCAGGGCGGCAGCGCCTCGCCGCAGTGGCTGATGGTCGAGCCGCTCTTCGGCATCGGTCTGAGCGACATTGCTGAACTGGTAGATCCTTCCGGCGCTCTGATTGATGATCCAGAAGGTCTGAAAGCAGCTGATCCGGCTGCGCTCAAGGCAGCCTGCGAAAAAACTCAGGCAGCCATCGTCGCCGATGATGCGGCTGGCACCGTGACCTTCAACCTGGCGCAAAGCTGGGGCCCCTGGATCCCCACCCTGGCAAACTTCTGGGGTGGCGTCATGGATCAGCAGTGGACGGCTGAGAACGGTGGCTGGGATGGTTCCTGCGATACCTGGCAGAACTTCTATGGGATCACCTCAGAGAATGATCCGTTTACCGACAAGACGAACGGCACCGGTCCCTTCATGCTCGATCACTGGACCAAGGGCCAGGAAATCGTGCTGGTGAAGAATCCCAATTACTGGGTCACCGAACCGCTGTTCACGGGCGGCCCGACCGGCCCGGCAGCCCTCGAGCGTGTTGTCATCAAGAATGTCACTGAGTGGGGCACACGCTTCGCCATGCTGCAGGCAGGCGACGCGGACTTTGCGGCAGTGAACCGCACCGATATCGCTCAGATCGACCCGATGGTGGGCGAGTTGTGCCTGTTCAACCTGGAAAAGAATGATTACGATACTTGTACGCCGCAGAGTGACCAACCCTTCCGTCTATTCAAGGGCGCTCCATCGGTCACACGCACGGATGCCTTCATGACCTTCGTGATTGCGACCTCACCAGAAAGCCCCAACCCGCTGCTTGGATCGGGCAAGCTGGATGGTAATGGCATCCCGCCCGATTTCTTCAGCGACGTGCATATCCGCAGAGCCTTCAACTACTGCTTCGATTGGGACACCTATATCAACGATGCCCTGGCTGGAGAGGCCTTCCAATCGGTGGGTGTCGAGCTGCCCGGCATGCCCGGCTATGATCCCAACGGTCCGAAGTACAACTATGACCCAGAGAAGTGCACAGCTGAGTTCAAGGCTGCTGACCTGGATAAGGATGGCATCGCGGCGGGCGACGATCCCGAGGGCGATGTCTGGACGACCGGCTTCCGCATGCAGGTGGCATACAACCAAGGCAACACAGTGCGCCAGACCATTGCCGAAATCCTGGCGAGCGGTCTTCAATCTGTGAATGACAAGTTCCTGATCGAGATCGTTGGCCTGCCCTGGCCGACCTTCCTTCAGAACCAGCGTGCCAAGACCCTCCCAGTATTCTTCTCTGGCTGGGTGGAGGACATTCACGATCCGCACAACTGGTTCCAGCCTTACGTTCTCGGCACCTACGGTGGTCGCCAGAACCTGCCCGACGATATCAAGGCAGAACTGAAGACCTTGATCAATGCAGGCGTGGCAGAGAGCGATCCCGCCAAGCGCGCCGTGATCTACACCGAGCTGAACCAGAAGATCTTCGACCTGGCTCCGCAGATCATCATGGCAGTCGCTACGGGACGCCACTACGAACAACGCTGGGTTGTAGGGTATTTCAATAACCCGATCACACCCGGCTTCAACTATTACATTCTGTCAAAGAAGTAATTTCGTGTGAGTATGGGCAGGGGTCTGCAAGGACCCCTGCCCGGTCTTTCTCGGAGGTTGGCGCCTGAGGCAGGCGCCAACCCCTGCGCAAGACCGACCCTCCAGAAATGAGGTGCATCTGTGACTGCATATATCATCCGTCGTTTGTTACTGCTTCCAGTTTTATTGTTCGGCGTGACCATGCTGATTTTTGGCATGTTGCAGTTCCTCAGCCCGGTGGAACGCTCTGCCCTGTATGTCAGGGATATTCCTAAGAATGAGAACGTGATTGAAGGGGTCATCAAGCGTTATGGTTTTGACAAGCCAATCTACGTTCAATACTGGCGCTGGCTGGCGGGTTTTAAGGACAGGGATGGGACCTATCGCCCGGGTATTCTGCAGGGCAACTTCGGCTATTCGCGTACGGGGAATCAACCGGTGATTGACCTGATCAAGCAGCGCTTTCCGAATACGCTCGACCTGGCACTGTGGAGCGTTGTTCCGATCATTGCGATCGGTTTATGGCTGGGGGTACAAGCCGCGGTGCATCACAACGGTTGGTTTGATCAAGCGGCGCGCATCTTCAGCATCATCGGATCGTCTTTTCCGACCTTTGTTTTCGGGCTGCTGGTGCTGATGATCTTTTACGCCAATTTGCGCTGGTTTCCTCCTGGTCGGGTTTCGGACTGGGCTAACCAGGTTCTTCGTTCCGCGGATTACCACAGTTATACCTCTCTAGTCACCATCGACTCACTCTTGAATGGGCGGCTGGACGTCTTCCTGGATGCTTTACGCCACATGATCCTGCCAATCTTGACCCTTTCGTATATCAACTGGGCAACCTTCCTGCGCGTGACACGCTCCTCGATGCTGGAGACCCTGCGCCAGGAATATGTCACCACGGCGCGCGCCAAGGGTGTCAAAGAGAAAGATGTGATCAATAAACATGCCCGGCCGAATGCCTTGATTCCGGTGACAACGCTGGCAGGCTTCCAGGTAGTGGGTCTCTTGGGCGGCGTGGTGATTACAGAAACCGTGTTCACCTATCCGGGGATTGGCTCAGCCGCGGCAGCCGCGGCATCAGCTTTGGATGTTGTCACGGTGCTGGGGTTTGCCTTGTTCAACGGTTTGGTTTTGATCCTGGCGAATTTAGTCGTGGATGTTTTGTACGGTTTGATCGACCCTCGCGTCCGCCTGGCTTAGGAAGGTGCTTATGACAGTCTCACAGAAACAAATGGATGAGGTGCTTCCCGAAACGATCGCGGTGCGCAAGATTGGCCGGTTGGAACGCTTCTTAGGGCCAGACAACTACCGCATCATCAAGGGGCTGCTGACGACGCCGGCATCGATTGCCGGATTTATCCTGATCGCTCTATTCGTTTTAACCGCCATCTTCGCCCCTTACATTGCGCCTCCGATCAGTAAACGGGATCCATATAAAATCCCGCGGGATGGATTCAGCCCCGATCCCAAGCCATTGGGAACCGAATGGAAGCGCAACCCGCCGCCTCTGCCATTCTGGTGGAAGCCAATCATGAAATCGGATACCTGGGTGCACCTGATGGGTACAGCTGCCGGTCAGTGGGATATCTTTTACGGGGTGATCTGGGGCACACGCACGGCGCTGTGGACGGGTATTCTCATTACGGCTGCCACGGTGATCATCGGCGTGCTGGTGGGGTCGGTTTCGGCTTATTACGGTGGCTTGGTGGATAATATCCTGATGCGCATCGTGGATGTATTCCTAACGCTGCCTTTTATCCTGGCAGCGCTGATCCTGGCTGCCGTGCTGACGCCAAAGCTGGGCCGCACTGTGCTGCCGGCGGTAATCGCGTTGGTAACGTTTGGCTGGATGGGATATTCGCGCCTGGTGCGCGGCGATATCCTTTCGGTGCGCGAGCGTGACTATATTCTGGCGGCGCGGGTGATTGGCGTGAAAGACAGGCGTATTCTGCTCAAACATATCCTACCGAATGCCATCTTCCCCACCCTGGTGGTGGCCTCTCTAGATGTGGGCGGGTATGTACTGAGCTTTGCCGCGCTGAGCTTTTTAGGGATTGGCACGGAGATCGGGTATGCGGATTGGGGGCAGCTCTTGAGCTTTGCACGAGCTTGGATTACCAATCTTTCGACTTATTGGTACATTGTGGTCTTTCCTGGCATGGCGCTGGTGCTGTTCGTGCTGGGTTGGAACCTGGTAGGCGATGCGCTGCGGGATGTGCTCGATCCGAAAATGCGGGGCGCCAGAAAATGAAAGTGGCGGGCGCCAGGAAGTGAAGATGGCGGGCGCCAGGAAGTGAAAGTGGCGGGCGCAAGAAAATAACCTACCCCCTGACCCCCTTCCCACCGGGAAGGGGGAAAATTTTTAAATAGCAATAACTCCACTTTCGTGAACTTTTTGCCCTGTGGATTGGTATAATATTAATCCCTGGAGGTGAAGTGGAAGCCGTCTCTGATCGAGAATTACTCCAACTGCTGTGTCAAGGCAACCTGGAGGCGCTGGGTTTGCTGTACGATCGCTACCAGCGTATGGTGTACCGCACGGCGATGGCGATCACCGGCGATCCAGATGCGGCGGCAGATCTGCTGCAGGATGTTTTCTTGCGCCTGCATCGTTTCGCAGGTCGCATCGATCTAGACCGTCCCCTTGAGCCCTGGTTATATCGAGTGACGACCAACTTGTCGTATACCTGGGTTAAGCGCCATAACCGCTGGGGTAAGCCCCTGGAAGATATTGCTGAATGGCTGATGGGGGGATGGAAAAATCCACCTTTACAGCAAGTGGAGCTTAATGATGCCTGGGCACAGGTACAGCAGGCAGTCCTGGCCCTACCCCTGCCCCAACGGGTAGTCGTGGTTCTTTACTATATTAATGATCTGTCGCTGCAGGATATTGCCAATATTTTGGATATTCCGGTGGGAACCGTAAAGTCGCGCTTGCATTATGGGCGGCAGGCACTGAAGGAACATTTAGGTTTGCTCTCTGAAGAGGGCAAGCCAGGGATGCGGTATGAGTTCACCTAGGTGGTGAGGCATGGATGAATTTCTGGATGCGTATCTAGGCAGGTTATTCAAAAATTGGGCGGGACGACGCCAGGCGCCGGAGCATATCCGCGCCCGAGTCTTATCGTTGGCAGCCCATCCACCCGTGCGTGGGAAACCTGGCGATTTCTACGCGGGTTTTAAACCTCAGAATTACCTACCGACCAATTGGGAGCATTTTTTACTCACCTGTGACATCGTGCACTCTAACCAGAACGGACTGACCGTTTCACGCCTAGTTGTTTGAGGAGAATTTAACGTATTTTGATTAACATCTTGCACGCACATCGGAGACCTTGCAAGAAGGTGAAATTGCACCGCTCGCCGAATGTGTTTTATCGGATTGCCCGACCTGACATTCCCCTGGTCTTCTTATTGGTTTGCGTTGCCTTCTTACCGGCTTGCCAAATCAACTCTTCTCCAGCAGGGATGCCTACTTCTGATCTGCCTACACAGGAAAGGACCAGCCCACCGGTGATCAATCCGACGGAGACCCCCTCCCCTGTGCTGGTAGAGACACCTCTGCCCAGGCAGTTATCTATCTGCCTGAGCAAGGAGCCGAAATCGTTATTTCTCTACGACGCGGTTTCTCCAGCGGCGAGGAGTGTCTTAGCGGCGATTTATGATGGACCTTACGACCGGCAAGATTTTCAGATTCAGCCTGTGATCCTGGATAAACTTCCTACTCTCAAGGACGGTGATATGCTCTTCGAGCCCAAGATGGTGAGCCCGGGAGAATCACTCGTCGACGCGTACGGTGACCTCAACACGTTGGATGATGGAGTGGTTTACCGACCCAGCGGCTGCTTTGAGCAGAGCTGCGTTCTGACTTACACGGGCGACCAGCCTGTGCAAATCGATGAATGGGTGATCCGTTTTCACTTGAAATCCGGCTTGTTATGGGCGAATGGGAATCCGCTCAAGGCAGATGATTCGGTTTATTCGTATGAGGTAGCCGCAGCACTGTATCCAGCGGCATTGCCTACGTTGATCCAGCGGACCCAGTCGTACAAACAATTAGACGAACTGACAGTGGAGTGGCGCGGGGTACCAGGATACCTGGATGCAGATATTGCAGGCAAATTCTTTTCGCCGCTTCCCAGGCTGGTATGGGGCATGTTAAAGGCAGAGGAATTGCGCACAGCAGAATTAACCACCCGCCAACCCCTGGGATGGGGATCTTACCAGATCGTAGAATGGGTGACGGGAGATCATATCACGCTGCAGAAGAACCCCAATTATTTTCGGGCCAGTGAAGGTCTGCCAGCTTTTGATATTTTAACTTTCCGATTCGTAATGAACAGCTCAGATGCCCTGGATGCTCTGCTGGCAGGGGAGTGTGACCTGGTCGACCCCAACGCGGTCCAGGACGAGCCTCTGGCTCGGCTGGCGGAACTGCAGCAACAGGGCAAGTTAAGCGCAATACAACAGCCTGATACAGCCTGGGAACAAATCTTGTTTGGGATTGACTTATTGGATGACCAGAGTCCCAGATTTTTTGCCTCGAAAGATGTCCGCCAGGCAATTGCCCTGTGCATCGACCGCCAATCCCTGGTTGAGCAGCTCTTCTCGGGGCAGACCGATGTAGCCCAGGCGTATATCCCGGCTGCCAACCCTCTCTTTGACACACAGGCTGTCCAATACGCTTATGACCCGGCGAAGGCTCAGGAGCTGCTCCAAAAAGCAGGCTGGGTGGATCAAGATGATAACCCACAGACGCCGCGCACCTCACAAAGTGTGGCCGGACTGCCCGATGGTGTGGCATTGGAAGTGAACTACCTGGTTTCGCCAGATGAGGAGCGCCAGGCTGCTGCCGGTTTGGTGCAAGCTTCATTGGCGGGATGTGGAATCCGAGTGAACCTGCAGACGCAGGATGCTCAGCAGTACCTGGCGCCAGGACCGGAAGGCCCGGTGTTTGGGCGGCGCTTCGAGATGGCGCAGTTCGCATGGCCCGCGGTCATGGAGCCGCCTTGTTATTTGTATACGGGTGCAGAGATTCCCGGACCTTATCCGGAATATTCAAAAGGATGGGGCGGGGTCAATGCCAGTGGGTACACAAACCCTGATTATGATCAGGCTTGCCGGAATGGGATGTTCACGCTGCCAGAGATGACCACGCACGCGCAGGCATACCACCAGGCACAGGCGATCCTGGCAGATGACTTACCAGCCATCCCGTTGTACTGGCATTTCAAGATCATTCTGACCCGACCCGATTTTTGTGGGGTAAAAGTGGATGCGTCTACATCCGAAACTTTATGGGATATTGAGGTTTTTAATTATGGAGGAGATTGCCAATAAGCTGCTCGCACGATGTGGGTCACGCAAAACGTTGAGGATTGCTGCAATCGAAAACCAGATTGCTTCGACCCTGCAAATGACGATGGGTACATCGTTGCGCAGGGTCTCGCAATGACTGCTCAATCAAAGAAGGCTTTTTGGCAATTTCCTAAGGATTGACCAATTGGCGATTTATAGGTATATTTAAAGATTAACTCAGGAAATTTTAATAAATTTAGCTAAGGAGAGGAGGTGAGGTCCTGGAGCGAACTGCAAACAGTAAAGCTTTAGAAACACGCAACTAAAAACCAACCTATCAATATTTTCTTGGAGGAGAAAAAATGTTACGAAATAAACTCATGTGGGTTCTAAGCCTCATTGTGATCGCAAGCATGGTTCTTTCTGCTTGCGGAACGCAGACGGTAGAAGTTGTGAAGACCGTCGAGGTCACGAAACAGGTCGTAGAAACCCAAGTTGTCAAAGAGACCCAGCTCGTTGAGGTGACCCAAGAAGTGCCCGCTACCCCAACCCCTGAGCCTGTAACCCGCACCGGCGGCTGGTTAGACCTGGTTGTCTTTACCGAGCAGAACTCATCCGATGCGGCGATCAGCCAGCTGCAGTCTGGCGATATCGACGTCTACGCATACAGCGTGGGCGGTCCGGAGCGCCTTAAAAAGGTTCAGGAAGACGCGAACCTGGCTTACTCCAATGCTTACGGCTCCTATACCGAGTTGACCTTCAACCCGGCAGTCTGCACCGATACCACCAAGCTCAATCCCTTCTCGAACAAGAAGATTCGCGAAGCGATGAACTGGGCGATCGATCGAAATTATGTGGTTCAGGAGATCTATGGCGGCCTGGCACAGCCTAAGTTTACGGCGTTCAACTCTTCCTTCCCAGATTACGCCAAGTATGTTGACGTATTCCGAGCAATCGAAGCCAAGTACGCCTATAACCTGGACAAGGCCAAGGAAGTCATTACGACTGAAATGACCGGCATGGGCGCAACCGTAGTGGACGGTAAGTTCCAGTTCAACGGAGCCCCGGTCAGCGTGATGGTCCTGATCCGTACGGAAGACGAGCGCCGCCAGATCGGCGATTACGTTGCCAGCCAGCTGACAGCACTCGGCTTTACCGCCGATCCACAGTACAAGACCCGCACCGAAGCCTCCCCGATCTGGGTGCAAGGCAACCCGACGGACTGCCTGTTCAACATCTACACGGGCGGCTGGATCACCACGGCAATCTCGCGCGATGACGGCAGCAACTTCAGCTTCTTCTACACGCCGCGCGATTACCCCATCCCACTATTCCAGGCTTACACGCCCTCGGAAGAGTTCGATACCGTAGCGCTCAAGCTGCGCAACAATGACTTCGCCAACCTGGACGAGCGAGCTGCGCTGTTTGCCCAGGCGATTCCGCTTTCCCTGGAAGACTCTGTGCGCATCTGGGTTGCGGATCAAAAGAGCTTCTCGCCCTTCCGCAAGAATGTAAAAGTAGCCTATGACCTGGCGGGCGGCATTGCTGGTTCATCCCTGCTGCCTTACACGCTGCGCCTCACAGACCAGGAAGGCGGCGTCGCCCAGGTAGCCCAACCCGGTGTGCTGGTTGACCCCTGGAACCCGCCGGCTGGCTCGAACTGGATCTATGACACCACGGTGCGTAGAATGGTGGAAGATGCATCTGTAGTGTCAGATCCTTACACGGGCCTGGCATTGCCGCAGCGCATCGAACGCGCTGAAGTGACCGTCAAGGAAGGGCTACCTGTCTCTGCCTCCCTGGACTGGGTAACTGTGACCACGGCACCTGAAATCCAGGTACCGGGCGATGCCTGGGCGGATTGGGATGCTGTCAACCAGAAGTGGCTGACCGTCTCAGAGGTTTACACCTCCACCCAAACTGCCCTGACCAAGAGCGTGGTTTACTACCCGGCTGATCTGTTCACGAAGGTCAAGTGGCAGGATGGCAGCCCGATGACCGTAGCAGATTTCATGATGTACATGATCGAGTTCTTTGACCGCGGCAAACCCGAAAGCAAAATCTATGATGCCTCCGCGGCTGAGAACCTGGCGGCTTTCAAGGACCACTTCAAAGGCGTCAAGATCATCTCTACCGACCCATTGGTGATCGAGACCTACGATGACCTGTGGTACCTGGACGCCGAGACTATTCCGACCACCTGGTGGCCGAACTATGGTTATGGCGTAGCCCCCTGGCATACCATTGAGATTGGCAATCTGGCTGAAGCAGATGGCAAGCTAGCTTTCTCGGCTGCTAAGGCTGATGAAAAGAAAATCGAGTGGATGAGCTACATCAGCGGTCCGAGCCTGGAGATCCTGGCTTCCGAGCTGGTGACTGCCACCGCCCAGGTCGCGATCCCCTTCGCTCCGACGATGGGAACTTATGTGACTGCAGATGAGGCTTCTGCTCGATACGCTAACCTGCAATCCTGGTACGATCTGCGGAAGCACTTCTGGGTCAGCAATGGTCCATACTATTTGAAAGGTGTCTTCCCGACCGAGAATACGGTTACCGTAGCCCGCAATCCGGATTTCGCCGACCTGTCTAACAAGTGGGACCGCTTTGGCGAACCCATGATGGCGACGGTCGAGGTGGAAGGCCCGGGCAACGTGACCATCGGCCAAGCGGCTGATTTCAATGTCACGGTCAACTTCAAGGATCAACCTTACCCGGCGGCTGATATCGCCTCTGTGACGTACCTGGTCTTCGATGCCACGGGCAACCTGGCTGGCAAGGGTCCGGCTGAAGCCGTGGCCGACGGTCAGTATAAGGTTACTCTGCCGGCAGATTTGACCACAAAACTCGCGGCTGGTTCCAATAAATTGGAAGTGGCGGTCGTTTCCAAGGTGGTGAGTATACCCGCCTTTGGTTCGATCGAATTCGTCACTGCCCCATAACTTTTAACCCGTACTATCCTCTCGATGGGAGCAGACAACTGCTCCCATCGAGAAAATTTATCTGGCGCTATTGTCATGCTGAGTGAAGCGAAGCATCTCGCTGTGAATGCTGCAATCCTTCGCTTCGCTCAGGGTGGCAACGGTGTGATTGGCTGAAAGGTTTTTAATCAAACCAGAATGAAATACAGCCAACAACAAAGCAAACCGCTTAGAATATATCGCTATTTCTTACAATACTATGGCGGTTTGCTCAGCAAAAGAGTCCCCAGTATAAAAAATAAAGAGGAAGCCTATGGCT
>Ga0153915_10006975_pt1 | contig 10622 bp, 6 predicted proteins | sample Opewatmetagenome_2_FD_107003 | JGI IMG/M metagenome (GOLD analysis project Ga0153915, IMG submission 107003) | Freshwater wetland microbial communities from Ohio, USA - Open water 3 Core 3 Depth 3 metaG | ecosystem: Environmental > Aquatic > Freshwater > Wetlands | place: USA: Ohio, Lake Erie... | reverse complement strand
GTATTCAACGTCAGGGTCCCATGCACCCTCGGTCGCTGCTTTGAAGGAGACCATGACATCAGGGCTTGTGCGGTCTTTCCAGGTGAAGACGGAGGCGAAGCTGCTTTGATTCACCGCAGCCGGGTTACCGTAGAAGAGGTAGATCGTCGTCTGTCCTGGTGGTAGCGTTGGTACATCGACGAGGACGTTTGCAAGCACGCTGTTCGTTTTATTGAGAAGATAGTACGGCAGTTGTGTTCCCGTGCTATTGGTGAAGCGTATATCGTCGAAGTCTGCTTGCATGTCGGAATCGTACGTAACAGTGAGGTTCACGTCGTAGTCATGCAGGGTTGTCTGGCCGTTGTTGAAAACGGAGACGGGTTTCATACGTGTGAAGGTGGGGTCGATCCACGCGGGGTAGGTGTTTTTCATGGAGACGGTCCCGATGCTGGTGTTGACGACGATATCGTGGGACAGTGTCTGGTCAATTCTGCTGGTGTTGAGGAAGTCATCCTGCCAGACCCAGAGGGACCCGTGTCCTTTAGAAAGCGGCAGAGGGGTAGATCCCTGTGCTTCTTCGGTGTGGATGAGAGCCTGGCCTAGGGTCGTCAGCATCATGACAAGTGTGATGAGGACGCATAGTCCAGTCTTGAGTGCGTGCTCCCCCATAGCGTTTGTACTCCTTACGGCCATGGTACGTTGTACCACTGGCCCTGCCAGAGGACCTCTAAGGTCCAATCCCCTGGTATCGGCTCATCACCGAGGACCCAGATGCGCTCCAGCTGACCGCCCTCGGTGTACCATTGTATTGTTCGAGTGATCTCGATGAAATGCTCACCGGTCAGCATGAACCCGTATTGGTAGTTTCCCTCGTGTTGCGGGTCGTAGGCGAACTGAAGGTTGAACTGATTCCCGAGCGGTTGCCCAAAGGTATAGATCGTGAAATACCCGGTGTCTCCCAGCGCCCAGGTGAGCTGTAACCTGCTGCTCGCGTTGAATGAGACGTTTCCATGGAGTGCGAAGGTCTCGGACTGGGCGTCAGCAAAGGTGACCATGACGTTTTTATTGAACTGCAACTCCACCGCACCACTCTCTCCAATGGAGACATCCGCGCTCACAGTAAAGAGATCCCCGATAAGGTTCACCGCGATGTCGACGTTCGTTAAGCGAAGCAGTTTCCCGGACCAGCTGAAGTTCGAGACCTGCCCGTTCGCATAATCCCAGGAGAGGATGTAGTGATCGTCTGTCTGAAGTCCAATCCCGAGGTGGAACAACTCGACCCCGTCGTCAACCACGGAGATCGCATTCGTCAGCATCATACCACCGGTGATAAGACCTAGCTGGGCGTGTGTTGAGGTTTGTGTTGGCAATTGCCAGAAGAGGTCAAGGTAATCATTAGTGAGCTCAAGCGTGTCCTGCAGGACCCATCCGTCATGCGCAAGTGAAAAGGAAAGCGTCGGGCTTCCACCTTCGGTGCGCGAGAAGACGATCTCCCCGGTCCTGTGCTCCCGGTCAACGTTCCAGGAGAGGTTCAGGTGATTATTTTGCAGGATCAGCGATTTCGTGAAGGTCCAATTCTTGTAAGAGATGATGGTGGAAAACGTGGCCGCGCTCGAGGAATCTCGGGTGATGTCGAAGAACCCGGTCCCGCCTGCGAGATCGATTTTCCATCGCGCCTGCATGTAATTGTTGTTCAGCTCGAAGGATTTCGTCACCACCATGTCTTCATGGGCGATAGAGATGTTCAAGACGCGGTTCTCATTGTACTCACGGAAGATGGTGATATTCCCGGTGCCATTCTTGAGGTCCACCGCGTTTTCAAAGCGAAGTTTCTTTGGGAAATGCTCAAGCGAGATGAACGGCGTGGTCTCCCCGGAGAAAAATAACGCGAGCTGTGTGATGTCCCGTGACATGTCAAGCTCAGCGAAACTTGAAGCAGCAAGGTCACCGAAGGTTCCCAGGTTTAGGCCCCAGGTGGCATGGATGTACTCAGGGATGTCGAGTGCTTGGAAGGTGACCAAATTCCCGTTTTGAACGGAATCTAGCGCGTACGTCACGTTGTACGGCCGATCGCTGGAGTAGAGGAATTCCCGCTCCCCTAGAATCGTGAGATCAAAGGCCATGTAACTCGGGAGGGGATCGATGAAGAAACTCTGCACAATGTCATCCAGGACGCCCCCTTCTGCCCTCAGCTTAATCGTGGTGGGGACACCAGCGCTCCTGCCGAACTCGTAACTGATCTTGGCTTCCCTGGGGATGGAGGTGATGGTAAGCTCCGTTGCCGGCTCGAAATCGATGGTATACGTCCGCTGGAAGATCTCGCTTCCTGTGGCATTGACCACTAGATAGTGTGTGAAAAACTCAAGCTTCGACCCGCTGTCGATGTTCTCAGGTTTCACGGACAGGCGGAACACCCGGGGGTCGCTAATGTTTTCCCTTCCAACGTAAAACGTGGTGTTCACACGGTTCGCCCCACCCTGCCCGGCGGTGGAGATGTAGCCGATGGAGGTGCTGAAATAGGGGTTGTGCTGTGGCGAGGGCTGCCCGTCATTGAGCAGGACGAACGGGAAGCGTATCTCGACGGAGACCTCGTACTCTTTCGTCGAGTCGCAGGCAGTGTTGATGTTACATTTCGATTCAATCACCTTCATGGTGTTGTTCATGATTTTTGTTTTCGTGAACCGTAAATCGACCGTGGTGTCATCCTTTGATTGCATGGTGACCTTGAATTGTCTGGATTGACCGGTGCTCAGCATCGAGGAAAAGTCGGTGATGCCGAGTTGCAGCGGCTGGGAGATGGTTTGTCCTCCGTTGTATTTCGTATTAACCCAGACGCCGAAATCCTCCTGACCCATTTGAATGAACAAAACTTTAATGGAATCCTGGCACAGTTCGGTCTCGGAATCATCGTATCCGATGACCGTGATGGTGTACAATCCGGAGGTGAGACTAAAATCTGTGGTGATCCCGTCGACGGTTTGGTAATCCCAGCGGTCTGTCTCCCACCCAGCCATGGTGCGTTTGGCGACGAATTTTGCATGATGGATATCGCTTTCGGTCGTGTCAATCTGCAGACTGCGGCCGACCACGATCGAATATTGGAAGATACTCGCTAGGGGCATCCTGATGGGTCTGAGTTTAAAGACATACAGAAATCCCGGGTTCGGAGACGTGATCTGAATCTGCGGATTACCATAGGTTTGAGACGGAGTATTCGTTTTTTCTTGGAGAAGCGTATTTGAAGACGCTTCTTGGGCACTATTTGGGGAAGCATTGATTCCCATTGAGAGAATCGATGAACTTACCAAAATAAACACTACACACCACGCTATTTTTTTTACCAATTTCATGCACCTCTTTTTAAGTAGATGACGATCCCCCTATTTTAATCCTTTTCTGGACACAATTTGTTTATCACATGTATTAAATATAAACGAGTATATAATCTTTAGTACAGTAAAAGAATAAATTAGTCGGAAATTAGCGGTATTTCGTTGTCAAAACCATACAGTAACATTTTAGGAATCTCTTCAATTATTTTCTAGTATCAACCCGCCGAAAGGACACAAATAAGACATTTCAAGATTTTTCTGAGATTTAATTATATATTTGTAAGGTTTATTTTTTTCTTTTTCAGGATAACATTTAAATACCCGAACTTTAATACTTTAACATAGAAATAATTTGGGGGAATTTCTCAAAAAAATACGAGAACCAATATGAAGAACTGAATAGTTGACAAGGTGAAAAAAACATGAAAAACAAAAAAAGCATCATTAGCGCAATAACATTTGTTATTGTGGGGCTGGTCATCACAGGCGCTGCAAGTGCAGTTATCTACAAACAAGATTCGAATGGAGATAACGGCATGGCTGCCTTAAAAGCTCAACCACTACAAATGGTGTCACAAGGATCCTCTCCGAAGCCGTTAGCCGCGACACAAATAACAGCGGGTGCGTATAATTCATATCATCCAGGTATTGCCGCATCCCCGTCGGGCATTTTTTATGCCGCAGCTGAAGTCAGCCAAGACGGATCAGCATGGCAACCGGGTGTCTTCAGCTCCGATGCAGCAGGGACAACCTGGACTGAGGATATTGAATTCTCCTACCCAGGCGCTCAATACAACGCGCTCGACTCAAACTCCGTCGGAACGTATGGAACCTTCGGTGCACCACCAGATCAATCATCAATAATAGTCTTCTACCAGGCTGAAGACCCCGAGGGCAACAGCGGGGTGTGGGACTGGGCCGCCAATGGGTTCTCCAACCTCTTCAACAATGATATACTCGCATACAATGATCCAAACCCCAACGCAACATCTATGGGATGGAACCTGGCGTTAACTGGCGACATGACCACTGGTTCGGGCGTGCCATTGGTCCTGTACATGGAATGGGGACCCAATAACTATGGCATCATCGGCTGGATAAACGGAAAAACCGGATACGTCCACGCCGCGAACAGTGCAGACCAACAGAAGGTCCTGGGGTATAACGTCTATGACCATAACGATGGCGCAAACCTGTTCGTCCGAGTCGTGAACCTTGCTCAATGGAACTGGAACAGCGGTCAGCAGTACTACTATCACCCTGACAAGAAGACCGTTCAGATCGACGAGACCACCTACCAGGTGATGTACCCCTCAGTTGCAGCGCAAAACAACACGGTTCTTATTGTTGCTCAAAAGATCACTGGCTCAGCAAACGACATCATCCTATACCGCAGCACCAACGGACTGTCCTCGTACACCCGCACAGATCTTGTAGCATCCGCTGACGATGAGACCTATCCTCAGGTGATTTTCACGGGGGCAGGCACAGCGATTTGCACGTACTGTAAGAACGGTGTGTTGTATTACAAACTCACCGAAGATGGTGGCGCAACCTGGGGTGCTGAGGCACAGGTCAGCGACAGTCAGGTACAAAACGAGTACCGGACCGAGGCGCTCTGCTCCAAGTTAGGTGCAGGGTTCGCCGCATGGGAAGACACCCGTGGAAGCGTCATCGACATCTACTTCGACCAGGTGACCTCCGGTCCAGCAATCCCGTTCCTAGCGATCGGCGCTATCACTGCGAAAACCCCGAAATTCTCTGCAGTGATTGAGAACACCGGTACCGCGGCAGCAACGTCGGTCCAATGGAATATCACCCTCACCGGCGGGTTCATCCTTCTTGGAAAACTCACCAGTGGGACCGAGCCGAGCATCGCAGCTGGGGCAACAGCCACCGTCAACTCGAAGTTCGTCTTCGGATTCGGCAAAGCAGTGGCGATCAAAGTCACAGCCAAATGCGCTGAGGGACCATCGGCGTCCGGAACCGCGACCGGCAAGGTGATTTTGTTCATCACCAAGATTGTCTAAACCGACCACCCCTCTTTTTTTCTTTTTTTTTATTTTTTTCTTCATTGCTTTTCGGGAGACACTATCTTCACACTGTCTCATATCCCTAAAAGAGAACGTTTAAATATTCAGTAACTTATAAAATATTGGGGATAACCATGAAGAGACACACACTGATGCTTTCTTTTTTCGCTGTAAGCTTGTTGCTAGTGAACACAACCTGTTGCATTGCAAACACTCCTGCACAGACCACATCCTTTCAACGGGTTACCTCCACGCGTTCATCCGGGTTTCCTACCGCGATCGCGGCATCAACCGCTGATCCGTTCTACGTGCTGATTGCGACCCCGCTTGCTGTCTCGTACGATCAAACCGGAGAACAAACGGTACGACCATTGTACGTCAAGGATCTCGCGAATCCCTCGAAGACGATTCAACGAACGGAAAAAGAAATCGGTCTGTACGTCGATTACACCATCGCTGGTCTTTCCGCGAAGCAAAGCTCGCTTCTTACGGCTGCACTCTTTTGGCAGTCGTCCAACACAGCACTCGTCCTTCAGAACGATACGATAGGGTACAACCTCGGCGTGGTCGCTGCCCCGATCGCCTCGTATCTCGACATCCCTGTGATCGTTACCGATGCCTTCGATGCAGAGGTCACAAGCGTACTTGAAAGCCTCGGGGTGACCCAACTGTATGTCTGCGGGACGCTTCCAGTCCCCGAAGAGTATACGGTGATCCGTTTCACCGATTCTAGCCCGATCACCAACATGACGATCCAGATCATCGAGGAACGGTTCGGGAAACAGGTCCAGTACATCACGATAACCAATCCCTTGGACGTCCAACGACCTCACGTGCTCGACACCACCCGCGTCGAGGTCACTGGCACGACGCAATCAGCGATTTCTCTCCCCAGCCAACTGGTAGGGCTTCTTCTGAGAGGATCAGGCTCCACCAGTACGTTTACAATCCCTGACCACTACAAGTATGCGCTTGTGAGCATCGATCTCACCAACCTGAACTCGGAGAACGTACAGCTGCTCGGGGACAAGCTTGCCCTGATGATGCTGAGTCCGACGAATGAAACCTACCTGTACACCGGTACATCAAGTGGTCACCCGATCCTCGACAGAAACGGGGATATCATCACGGATCAGCTCCATTTCGATACCGTGCTCTATAACAGACCCGGTACGTACACCCTCCTGGTCTACGGCTATTGGTTCGGCATCACCCGAGGCTCCTATGCTCTGAATGTCACAGTACAGAAACTCGACAGCCCTCTTGTCCCGCTCATGGATAACATCTCCTCCGTTGCCCCGTTCCTCACCGCCTATCACCAGGGTGTCGTGTTCGCGGACACGGGCTTTGCGTTTGCTGCTGATGACGACGTGCTCTACAACGGGTCACCCTGCCCTGGGATGACCCAGGCTGGGGGAAACCCGAACCTCACGGTCCCGGCGAACCTTCACACGATGCAGATTCACGACCAGCTCAACGAGCTCCTTTCGGAGATCTCAGGTATTGACGGGAAGGATCTGCGTCAGCTCCGTGACTATTACAAGGAGCACCCGCTCTCGATCGCTATCGTCGCTGACCCGACCATGGTCCCGATGTACTTCTACTACAACCCGGATGGAAGACCTGACACTCATAACGGTGGCGTCATGGGGTACTCGGTCCCGAGCGATTTCATCTATGCTGACGTTGATGTCGACCATGTCGACCCCGAGAACGATACCTATTCAGCCTGGCCGTTCATGGAAAACACGGTCGGCCGGGTCACCGGATGGGACGCGCAGGACTGCAGCGCCTTGATTGACCGGACGATCTTCTACGACACCATCATCGCTCATCTCGGCGACTGGAAAAAGAACTCGCTTGTTCAGACCGGCTGCGGCCTGGAGTTCCAAAACCTCCCCATCATCACACGGCTCGGTCAGCTCCTGTATTCAGGGCGTGGTGAGCCGACGAAGTTTCCGACCGGGGAGAGCACCTTCATGAATCTGCGACTCACCGATGACATGAAGACCGGTGGTTTCAATTCGCAGCACACGTTTTTCCTGCAGTCACAGCGTGTCGGGTTCACCAAGGAGGGCCTGGACAAGATCAGGAAAGCAGGGTTGCTCAACCGCTTGATTTTCCCTGGGCCTGAGGCGCTCATCCATTTTATCAGCTCCCAGAAGAAGGTCACGGGCGGGAAGCTTCAGCTCAACAGCAGCTTCATCTTCGGGTTCGCCCACGGGTTTTACAACCTGTTTGAATATGGTGACATCCTGATCGATTCACGAGGTTTCCCCGGGGTGACCACGCTTGCGCGTCTCGACCCCATGCTTCGCAGCGATCTCTCAGGACTTGGCTCCTACGAGGTCCGGACCGTGCAAAATATGGACTACGGGCCGAGCGTGGTGTTCATCGAGAGCTGTATCACGGCACGGACCGACGGCATCGACGCGGAGAACGTGCTTTCACAGGCGTTCCTCCATGCGGGGGTGAACGCGTACATTGGTGCGACACGGGTCACCGCGGATCCTGGGTACCTAGAGCCACGTCCGCTCCCGAAAGGTTGGGGGATCGGGATCCTTGGACTCACGAAGGCGATTCTGAACCTGAAGGTCAAGGGGCAGTACCCCGATGCTCACTTTGGTGCGGTGATCGCGGAGAACGTGATCCTGAACCTTATCAATGATAATGCGACCATTGGCATGGCGTTACGGGATTCGAAAAACGTGTATCTTCCAACTGACGCGAACTCAACGTTCCTCTGGTCCCCCCCGTTGTCCCTCTCAACGGGGTTCAGTGCGCTCGATGCGGCATTTCAGGAGGCTTCGCTGATGAAGTCCGGGTCTGGTCGGACACGCGTCCTGGATAAGAAATACGTCGCGTTGCATGAGTTTACGCTCTACGGGGACCCTGCGTTCAACCCGTATCAACCTATCAACAACGGATAATCTGGTTCCCCTTCCTTCCTCTTTTCTTTTTTTCTTATTCGTCAGGTCGTTAGATCAGGTAGCGGTTATCGTTTTTTCTCATGTGTGTCAAGTTTTCTGATGATGGATGCTTTGCAATGGTTGCACACTCCTTGAGCAACCTCGCCCATCTCCTGCAGTGGGGTGCCGCAGGCCCAACAAAAAAAGGAGGTATCGTCTCCCTTTCGTTGCTTTTCTTTTTTGCAGGTATGGCAGATGCGCTGAGCTATCTCATCGATGGTGAAGAGTTGTTGGCCGCAGGATCCACAAAAGGATGCATACCCCTCTTCGGTTTCCTCGGTCTCCTCAAGTTTCATGTGCAGCCATCCATGTCGTATGAAAAGTATCGGTACAGGGAATCAGAAACGTGTTCTCCTTATTTAAACTGTGTTCTCTGGTTTACTTTACGGTCTTTAGGATACCTTTCTCGGTGAGATAGCCGGTGACGTATTTTTTCGGTGTGACATCAAAGGCCGGGTTTTTGACCTTCACCCATGAGGGCATAATAGGTCTTCCCTGGATTTCCGTCAGCTCCCTTGCATCGCGCTCCTCGATGATGATGTCAGCTCCTGACCGGATGGTATGGTCAAATGTGCTGAGGGGTGCAGCGACATAGAAAGGAATACCGTTTTCCTTCGCGAGAACTGCCTTCTCGTAAGTCCCGATTTTGTTTGCGAAATCACCGTTTGTAGCGATGCGATCAGCACCGACGATCACAAAATCGATGTCGTCCTGTTTCATGTAATATCCAGCAGCGTTATCAGCGATGAGCGCGAAAGGGATGCCTTCCTGATATAGCTCCCAGGCGGTGAGGAGCCCCTGCAGCCGTGGCCTGGTTTCATCGGTGTACACGAATAAGCGGGTTCCTTCCCGGTGGGCTGTCCGTAACGGGGCGAACGCGGTACCATAGTCCACTGTTGCAAGCGCTCCTGCGTTACAGTGGGTTAGGATACGAGCGTTGTCGGTGATGAGTTTTTTCCCGTGCTCTCCGATGTTTTTACATTGAGCAATGATTGTTTCGACGTACTGCGATGCCGCGTCAAACGGCTTCTTACCTTGTTGCAATGAACGAGTCATGAAATCGATCGCATAAAATAGATCATGGGCGGTTGGTCTGGTTCTGCGCAGAAGCGTGGTCGCATGATCAATATCGTTTGCTCCAAGTGCCATCCCATAGGCTGCCGCGGCGCCAATCGAAGGGGCGCCTCGGACGACCATGTCCTTAATCGCGAAGGCGACATCAGCGACCGTTGTCGCAGTGAAAATCTCAAATGAATACGGCAGCTTGCGTTGATCGATGAACTTCACGACTGATCCTTCGGGCCAGAGTGCACGGTATTCTCTTCCTTCGACTTTCATAGTGGTTCCTTCAAAGAGAACGTCACCGACTTCTCTATCTCTGGTATGTTGATGCCTGCGAAAAGGATTTCGTCATCTTGGATGAGAATCGTCTTTCCCTTCCGTAATGTTTTGAGGAGTTCCTTTGCCCGGGTGAGTGTCCCCGGAAGCGTCGTTTCCTCTGTTGAAGGGAGCGTTCCTTTTAGCTTCGTCACGAGGGATGGGCTGTGAAGTTGCAGGAGAACGTTGATATCATGCCTGGCTTTTTGGATGATCCAATGGACAGGAGTCTCCAGGGAGGGTTCCTTCGTCCCGATCACCAGCATGATGTTTTTCAATGGATCATAATCCGCGATCTCGACGATGTCCTCCTGGGTCATCTGCTTGACATCGACGTGTTTCGCGGTGATGATCAGGCGCCTCCCATAATCATAGCTCATGATCCCGGTCTCATGGGTTGACACCCCCAGGCTTTCAAGGATGTGACCGATCTTTACCAGTTCACCAAACAAAGGGCTCTTGCTTGTTTCTCGTGAGACGAACAGGACTTGCAGTGCAGGCGTCGGTAACGTTCGTTCTGTCATGAATCAGCCGATGGGATACGGGTTTTTGTACCTTTTGTTATCTCAAAAAACATCATCACAGGATTTTGATGCCGCCCTGACTGTTGATCTCGATGTCCCGTGGTTTTAACGTATGTTTGGTCTCCCGCATCTTCCGTATCATCAGTTTCCTGCGGTCCATCGCGCTATCGAGGTCAAGGACAAGGATCCCGTCGACTAAAAACTCTGAGATGGAATCTCTTGAAAGGTCACGTGTACCCTCGGAGATCTCTGAGGTGACGAGCGCCGTGCATACATCCTCCTCAAGGATGCCAAGCAGTCTGCGGACATGCATGCGGGTCGCCTGCACGGAGTCGATAGGATACGCGGTGTTGCTGAAGGAATCCTCGGAGGGGATGATCTCGGTCCCTCTGTTCGATATCCAGACAG
>Ga0153915_10006974_pt1 | contig 10622 bp, 12 predicted proteins | sample Opewatmetagenome_2_FD_107003 | JGI IMG/M metagenome (GOLD analysis project Ga0153915, IMG submission 107003) | Freshwater wetland microbial communities from Ohio, USA - Open water 3 Core 3 Depth 3 metaG | ecosystem: Environmental > Aquatic > Freshwater > Wetlands | place: USA: Ohio, Lake Erie... | reverse complement strand
GATCGAGATTTCTAGCGGCGGCCACGTATGATCTCGAGCAGCGCCGTTGTCGAACGCTCATGCTCGAACGGGATCGAGCACACCGTGCCGCCGCGGCTTTGCACTTCCTTGGCGCCAACGATCTCTTCCAGCCGCCAGTCCCCTCCCTTGGTGAGTACATCTGGCCGGGTCGCGAGTATCAGTTGCAGCGGTGTGTCTTCGTCAAACCATGTCACCAGATCCACCGATTCCAGAGCTGCAATCACGGCGATCCGGTCCTCGATTGCGTTGATCGGACGGTCACCGCCCTTGCCGAGGCGTTTCACCGAAGCGTCAGAATTGACTGCAACCAGCAGGTTTTTTCCGAGAGATTTCGCCTGCGCGAGATAGGTCACATGTCCCCGGTGCAGGATGTCAAACACGCCGTTCGTGAACACCAGCGGTCGCGCGAGCGCGTGGGCGCGCGCGGCAACGGCATCGGGCGGGCAGATCTTGGATTCGAAGGCGGGAACGGGAGACATGCCGGCGAACGGCGAGAGACGGGGGGCTGCGGACACGCCTACCATTCACCGATCCGCAATGCGCCGCTCACAGACTCAATCCAGATACTCGAACAGCCTCACCACTCTCAGCACCCCGCCCGTGGTCCGCGCGATCTCCGTCGCGTCCGTCGCTTCCGAGTGTTTCACGAGGCCGAGCAGGTAAACCGTCCCCGCTTCCGTCACGACCTTGACGTGCACAGGGCTGAATTTCTGAGCGTCGACGAAACGGGCCTTCACCTTGGAAGTGATGTAGGAATCGTTGGCGCGCGCCGAGAGCGCACTGTTGCCGGAGATCTGGATTTCATTGTAGACACCGCGCACATTTTCGACGGCGCGCGCGATTTTGCCGATCGCGTCCTTCGTGCCGGCGTCCGACGTTTCACCCGTGAGCAATACCATCCGGTTGTAGCTAGTAACATTGATGTGCGAGTTTCCGAATTTCGACCGCAGGCGATCCGTGGTCTTGAGTTCTACTCCTTCATCTTCGGTGATGGTCCCGACCGTACGGCGGTCTTCGGCAACAATCACGCCGGTCGCGGCTGCGCCGCCTACCGCGACCGCCGCACAGCCATTTAGCAGCGGAAGCGCTGAAATTGCCAGCAAGCTGATGATGTATCGCATTTATTCCACTCCCAGTAGTAGACAATCTATGGCGTCGCACAGGCAGTGCAACGTGAGCAAATGGACTTCCTGAATACGGGCGGTGCTGGTGGCCGGGACGCAGATATGAATGTCGTCCGTAGCCAGTATCTCGGCCAACTTGCCTCCCGCCCGGCCGGTGAGTGCCACGACGCCCATCTGGCAATCGTGCGCCGCCTGTACCGCAGCGAGGACATTTCGCGAGTTGCCGCTGGTTGTGATCGCGATCAGCTGATCGGCCGCCTGGCCGAGCGCCCGAACCTGCTTCGAGAACACCTGGTCGAAATCGAAATCGTTGGCGATCGACGTCAGGGTCGATGTGTCGGTCGTTAGCGCGATCGCGGCAAGCCCCGGGCGTTCCATTTCGAAGCGGTTCAACAGTTCGGCGGAGAAGTGCTGTGCCTCTGCGGCCGAGCCGCCATTGCCGCAGACAAGGATCTTGCCGTCGTCTTTGAGACACTGCACCAGCCGTTCCGCGGCGGCCGCGATTGGAGTCGCGAGCGCATCCATGCTCTGCAATTTGACATGCGCGCTCTCGGAAAAGTTCTCGCTGATGCGGCTGACCAGGTCCATGTGCTCACCGATGAGAATTTGCGCGCTATTGTACAGATAGAGCTTCTCATTCTCCAAACGCGTCCCGGATCCACTCGACGACCGGGGGATCTCCCCGAATCAGAACTGCGTCGAACCGGCAAGGCTGTGCGGACCGGCTCTGTGCCAGATAATGGCGCGCCGAGCGCAGCAGCTTGTCACGCTTCACGCGCGTAATGCTGGCGGCCGCGCCGCCGAAGTTCTCGGTGCTGCGGCTCCTGACTTCGACGAAAACCAGCGTCTTGCCGTCCCGCGCGATCAGATCGATTTCGCCGAAGCGGCAACGATAGTTGCGGAGTGTGATTCTGAGCCCCTGCCCTTGCAGGAAGGTGGCGGCGAGTTGTTCGGCAGCCTGGCCCCGGCGGTTCATGAGCGGGTGGCGCGGCTGATCACGGTCCGGGCCCGCCCGATACCAGCAGTTTACCGTCGCTGAACTGTGCGCTGACGAGTTCGCGCACGAAGTGCCGATCGCGCCCAAGCGTGATGCGACCCGACACGCCGTCGAGCGCGACATGGGTCCTGCCGGCGAGCAGTTCCTGCACAACGCGAAATGCGTCGATGCCAAGGGCGTACAGTCGGTCGAGGTCGGGTGCGGAACCGTAATCATGGCGCGGATATATCATCACCGCCGGATGGTCAGGCTGCAGCAGCCAGGGCATGTCGAGAAAGCGCACGTTGGCAAGATCGGCGCCGGCAAGCGGATTGCCGGCGCCCGGATAAACTTGCGAAGTGGCATAGATCGGCAGTGGATCGAGATAAGGGCGCACAACGCGCGCGCGCTGAAAATCCAGCGCGAGAAACACCATGTCCGCGACACGGAGCGCCACCGCCTCTTTGATGCGACCAAGGCTCGCCGTGTCCGTGGTGAAGGCGTAATCCGCGACGTGCCTTCCTCCCAGACGCGTGAACTCCCGAACAAATGCCTGGTGCATGCGCCGCTGGAGCGGCGTGTCGCCGCTGATCGTGAAGGCGTCGAGGTGGCCTTCGCTGAACGCGAGCCGCGCGACTTGACGTGCTTCGGCTTCGATTTGCAGACTCAGCGTATACATATTGCGCGGCATAGGTGCCGAGCCTTCCGGAACATTGAGCGCGAGCGTCGGCGCCGTCACCAGATCGCTTCCGGCAAGCGCGGTAACACCATCTCGCGTCAGCGGGCCAACGACGACCCGCGCGCCGGCCGCAACCGCCTGCCGATAGCCGTTAAGGATCTGCTGGGTGTCGTCAGTTACGGGATAAGTGCGCAGCGGAAAAGGCAACCAGCCTTGCGCCTTTGCCGCCGCCAGAAAGCCTGCCTGCACCGCTTCGGCGGGCTGCGCGAAGGCACTTGAACTGACGGGCAACAGCAGCGCGATGTGTGGAACGATGGTCGCCGGCTCAGGCTGGACAGCAGTCGGCGGCGGTTCGCCTTGCGGTTGGGTGCTCGCGCGGTTTGCGTCCGGCGTCAGCGTGGCCGGGGACTCCGTTGCGCTGGCCATGACTGGAGGGCCACCGTATAGTATCGCCGTCAGCAGCCAGATCCAAAGCCAGCGATGAGAAACGCCGCCACGCATCAGGAAGGCAACGCAGAGCCAAAGCCTTCATTATATGTAGTTGCCACTCCAATTGGTAATTTGCGTGATATCAGTCTGCGTGCGCTCGATGTGCTTAGCTCCGTCGACGCAGTGGTTGCGGAGGACACGCGTGTTACGGGAAGACTACTGAACCATCACGGGATTAGCAGCAGGCTGATTGCGTTGCACGAACATAACGAGCGGCGCATGGTGCCGCGGGTCCTCGCGCTGCTCACGGAGGGCAAGTCGGTGGCGCTGGTGAGCGACGCGGGCACGCCCGCAATCTCCGATCCCGGCGCCCGCCTGGTCGCCGCGGCGGTGGATGCCGGTTTTCCCGTGGTGCCTGTCCCCGGCCCCAGTGCCGTCGTGACCGCGCTCTGCGTAGCTGGATTGAACACGCCCCATTTTCTGTTTTACGGGTTTCTTCCGGCACGTGCCGGTGAGCGAAAACGTGAGCTCGCGAGCTTGGGACAATCTTCGTACCCGCTTGTTTTTTTCGAAGCGCCGCATCGCATCGTAGAGAGCGTATCAGACATGTACACTGTCTTTGGCGGCGTTCGACGGATCGTAATCGCCCGCGAGCTGACAAAGTTGTTCGAGTCGATCCATGCCTGCACATTGGCCGAGGCTGTGAGGTGGCTCGAGGAGGATCCGGACCGCCGCAGGGGGGAATTTGTCTTGATCCTGGAAGGCGCGCCAAAAACTCGCGCGGGCGGAGGCGAGATGCAGGCGCAGCATGTCCTGGAAGCCCTGCTTGCCGAACTGCCGCTCAAACGGGCAGTAATGCTCGCAACCAGGATCACGGGCGCCGCAAGAAACGAACTCTACGCGCTTGCGCTCAAGTTGAAAGGGGCGCGTAAACCGTAAACAACTCGTGCCCGGAACGAAACGCGCCGAATTTTACTACTTGCCGCCCGACATTTACCATGCCCGCAGTCATGAACCACGTCACCATAACCCGTCCCGATGACTGGCACCTGCACCTTCGCGACGGAGCCTATATGCGCGCGGTGTTGCCGGACACAGTACGGCGCTTCGCGCGCGCGATAGTCATGCCCAATCTGAAGCCGCCGGTCACCACGGTCGAGCGTGCGCTCGGGTATCGCGAGCACATCCGCGCGGCCCTTCCCGCCGGCGCCCGATTCGATCCGTTGATGACTCTGTATCTCACGGACAAAACGGATCCGAGGGAGGTCGAGAAGGCCAGGCAAAGCAAGGCGGTGCATGCGATAAAGTACTATCCAGCAGGCGCGACCACAAACGCGGATTCAGGCGTGACGGACCTTGAGAACTGCACGGGCGTGTTTGAAGCGATGGAAGCATGCGGGATGCCGCTACTGGTCCACGGTGAAGTCACCGATCCAGCGGTGGACGTGTTCGACCGCGAGCGCATTTTCCTCGACCGCGTGCTGGCGCCGCTTGTAGAACGTTTCAGCAAACTTCGCGTCGTGGTCGAGCACATCACGACGCGGGAGGCCGCGCGTTTTGTCACCTCCGCCCCGCCGCGCATCGCGGCGACAATTACGGCGCACCACCTGCTGCTCAACCGCAACGCATTGTTGTCCGGCGGCGTGCGGCCGCATCACTATTGCCTGCCGGTGCTGAAGCGCGAAGAGCATCGCCGCGCCTTGGTGGAGGCGGCGGTAAGCGGCAATCCCAAGTTTTTTCTCGGCACGGACAGCGCGCCGCATGCGCGGCATACGAAAGAAACCGGTTGCGGTTGTGCCGGCATCTACACCGCCCACGCCGGGATTGAGCTCTACGCTGAAATGTTCGCGGCGGCTGGCGCGCTGGACCGGCTCGAAGGATTTGCCAGCTATTACGGCGCGGATTTCTATGGCCTGCCGCGCAACGCGGATTCAATCACTCTGGTTCGGAAACCCTGGAGCGTTGCGACGAAGGTGGCGTTCGGCGGTGACGAACTGGTGCCATTTCGGGCCGGCAACAGCGTTGCCTGGAGCCTTGCGTGAGGGCATTCTTCGTCAATGCGACTAGGGGCCGATCGTTGTTGTGGCGATCGTGCCTCCGGATCTCGTATCTTGAACGAGTTACTGTTTGACCGGTTTGACGTCGCGCTGCCATCCGGCGACCTCTGGATTTTCGGCTACGGGTCATTGATGTGGGATCCCGGATTTTCCTACGTGCGGTCTTGTTCCGCTCTGCTGCGTGGCTACCACCGCACCTTCTGCGTTTATTCCCACCGCTACCGGGGCACCCCTGAGCGGCCCGGTCTGGTTCTCGGGCTCGCACGCGGGGGCGCGTGCCGCGGAGTCGGCTATCTCGTGTCGGAGCGGCAAGTCGAGGGCGCGCTCGAGGCGCTGTGGGCGCGTGAAATGTCGCGCCGCACGTATCAACCCCGACTGGTGCGAGTCACTCTGGGAGACATCGCTACCCATGCGCTGGCCTTCGTGGCTGATCCCGCCGGGTCCAGTTACGCCGGCCGTCTGTCAGCCGAGCAGACTGCGGCATTGATCGCGCGCGGAGTCGGCGCACGCGGCGCCAACGTGGAATATCTCGCCAACACGTTGCGCCACCTCGATCAACTCGGCGTGCATGATCCCCACTTGCACAAGATTTTTGCCCTGGTGCGGCAATTGATGCGCTGCCCGGCCGGCTGAACTGGACCGAATGGGGCGAGTCGTAATCCATTCACGGGAATGCCGACGTGGGTTCGATGCCGCCCGATTCAATTTCGGGGCGGCGCAAGTTTTCATCGTGTGGGCGGGGATCGCAAGTGCTAAAATTACAACTGAAGCTGGCCAGACAGCCGCTGCGTATCCCCCGGGATACGGAGAGGAAAGTCCGGGCTCCAGAGGGTAGGGTGACGGCTAACCGCCGTCCGCCGTGAGGCGAGGAACAGGGCCACAGAGACGAGTCTTGGTGTGCGAGCACCAAGGGTGAAACGCGGCAACCTCCACCCGGAGCAACACCAAATAGGCAAGCGATGACGCGACCCGCCGAGCTTGCGGGTAGGTGGCTTGAGCCTTGGAGCAATCCCGGGCCTAGAGGAATGGCTGTCCATGACAGAACCCGGCTTATCGGCCAGCTTCCCTGTCATAACTAGATGTTGCAGTACCGCAACATCTTTTTCTGCGCTAATCTCCTGATTAATAAGCTCAAACGTAGTTAAAGGATTACTTTTGGTTCGTGCCTTATCACCATGTTTTTAAGGCTTAATTAACAATTGAAAAAATGCTGAATCCAGGCCTGAATTAGTTACCATAAGTCATTGTCATTAAACCAGAAATCGATCTTTATCGCTTGACCCCCCAATCCTTTTTCAATATAGTGGGTAAGAGTGGTGGAAAGTGGGAGATAGTGCGGATTTCCTGAGATAAGCACCATTTCCTGCACGTCGAGGGGGGCTCGTGTTCCGGGGCATTGCGCAACTCAATCTGGACAGTAAAGGCAGGCTCGCAGTGCCGGCCCGGCATCGCGACAGCCTGCTCGAGCGCTGCGGTGGGCATCTCGTAGTTACGGCGGACGCCGACCACTGCCTTCTCGTCTATCCGCTTCCCGACTGGGAAATCATTCAACAGAAATTGGAAGCGTTGTCGAATCTCGACCCGCGCGTGCGTGATCTACAAAGGCGACTGATCGGATTCGCCATCGATGTTGATATGGACGGTGCCGGGCGGATTCTGATCTCGCCGGCATTGCGGCAATTTGCCCAACTCGAGAAAAGCGTGGTGCTCGTCGGTCAGGGCAGAAAATTTGAATTGTGGAACAAGGACAAATGGGAGCAATTGATCGACAGAGTGGGCGGTTTTGACGCGGGCAACCTGCCGCCGGAGCTGGAGGGTTTCTCCTTGTGAGCACCGGCTCACACGCGGCGGTTTTATTGGAGGAGGCGGTTGACGGATTGAATATGCGCACGGACGGCGTCTACATCGATTGCACGTTCGGACGCGGCGGACATAGCCGGCTGATACTGGCGCGGCTGGGGAAACGGGGTCGTCTGATTGCGCTGGATCGCGATCCAGACGCAGTCAAGGCGGGAGGCAAGATAAATGACGAACGCTTTTCGATCATGCACGGCACGTTCGGGCGGCTGCGAGAACTCGCGACACACGCGGGTGTGTCGCGTGCCGACGGCATATTGCTCGACCTTGGCGTTTCGTCGCCGCAACTCGACGAGGCAGCACGGGGTTTCAGTTTCCGGCGCGACGCACCCCTCGACATGCGCATGGACACGAGCCGCGGCCAGACGGCCGCGCAATGGCTCGCGCACGCGACAGAATCCGAGATTCGGGAGGTGGTGAGAAATTATGGCGAAGAACGGTTTGCTAAACAGATTGCAGCAGCGATTGTTGCGGCTCGGGCGCGGGAACCTGTTGGCACCACACGACAACTTGCCACGCTCGTGGCAAAAACCGTTCCCGCGCGCGAGCCACGCCAGGATCCGGCGACGCGAACGTTTCAGGCTTTACGGATTCACATCAATCAGGAGCTCGAGGAGTTGTCGTTAGCCCTTCCGCAGTGTGTCGAGCTGCTGGCGCCCGCCGGACGTCTCGTCGTGATCAGCTTTCATTCTCTGGAAGACCGTATCGTCAAGCGCTTCCTCAAACATGGCGCGCAGCCGGATCGTCTGCCGGCAAAGCTCCCCATACGGGCACGGGACATTTCACCGGCGCGCCTCAGGATAATCGGCAAGGCGCGGCGTCCCGGAGTGGCCGAAATGGCCGCCAATCCGCGAGCGCGCAGTGCCGTGATGCGCGTGGCGGAAAAATTGGAAGGGACCGCGGCGTGATGGCGAAGCTGAATCTGGTGCTGCTCGCGATTCTCATCGCCTGCGCCTTGTCGCTGGTTACCTCGCAGAACAAGGCACGCAAGCTCTACGTTGAACTGCAGCGGGAGCATGAGCTCGCCAAGCAGCTCGATATCGAGTGGGGCCAGCTGCAGCTCGAGCAAAGCACGTGGGCGATGCACGGGCGCATCGAAAAAATCGCAACCGAGAAACTCGATATGCACGTGCCGCCGGCAACGCGAATCCAGGTAGTGCCGTCAGCGAAGCCGGGGACCCGGCAGTGAACGCCGCCGCCAATTCCGTACTTGCACTCAGACTGCCGACATGGCGCTCGCGCATGTTGCTCGCCGCACTGCTGCTGTGGTTCGTCGCTCTTATCGTGCGGGCCCTGTATCTGCAAGGACTCGACAACGACTTTCTGCAGCAGAAGGGCGAGTCACGCTACTCGCGCGTGATTGAGATCAGCGCCACACGGGGCATGATCGTCGACCGCAACAATGAACCGCTCGCGATTTCCACTCCGGTTGAATCGGTCGCTGCGAGCCCGGCCGACATCGAGATTGCGCCGCAGCAGATGCTCAAGCTTGCGAGGCTCACTGAAACGGAAGTCGGCGAGTTGAAAGCCAAGCTTGTGGACACACGGCGCGAGTTTGTTTACCTCAAGCGCCAGTTGCCGCCGGAACAGGCGGCCAAGGTGGTCGAGCTCGGCATTCCCGGACTGTTCCTGCAGCGCGAATACCGCCGGTATTACCCCGCCGGGGACGTAATGGCCCATTTGATCGGTTTCACTGATATCGACGACAAGGGGCAGGAGGCGCTCGAGCTCGCATTCGAAGGGACACTTGCGGGCAAACCCGGAAGCCGGCGCGTGATCAAGGACCGACTTGGCCGCATAGTCGAGGATGTCGAGGGCATACGTCAGCCCCAGCAGGGACGCTTGCTCCAGCTCTCGGTCGACTCCAAGATCCAATATCTTGCCTTTCGTCAACTGAAGGCTGCGGTGGCTGCGCACCACGCCAAAGCCGGCGGGATCGTCGTGCTCGATGTCGCGAGCGGCGAGATTCTGGCGATGGCGAACTTGCCGTCGTACAACCCCAACAACCGCGGCAAGTTCGACCCCAAGCGCACGCGCAACCGCGTAGTCACCGACTCATTCGAGCCTGGCTCGACCCTGAAACCTTTCACTATTGCGGCTGCGATCGAAGCTGGCAGCGTCACCCCGAATTCCCTGATCCAGACCGCGCCGGGCCACCTGATGATCGGTCACCGCGTAATCCATGACGCCCACCGGCAGGGCACGTTGACCGTGGCCCAGGTGATCCAAAAATCTTCCAATGTCGGAGCGGCAAAAATAGCGCTCACGCTGCCGCCGCAGACGATGTGGAAAATGTTTTCCAAAGCAGGCTTCGGCTCTACTCCTCGATCAGGATTTCCGGGCGAAGTCTCGGGCAAGCTGCGTGCATACAAGACGTGGCGCCCGATCGAACAGGCGACGATGGCGTACGGACACGGCATTTCCGTTTCCCTGCTGCAACTCGCCCGCGCCTATACCATTTTTGCCACCGACGGCGAACTGAAGCCGGTTACGGTGCTCAAGCGCGAATCGCCGGTCGAGGGCACGCGGGTAATCTCGCCGGATATCGCGCGGTCGGTACGCAAGATGCTTGAAATGGTTGTAATGCCCGGCGGGACGGCGCCGCGTGCGCAAATCGCCGGATACACCGTGGCCGGCAAGACCGGCACCGCGCACAAGCTTGAAGGCAGAAACTACGCATCGAGCAAGTACATCTCGGCGTTCGTCGGCTTTGCGCCTGCGTCCAATCCGCGGCTGGTGGTGGCGGTAATGATCGACGAACCTACCAGCGGCGGGTACTACGGCGGCACGGTGGCCGCTCCGGTATTCAGTCAGGTCATGGCCGGGACGCTCAGGTTGCTGGCCGTCCCACCCGATGCTTCGCTTGACAACGTCGTACTGCCGCCGCCTACCGCGGCCGAAATCAAGGAGGACGCTTGATGCCGGCAGGGCGCAGCACACGATCGGGGCGGTTCAGCTTGCGCATGGTCGACGATCTCGGCGTGAAAAGGTTGAGCAGCGACAGCAGGCAGATCCGGCGTGGAGACACTTTTGTCGCCTATCCAGGCGAGACGCGCGACGGGCGCGATTATATTCCGCAGGCACTCGCCAGGGGTGCAGCATCGGTGTTGTGGGAAAGCCGGAAGTACGCATGGAATCCGGCCTGGCGCAGCGCGAATGTTGGCATCAGCAATCTGCGCCGACGCGCGGGCGAGATCGCCAGCCATGTTTACGGCAAACCAAGTTCGAAACTGTGGATGATCGGGGTGACCGGCACCAACGGCAAGACGACATGCAGCCGGTGGATAGCCCAATCGCTGACGCGCACAGGACGCAAATGCGGCCTGATCGGGACGTTGGGTTGCGGTTTTCCGGGAGCGCTTGAAGCGACGATCAATACGACGCCGGACGCGGTATGGCTGCACGCGGCGCTCGGTGATCTTCTGAAACGCGGTGCAAACGCCGTCTGCATGGAGGTCTCGTCTCACGGTCTCGTCCAG
>Ga0153915_10006973_pt1 | contig 10622 bp, 9 predicted proteins | sample Opewatmetagenome_2_FD_107003 | JGI IMG/M metagenome (GOLD analysis project Ga0153915, IMG submission 107003) | Freshwater wetland microbial communities from Ohio, USA - Open water 3 Core 3 Depth 3 metaG | ecosystem: Environmental > Aquatic > Freshwater > Wetlands | place: USA: Ohio, Lake Erie... | reverse complement strand
TGAAAAGCGTGCCGTAATTAAATTTTTTGTTCATTGCATTTCTCCTCTATATAGTTTCTCTTGTCCGATATAATAATCTTGCATTTTCTCATTCCAACTATCGCTGTACCGGTTACCTCCTTTCCAACACCAACAGACTAGATCAGCTGTGGACGTGATTATGAAGGAACTAATTCTCGTCGTGCCTGTTTCATAATTTCTTCTAATTCACAACAAACTGATTGCATAAGAGGTTCCTGTTCGGGTTTTCTAAGTAATTCCAGAACTTTTTCGCGCGCAATATCTACTACGTCGGCTCTTCTACCACCAGTATGCAATCCTTGTTCATCAATTGTTGGGAACCATATCGTGCCATCTCTTAAATGCCTCACGGTATGCAATTGACCCAGAAAAATATCATCGGTCTGGACCACTTTCTTTATCACATCATATGCCAGGGTCTCCGTATTGACCTCATAACCGTCCAGAATGTGATGAACCAGGCTGACCATCTCGTTGTCTATTACCGCGCCTGCCAAGGTTGCCGTCATCCCACTATCCATAGTACCGGCTCCCGAGAGAATATCAGCACCCGCTAAGGCTGGCATCAGGGCATTGGCTAGTTTTTCATAAGCAAATCTCGAATCAAGTACTGCCGAACTGGTGCACAGGCCGTAAACGTCGGACCTCAGTCCATATCGATGGGCCAATCGGGTAGCACATGCACCTGCTATACCCATATCTGGCCCACCCCACCAAGAAACTCCTGTACGCATATCAATAGGATTTATGCGGGAGCAATAAACGACGCATGCCCCCGGCCTGGCTGTGGCAGTGATGACAATACTGGCAAGTACCTCGGCATGTTGCTGTGCTAGTGCACCTGCCATGGTAATTGGGCTACTAGCTCCCATAGTTGGAGCAGGCAAGGGGAAAAAGGTAGCACCTGATTCAACGATTGCTAGTATTGCGTCTGTCAATTTCTCAGTAAATGTAAGCGGGCTGATTGGAGATGCAAGGATTGGAATTGTTGGGCGCAGGCGAAAAGCATCTTTTCCGCCACAACAAGCAGAAGCTAGCTCTACTATATAGCGTACTTCAGTTGGATTCTCAACAGCAGCGCCCCCAATCGGCTTGTGCGTATGATGAAGCATCGCTTCAAAGGAGGAAATAGATATTAACTCCTCAGGCACATCCTGTGGACCGACTAGAGGAATAATCACATCAATATTGGGAAGTGCATCAAGGATACGGGTGCCATCGACCAGATCCTGCAGTCTCGCTGGTCTGCGATGACAGGTCTCCAAATCTTCAAAGTTTGGGACACTGCCACCATTGTGAATTAAAAGCCTACCTGTGCCTAAGAAAATTTCTATGCTACCATCGGGGCTGCGAAAGGCAGCATTTCGATCTACATTTGCCAAGCTCCATGCCACCACATTACGTGGGATACGTACGCGATCGCCCTGAACGACACACCCCCGGCTACAGAGCATTTCCGTTGCGAGTGAATGCTGCAAGCGAATCCCAACATCTTCTAAGATGCGGAAAGCAGTCTCTTCAATTTGATCGTATTGATCCTCGCCTAGAAGCTGTAAACTCAATTGTTTTGGAAGCATACTCTATCCTTGAGAAATGAGAGGCAGTATATATGCAATCGACGGCTCTACAATCATTTTTTGGATGGATGCCTACCAGCAATGAGGATTTTTTATAATATAATAATAATTAATAATCCTTGTTTTAATTCAAATCGATAATTAACTTTACACACCTTTTTGAGAGACTATATTTCAGGTTTACTCCAATGTTATTCTTGGTTCATAAATTGAGTAGATTGTTGTATGCTATTTACTCGAATCGTTTATTCAACGCTTTCTTACTAAATAATCAATAAAAAATCTATCAAAAGAGGATCATTATGGCATCAGATCATGAAGTCCACCAATTTCTATTGAAACATCTAAGAGCTGTCCAAGAGGATGACCTAAAAACATATCAAGATACCTGCACTGAAGATTTAGCCGTTTATGAGTGGTGGCTCACGCCTCATCGAATTGATGGTTTACCTTTCCACGAATTTATGATCACGGTTGATGCCGAAAGACAAGCACGAAACAAACTCGAAGGTGATGGGGAAGCACAAGCTATTCGCTCGCGATTTGACCTCGCCAACCTCCGCATCCAACGTTATGGCGATACTGCGGTCGCCAGTTACACTCTTCTTGTAAGCATCTCCTTGCCAAATGGTGAGCATGTCGAGGCACATAATGAAAGTCGTGTTATGGTGAAACTAAATGGAGAATGGAAAGTGGTGCACGTTCACAAGTCACCCTGTTGGAATGCACCACACATAGCCAGTTGATAGAGAACATTGTTTTATTAAAAAACGGCTTGATGATCATTTAGTTCAAATCAGCTGAATTTCGTTTTTTGGCTAGCCAAACCGCCAGCAGTTTCTCCGCCATCAGCAGTGATCGCACACCCTGTGATATAACTGGCATCGTCTGAGGCAAGAAAGGCAAAAACTGCTGCCATTTCTTCAGGTCTTGCCTGTCTGCCCAGAGGAATCTTGCTGTCTACTTCGCGCATCATTTCAGGAGTATATTCCGCTTCCTGCATTGGCGTCAAAACATAACCAGGACAAAGTGCGATTACTCGCACATAAGGGGCAAGTTCCAACGCCATCGAACGTGATAATTCAATCACTCCTGCTTTGGTTGCGTTGTAATCAGCATAATAGTGATAACCGGTAAAACCACTTGTTGAACCCATGTTGATAATTACGCCTTTTTTTGCTTCCAACATGCGCCTCGCGGCTTCCTTCGCCATATTGAACACACCAGTCAGATTTGTATCTAAAACTGATTGCCATTCTTCTGGCGTGATATCCATGAATCTGTGACGGATGCTTATACCTGCATTGTTAATTAAAACATCCAATCCATTCCACATTTGGTCCAGATGTTTGTATACTCTATTAACATCATCAAGAATTGAAACATCCGCTAAGATAGTATCATCTACTTGCGGAAGTTCCATCTTGATTTGTTCTAGAGCCGGGCTATATCGGTCAATAACAACTACTCTGGACCCTTCCTCCAAAAAGCGCTTTGCTGTAGCCGCGCCAATACCCCTTGCGCCTCCGGTAATTAATACCCGTTTTCCAGATAAGTTACGCATTGCAATCTCCTCATTGCATTTGATTAAGATCTATGAATAAAACATAGCTAATAATATGGAAACATTCTTATAATATATTATAACCATATTAGCGGTTTTTAAGCAACTAACTCCTGGTGATAATCCAATCATCAACCATGTTTAGTGAATCCAACCAATATTTTCTGAATATATATGGTGATAAGATACAATTACAGTAGAAGCAAGGATATCTTTTTGGGGATGCGTACTGAATATCAATGATAGGGCTCAGATAATGCGACCTAAAACACATGCGAAAATAATTAATTCGTGTAATATGATAAGCCCAATAATTTGTATTCCTATATACTTCGTTTTGATCATTAAAGCTACAATTAAATATAGCGCCTCGCCTATATTTCTGTTTTTTGTTTTTATCATCCTGTTTATCTATGTCTTGCGGTTTATACCTGTTAGATGTGCAACACCAAATTGCAATAGCAGGATGGAGTGGACTGAAACTTACACCTCCACATTTTCCGTTAAACTTAATTACAATTGTAAGGCTTGTGGTTCCTTTTACGAAAAAACCAGTTTTGTGTTATTTCCAGGTGAACCACCCAATTAATAGAATTTTTCGACGCCATATACTTTATGATTTGAATGGATAAAGTATCGCTTAAAGTAAATCCACTATCTCGAATTGAATCCAGCAATAATTGATTGTTGCATTACTCTAGTCACCTGACAGTTTTCATTTTGAAAGGATTGATCGGCACGAGAAATGTACTCCTTACCTTGACAAATGAAGAGGAGATAACCATGACGATCAGCTCTCTCTATCAGGCTTGGAATATGTAAATCCAGTAGTTGCGATCTATTGAAGAATCACGCGCATTAATAACTTCACCTGGCTGTTGGTTGGGATTTATAAAAAGCTGATCGGTTTATCTGGGCCGGTTTGAGGGTAGATCACCGGACCTGCCAGGTCGTTGAGCACTACCAGGTGAACCAGCAGGCTGTGGGATAAATCTGCTATCAGTGTGTGCGAGTGGTATGAACCTATCGCTTTACAGTGGCGGGAAACTCAATTTCGAAACTTGGGAGAAATCCACTTGATCGTAGACGGCGCCAAGATCGGTTTTGGTCATCAGATGTTGATGGTCTGTCTTACTCACCAAAAAAGAATAATTCCGATTGTCTGGACCTGGATCAGGCAGATCAAAGAACATGGTGGAGTTGGGAAACACCCGGCCTTGTTGGCTTATGTGCGTAAGCTGATCACCAGCTGGGCAGCCGTTTTCTTGGTCAGCGACTGCTAATTAGGTTTGGTGGCTGCCTTGAGATCGCTGGGCCAAAGGCATTGGTTCTTCGTCTTGCGTCAAAAAAGTGATGTTGGGGTCTGGCTCAATGAAGGCAATGGTTAGGAAATCTTCAGAAGTTTCATCCATCACCCCGGTGAAGGTATCTAGCTGGGAAAGGGCTATCTGACCGCCAAGGAAAATTATCCGGTTAGCTTGCTCGTGCATTGTGGCAGCGTTGAGGAAGAATCTTTTTGTCTGGTCACCAACTTTCCCGATTTGAGCATGACCCCGCAGTATTATCGATGCAGAGTGTGGATCGAAGAAATGTTTGGTGATTTGAAAAGTCACGGTTTTGACCTTGAATGCGCCGTGCTACGACAAGCTAACAAACTCTCCCGACTGACCCTGACAGTGGCTTTAATATATGTTTGGTCATTATCCATCGGTACAAGGACCATCCATAATAGCCAGAGAGAATAATTGGAGCGTAAAGACAGACGAGATCTTAGCATCTTCCAAATAGGTTCGCGTTTTATCGAACGTCAATTAATAAATTTCATTCCTTGTCCAGTTAGCCTATGTATTTGCTGATGAAATACAAAACTTTATGGTGGCCAGGTATTATTGGTATTCTTCAATCGTTGAAAACATATCTTTAATATAATGGTCTGCATGATTATGATATGAAACACTTATTATGCTTGATACAAGTAGCATTGATCTTTTGCCCTTAGCTCAAAGCTTCTACTCATATTTGTTGACCAATTCTGACTGCCGTTAACTGCCATTGACTCCTGTTGACTTGCATTGACTACTGTTGACTGCTGTTGACAAACCAAGACGTAATTAAAACGAGTACATTGGAATTCTGATTTTTCTAAAAGGTGTTTTTAGTGATTTATTCGAGTGATTCTGATTAAATATCGCCATATATGGTTTTATTAAACGTAAAACCCCCACATCTGGGGGTCAGTGAGCGTGGAGCGGCTCGAATTCCACACCCCCTGCGGGTGCAGCAACCAAAAAGCTATTAAACAATAAGTGAGCGTGGAGCGGCTCGAAGAATCTCCCCTCCACGGGGACAATCAACCAAAAAAAAGAAGCCTTGAGGTCAAAGCTTCTCTTGTGAGCGTGGAGCGGCTCGAACGCTCAACCAATGGCTTAAAAGGCCACTGCTCTACCTTTGAGCTACACGCCCGCTTTTGCGAAAAACATTCTATCACGCGCGGTCGGCTTATACAAGCCTTGACTTTTTTCACCCCCCTTGTTACTATCCAGGCAGGAACACCCATGAACAATGAGGAGCACTCAATGACAGATATCCCCAAAGTAACTGAATCAGCCTTCGAGACAGAGGTACTTAAATCCACCCTACCCGTCATCGTAGACTTTACCGCTATCTGGTGCGGTCCATGCAAGATGCTGGAACCAGTCATCACGCAGCTATCTCAAGAGTGGGATGGCAAGGTGAAAGTCGTCAAGCTGGATGTGGATGACAACAGCAACCTCGCTGTACAGTATGGGGTCATGGGTGTACCCACCTTGATCTTGTTTGTTAACGGCAATCCGGTGCAGAGACTGAGCGGCTACCAACCCAAAGATCGTATCCTCTCAAAATTTAGCTCTTATATTTGATCCATTTCCACCTATCATTTTCCTCCAAGGCAGACCTGAGGTCTGCCTTGGTTTTTTAACCCTCTGCTCCAATGGAAATCGGATTATAATCGTCGATGATGCTTTATTGCAACTGATTGCAATAACAATTAAACTCAATAAAATATTGACTAATACTACCGGATGATCATGATGTCCCCTTGTCAAAGCTTTATCGATACTTTACGTTCACACGGTTATCGCATCACTCCCCAACGCGAGATGATCGTCGAAGCCATTGCTCATAGTGGTCACCACATCAACGCCGAGGAGGTGTTCGCCCAAGTACAGGAACGGACCCACTCGGTGAACATCGCAACAGTGTATCGCACCCTGGACCTGTTAGTGGAACAGGGACTCGCCAGTCGCATTGACTTGGGCGAGCAGCGGGTGATGTATGCCACCTACCAGCATGGACCTCACATCCATTTGGTGTGCCGGCAATGTGGCCAGGTGATCGACGCCAAGCAGGATATGCTGTCAGTTCTAAATCACCAGCTCCAATCTGATTACCAATTCGCCGCTGACCTGCAGCATATTTCTGTGGTCGGTCTGTGCAGTGATTGTCAGGCGAAGTAGGATAACTCAAAGGAAGCCGATATGCTGCCTGCTCCGCTCGCAATGCACATACCCGATGGCTTCCTATCCATCCAGGTGTCCATTTTCCTCTGGCTGATCACCATCCTGGTGGTTGGATATGCTCTCAAGCGGGTTGGCGCAGACCTCGGTGAGAGACAGGTACCCATCATGGGCGTCCTGGCGGCTGCCATCTTTGCCGGGCAGATGCTCAATTTCGCAGTTGCCGGAGGTACCTCTGGTCACCTGATCGGTGCAGCCCTGGCCACGATATTATTGGGTCCTTGGGCAGCCACTCTGGTGCTCACCTGTGTCATTACCATCCAGGCGCTCATCTTTCAGGATGGTGGGCTGTTGGTATTGGGTGCCAATATCTTCAACATGGCTATCGTTGCTGTGACGGTGGCGTACATGGTCTTTCGCACGGTCAACAGGCTTGTAGGTAGGCGTTCATGGAGCATCATCGTGGGTGGTTTTTTGGCAGCCTGGGTGTCAGTGGAAGTGGCAGCACTGGGGACAGCTTTGGAGCTCGCATTTTCGGGCACTTCTCCGGCCAATATTGCCATTCCTGCCATGGGAGGCATCCACGCCTTGATTGGAATTGGTGAAGGTCTGATCACCGTCGGTGCCCTGGCATTTTTAAGTGCCAGCCGGCGCGATCTCCTTAAATCCAGCCAAGCTGCCCCCATCCGTGGCAGACTGGTTTGGGCAGCCGGACTGGTACTGGTATTGTTGTTGGCAGTTGCCTCCCCATTAGCTTCCAGGCACCCAGATGGTCTGATGTGGGTGGCTTCACGCTATGGGTTCCTGAATAATCAGCAGAACCCGCTATTCAAGCTCATCCCACATTATCTATTCCCAGGTGTACAAAATAAAACTCTGGCCACCATCCTGGCTGCGATTATAGGCACTGTGATCGTATTCGGCGTCGCATTCGGCGTGGCATACCTCCGGCGTCATAAAACAAACCCGGGTGACGACCAACAAGTTTGACCTGATATATATTAAAGGTAATTGATGCACGTCCATTTCCTTGACCCCTACCGCCCACGCAACAGCCCGATCCACCGGCTTGACCCACGCATCAAGCTGGTGCTCACCGTGGTCTTCATCCTGACCAATACCCTGGTCCCAACGGGTGCCTGGCCAGTTTATATCCTGCTTTTCGCCTTGATCCTTTCGGTGGAGCTGATCTCTGAATTGGGCCTAGGCTTTGTGCTAAAGCGGTCTTCTCTAGCCATCCCTTTCGTATTGGCTGCCCTTCCGCTCATCCTGACCATCCCCGGGAAGACCCTGTTTATCCTACCGGTAGGTCCCTGGACGGTGCAAGCTTCATATCCCGGGTTGGAACGCTTTTTCAGCATCGCCATTAAATCCTGGCTATCCATGCAAGCCGCCATTGTGCTGGCTGCCAGCACCTCCTTCCCAGAGTTGTTAGTCGCCATGCGGGCATTACGCGTGCCACGTCTGTTGGTATCTATCTTTGGGCTGATGTGGCGCTACTTATTCGTGTTGGTGGATGAAGCCAGCCGTCTGATGCGTGCCAGGTCAGCTCGCAGTGGGAAAAGTGAGGCACCAGGCGCCAAAACCGGCGGGAGCATCTCGTGGCGGGCAGGAGTGACCGGCGGCATGGCGGGTAATCTGTTCCTGCGGGCATTTGAACGCAGCGATCGCATCTATATGGCCATGGTCTCACGCGGTTATGATGGCGAGGCGCGTTCCTTACCATTACCAAATATTCGACCAGCCCATTGGGTAATCTTGATTACCAGCCTGGGCGTGCTAAGTATATTATTGGGATTTGCCTACCTGTTTTGGGGGTGAAAATTGCATCATTCGATTGAAATCAAGAATCTTACTTTCTCTTACCCTGATGGGACTGCAGCCTTACGCGAGGTCTCGCTTAGCATTGAGCCTGGTGAGAAGGTGGCTTTGGTAGGGCCGAACGGCGCGGGGAAATCCACCCTGATCCTGCACTTGAATGGCATCCTGAGCGGGGACGGGCTTGTGCGTGTATGCAGTCTTGAGGTGATTAAAGAGAATCTGGGTCGGGTACGCTCGTGTGTGGGGATGGTATTCCAATCACCGGAGGATCAGTTGTTTTCTCCGACCGTGTTCGATGATGTTGCCTTTGGTCCGCTCTACCAGGGTCTTCCGCCTGCTGAAGTCGTAAAACGTGTCGATCAAGCCTTGGAAGCAGTGCATATGCTGGGCTACAAAAAGCGTGTTTCCCACCACTTGAGCATGGGGGAGAAGAAACGCATCGCCATCGCTACAGTGCTGTCCATGCAACCAGAGGTGTTGGTCTTGGACGAGCCAACGGGTGGATTGGACCCACGTTCACGTCGCTCGCTGATCCACCTGCTGCAGGAGCTGCCACTGACCATGCTGGCGTCCACCCATGACATGCTGTTGGTACGCGAAATCTTCCCGCGCATGATCGTCCTGGATGAAGGTAGGGTGGTGGCAGATGGTCCCACCCAGACCCTGATGAACGATACAGCATTTCTGGAAGCCCATGGCCTCGAGAGACCCTAGGTATTAGCGAAAAACAAAACAGGCTGGATAGGTACCCTACCCGCCTGCTCTTCATTAATCACCAAATAGTAGCTGTCAGTCGCAGCCTAAACCTGCTGCCTTGCGCAATACTGCCACCTTATCCGTCTGTTCCCAGGGTAGGTCCAGGTCGTCGCGCCCAAAGTGCCCGTAAGCAGCCGTTTGCCGGAAGATTGGACGCCTTAAATTAAGATCACGAATGATCGCCCCAGGACGAAGGTCGAAATTCTCCCTGACGATCTGGGCAATTTGCTCGTCCGGGATCTGACCAGTGCCAAAGGTTTCCACATTGACGCTCAGGGGGTGTGAAACACCGATGGCATACGCCACCTGGATTTCCACCCGGTTAGCCAAACCCGCAGCCACAATATTTTTAGCTGCATAACGGGCGGCATAGGCTGCGGAACGATCCACTTTAGTGGGGTCCTTACCACTAAAACAGCCACCTCCATGCCTGCCCATTCCGCCATAAGTGTCAACGATGATCTTGCGCCCCGTCACACCCGAATCACCCAACGGACCGCCAATCACAAACCGCCCGGTGGGGTTGACAAAGATCTTCAGCTTATCGTCCAACAGCTCCTTGGGCAGGGAGGGCATGATGACATGTTCGATCACCGATTCGCTGATCTCCGCGTGCGAAATATCGGGTGCATGTTGCGTGCTGACCAATACGGTATGTACCCGCTTGGGCTTGCCATAACTATATTCCACCGTCACCTGGGTCTTCCCATCCGGGCGTAGCCAGGGGATGGTTCCATTCTTGCGCACCTCTGCCAGTCGGCGTGCCAGTTTATGCGCCAGGTAAATGGGTAGCGGCATCAATTGGGGAGTCTCGTTGCAGGCAAAACCGAACATCATACCCTGGTCGCCCGCACCCACTGCATCCACTTCTGCCTCGCTCGAGCCAGCTGCTTTGGATTCCATGGAATGGTTCACGCCCATGGCGATATCACCCGACTGTTTGGATATTGCCACCTGAACTGCGCAGGTGTTGCCATCAAAACCCATCTCGCTAGAGTTATAACCAATATCTGTGATGATCTTGCGCGTTAGCTCATCGAAATTAACGTTGGCGCGTGTGGTGATCTCTCCCATCAGGATGACAAAGCCGGTCTTCGTAGCAGCTTCGCATGCCACCCGCGAGTATGGGTCCTGGGCAAGGCAGGCATCCAATATGCCATCGCTGATTTGGTCGCACATTTTATCGGGGTGCCCCTCCGTCACTGATTCAGAAGTGAACAGCAGGCTGGGGGAATTCATAAACGTATTGCTCATCTTAGCCTCCCAAAAAAGAACTTGCCCCTTCTGGTCAGGAAAGGGCAAGGAACGAGCGTTCACTTGAACTGCCCTCTCATCTTCCAGAAAATACCTCTGCCGGAGTTGGCACCTTAAGAGCGATTGGTTTGG
>Ga0153915_10006972_pt1 | contig 10625 bp, 7 predicted proteins | sample Opewatmetagenome_2_FD_107003 | JGI IMG/M metagenome (GOLD analysis project Ga0153915, IMG submission 107003) | Freshwater wetland microbial communities from Ohio, USA - Open water 3 Core 3 Depth 3 metaG | ecosystem: Environmental > Aquatic > Freshwater > Wetlands | place: USA: Ohio, Lake Erie... | reverse complement strand
CGCGAGCGTGAGGCCCAGCGTCAGCACCGGTCCGCCCCACCGGCGGCCCATGCGGGCGGCGTGGCTCCCGACGAGCGCAAGGCCAGCGCAACACACGCCGACCAACGAGTTGGTGTCGCCGCTCGATCCGAGCGTGCCGAAGTAGCCGGCTGCGAAGAAACAGGCAAAACCACCGGCGACGAGGCCGGTCTCGGGATCTTCGTGACGGAGATCCCACCACACCAGTACCGGAACGGCGAGAAACAACACGGCGTGGAGGACGTGATACCCCAGGCGCTCGCCGAACAGCGACATCGGAACGAAAGCAAGCGCCGCGAAGTTCTGCGCGATGTCGGTTGACGTGGGATAGCCGCCGAGGAACCACCAGTTCCACCCGACGACGGATCCGCGCCGGAGGAGTCCGACGCCGTTGACCGCCTGCTGAAACAATTCGGTCCAGTCGTCCTTGAACGGGATTTGCAGCCACACCGACGGTGGAAGCCGGCACACGAGCGAGGTGACGATCACACCGATGCCGACGAGCAGAAGGCCGGTGGCCGTCACGCGTCCGATGCGCGACGGCCCCCCCACGTGGCGGCGTGTTGCGATCGTCAGGACCGTAGCGGCGAGCAGTGCGGCCGCGTACCACGGCTTTCGCCACCCATTGAGCGCGCCGGGCAGCGCAGCCCACCTCGCCGTCGTGAGAAAGTTCAACCAGGCGAGCATCAGCGCGACCGCGAGGGCCGCGAGCATCACCCGGGCAGATCGCCTGACCTGTGTTAGCCCCCGATCCGCCATTTCCGCGGTGGTCATCCGGAGTGTCCGTGCTGCGGGCTCAAGGTTTCTCGAAGAAATGGAAGGGCGGGTTTCGCACCGAGACGCGTCCCTCGAGTCCCCGCTCTTTGAGAAAATCGTCGGTCGCGCGCGTGCACCCCTCCCAACGGCCATAGTCGTCGAGGACGATGTAGCCGCCGGACGCGACGCTGTCGTAGAAGGTGCGTAAGCAAAGCATCACCGAGTCGTACCAATCGGCGTCGATGTGGAGCAGCGCCACCTGCTGCAGATTGGCGCGCGGCAGCGTGTCGTGAAACCAACCGGCGTGAATGTTGAGCTGCGACGCTGGAAAGTGCAGACGCTCGAACAACTTCCGCACTTCGGCGACGTCGCTCGCACACCACCCCTCGTGGAAGTGCTCTCTGGCCTGACGGCCGTCCCTTTCACCAGGCGGAGGAAGCCCCTGAAACGAATCGAACAAGTGGAGGACCCGTGCTCTCTCTGAGGCCCGGGCCATGACTGCCGCCGATCCGCCTCGATAGACTCCGCATTCGACCACAGCGCCGGGTACTTGCCGCCGATCGATGTCCCGCACGAGCGTGTACAAGACGTTGAGCCGAGACGGGCGCGTCAGCGTGTGCCGCCGGACGCGGTAGAAAAGGTAGGCCTTGCGCAGCGACTCGCGTGCTTTCGAAGGAGAAGACAGATCGAAGTAGTTAGGCAGCATGGAACGCGCGATCCAGCCTGGCTTCCTCAGCACCTGCTGCATGGCCATCGCCGTTGATCTTAACCCGCTTCCGAGGCGCCGGTGCAGTCACCGTCCGGAGCGTCACGGCCATTGGCCGCGCCGGATTCTGCGCGTGTCGGTCGCTCCGGTGACATTCCCCAACTCTCCCCAACAATGACAAGCCCGTTGCAGGCGCGGCAGCCTGGCGTCCTGGCGTCACAGCCGTGTTTCCGCGATACGAGAACTACCAGACCGACGCGCGCAGGCGTATACTGAACCCAATAGCCACACGCGGCGGGGAGGGCCCGTGAACAAGAACTTTCGGAGTATCGCCGCCGTCGCCGGTCTCTTCCTGGCAGTTGCCCTGCCTGTCTCGGCCCAGCAGATCAGTATCTCGATGAACGACGGGCGCGTGACGCTCGTTGCTGACAATGCTCCCTTGTGGATGGTGCTGTCCGAATGGGCCCGGGTGGGCAAGACGAACATTGTCAACGCGGAGAAACTCGTCGGGCCTCCCGTGACGCTTCAGCTCGTCGACGTTCCCGAAGCGAAGGCACTCGAAACGGTGCTTCGCAGTGCCCCCGGTTATGTCGTCGCACCGCGCGCCGCCAGCGTGCCAGGCACCTCCCGGTACGACCGCATCCTGATCATGCCGGCCACTGCCTCCTCGCCGGCGGCGGGTGCCGGAGCGGCAGGCGGCGGGCGGAACCTTGTCGGTCTTTCGGGAGCGAGCCCCGCTCAGCAGCCACGCCCGGCAGGCGCCGACCCGAACAGTGACGAGGACATGCCGCCCGATGTCCGCGGACGGCTCGGCCCGGGCGGGATGATGATGCGACCCGGTCAGGCTCCCGGGGTGACATTCGACTATGCGAACCCCACGCAATCCGGGGCTGCGAACCCGTATGGGGTTCCGCAGAACCCGTATCAGTCGCCCACGGTTGGCGGCGTCGCCGGCAGCGGCCCGGCGGGCGGTGTGACAGGTGCAGCCGCGACGTCGGGTGGTCAGGCGGCCCCGCGACCGGGTGTCTCGGTTCCCAGTTCGCAGGGAGGTACCGGTTCGTCGCTGGGACCGTACGGCATGCCAGCCAACACCAAGCCGGGCTCGGTGATCCCGCCTCCGCAGGAGCCCGATCGGAGCAAGTACGTCAGCCCGCCGAAACCACCAGGTGGCCCGGGCGGGTCCGGCCTGTAGAGACCGCCATCGGCGGCTCGGCGACACCGTTTCGGTTTCCGAGTGGAATCCCGTTACAATCGTCCGCTGTCTATGGGCGGTCCCAAGACCTCCGTCCGCAGGGGTGAGTACGCGTCCCGTGGCGACTATCATGTCCGGCCACCCAGGGACTGGGACTACTACCCCACCTACGTGGCCAAGCTGGGCCGGGTGCGCGCTTATCTCGACGGCCTGCCCGAGGGGACCCGCGTTCTCGACGCCGGGTGCGGCGAAGGAGTGCTCGTGGCGGAGTACGTCGGCCGCCTGGCCATCGAGGGCGTGGACTCGAACTACAGCTCCAGGATCGTGCGGGCTGGCTCGGTGACCGCGCTCCCGTATGAGAACGCCACGTTCGACCGCGTCCTGTGTCTCGATGTCCTCGAGCATCTGTCTTTCGAAGAGCAGCCGATTGCACTTGCCGAGCTGCACCGCGTCCTCACGCCGGTCGGGGAGGCGTTGTTGTCCGTGCCGAATCTCGCCCACCTGCAGTCGCGGCTGCACTTCCTGCTCACCGGCAGCCTGATCCGCACCTCCAGCGAACAGAAGCACCCGGGTGATCGTCCCATCAACGAGTACCTGCGGCTGGCACGCTCTGCCGGATTCGTCATCGTGAGCCGGCAGGGGATCTTCCCGACGGTTCCAGTCCTGACCCATCTCATTCGCCGCCACCCGGCGTCGCTGCTCCCGCTCCACCGGTGGCTGACGCGGCTGCTGCCGGTGCCCGGCTGGTGCCTCCTCAACCTGCTGGTCCTGCGCAAGGAGGCATCGGCCTGACGTGTTCAAGAAGGTCAGAAGCCTCTTCGCGGATCTGATGATCTACGGCGCGGGTGACGTGGCAACCTCCGTCGTCAGCTTCCTGCTCCTCCCGGTGTTCTCCAGGCTCCTGTCGCCGGTCGACTACGGGATCTGGGCCCTGCTGCTCACGGTGGAACTGGTCACGAAGATCCTCTTCCGCTGGGGCGTCGATGCCTCGTTCATGCGGCTCTACTACGATTGCCATGATCAGCGGGATCGGCAGCGCCTGGCGAGCACGATCTTCCTCTTCCTGCTAGCGGTCAACGCCGGTCTGCTCGCGATCGGGGTAGTAGCAGCACCGCTGGTGGCCGATCGTCTGTTCGGCGTGCCGGGTCAGTCCCTGCTCCTGCAGCTCGTCCTGGTCAACACGTTCATCGGGGGGTTCTACTTCATCCCGTTCCATGTGCTCCGGATCCAGGGCAAGCCCGGCCAGTTCAGTGTCTTGGCATTCCTGCGCTCCTCCTCCACTCTGGCCGCCAGGGTGCTGTTTGTCGTCGTGTTCAGGTTCGGCATCTTCGGTGTGGTGCTGGCGGACATCGTCGTCACCCTCGGGTTCACCGCGCTGCTCGCCCGCTGGTTCGCGCCCCTCATCCGGGCGGTCTTCTCGCGCCGGATTCTGAGGGAAGCGCTCCGGTTCGGACTGCCGCGGGTGCCGCACGGCGTCGCACAGCAGGTGATCGGCCCCGGCACCGATGCCTACCTGCTCCGCCTCTTCCTCCCTCGCGCTCCGGCCGCAGTGCTCGGCAACATCGGTGTCTACTCGATCGGCCTGACGTTCGGCCTGGGATTGAAGTACTTCATGAGCGCGTTCGAGTACGCCTGGGCCCCTTTCTACTTCAAGACCATGAAGGAGGAGGACGCGAAGCGGACCTTCAGCGGGATGACCACCTATGTCCTTGCGGTGCTCGTGCTGCTCGCGGCGGGGCTGGCTGCCACCTCGGCCGACCTCTTGCGGCTGATGACGCCGCCCGCGTACCACGGCGCCGCGACGGTCATTCCGTGGATCGCGATCGGCGTGACGCTCCAGGGCGTGTACCTTCTGACGTCGATCGGCCTGAACATCACCAAGCACACCGAGTATTACCCCGTGGCCACGGCCACCGCGGCGCTGGTCAACGTGGGCTCGAACGTGCTGCTCATCCCGCGCTTCGGCATCCTGGGACCGGCGTATGCCAACGTGCTCTCGTACGCCGTGCTGGCGGGCATGGCGATGGCATTTTCGCAGCGGCTCTATCCGATCCGGTACGAGTGGAGACGGCTCCTGCTGTTGGCGCTGGCGGCCATTGCGGCCTGCCTGACGGCCATGTTCGCGGTCCCCGGCATGCGCGTGGCCGCCGTCGGTGTACTGGTGCGCGGGACGGTCGTCGTCGGGGTGTACCTGGGTGCGCTGGCGTTGAGCGGGTTCTTCAACCCCAGGGAAGTCGAGCGGCTGCGCGGTTTGGCCGGCCGGCTGGGGTGGGGTCGTCGCGAGCGTCCTCAGCCGGCGGAAGTGACATCAGAGAAGGAGCCCGTTCCTTGAGACGATCCCGAGGCACGTGGCCGCCTCCGGGTGCATTGCGTGGGTCCGAAACGATAGAATGGAGCGGAGCCAGTCACTCAGCCGTTCCTCGACGCCCTCCCGAGTGAGGCCCGTCGTTCCGCTCTGCTCTCGCCGTGCCGGCTCCCGTCGCGCCGGCGACCACCGAAGCGGTTGAGTTGCCTCTTCACTGCGCGCACCAGAGTCTGGCCGGTGCCCGCCACGCCCGGCTCGGCCGAGGCGGTTGCGCCGGCTGGAGTTGCGCGGGAGGCCGCTCGGGCGGGGGGTGTTCCCCCTCGGGCCGGCGGTGCTGCAAAGCCGAGCTGTCGTAGGACCACGCATGCTTGGACGATCGATCCTCCTCATCAACCCCCCGCTCATCGACGGCGTGGCGTTCACGCGGCAGGGACGTTGCCAGGAACGGGAGGAAGTGCTTGGCACGACCAAGCCGCCGTATTCCCTGATCGTGATCGCGTCGCTGCTCAGGCAGCGCGGTGCGGACTTCCGGCTCATCGACCAGACCGCCGAGGCGACGCCCACAGCGAGCGTGATCGATCGCCTCGATCGCGAGCTCTTCCGGCCCACGCTGATCGTCTACTGCAGCACGACGCCGACGCTGGCCGCCGACACGGCCGAGATGGTGCTCCTCAAGCGCCATTACGACGCGCCGCTCATCTGCTTCGGCCCTCACGCCTCCGGCGCTCCTGTCGAGTCGATGGCACGCGCGCCCGAGGTCGACGCGATGGTCGGCGGGGAGCCGGAGGACGCCGTGCTGGCACTCTCGTCGCTCGAGTCACTCGACAGGGCGGGCGAGATCCAGGGCGTGACGGTCCGCCGCGGCGCCACCGTGGTCCCGGCGAAGGAACGGGCGGTCTTCTCCGGTTTCGCAAAAATGCCGTTCCCCGCGTGGGATCTCCTGCCGCTCGGCCGCTACCGCCTTCCGCTGGTCGACAAGCCGTACATGCTTGTCGAGACCAGCCGCGGGTGCCCGTACTCCTGCGACTTCTGCATCGTGCCGATTCACCACGGGCACAAGTTCCGCGAGCGGGATCCGGTCGTGCTCGTCGACGAGATCGCGCGCGGCGAGAAGGAGTACGGGATCGAGTACTTCTACCTGTGGGGTGACACGGTCACCCTGAACATCAAGAGCTTCACGCGGTTTTGCGACGAACTTATCGCGCGCAACTTGAACGTCCGATGGTTCGCGAACGCCAGAGCCGACAACCTGGTGGATCCCGCCTACGTAGAACGACTCAAGCGATCGGGCTGCTGGATGCTGTCGATCGGGGTCGAATCGGAGTCCGACGACACCCGGCGGAACATGATGAAGAAGCTCGAGCGCCAGAAGATCCACACTGCCTTCCGGAACCTCCGGCGCGCGGGGATCAAGTCGTTTGGGTTCTTCATCTACGGGTACCCGGGTGACACGGTTGCCTCGATGGAGCAGACGACGCGGTACGCCATCGAACTCGACGCCGATTTCGCCAACTTCTACCCGGCCGTGCCCTATCCCGGGACGGAGCTGTACGAAAGGTGCCGACGCGAGGGGTTGCTGACCACCGACGACTGGGGGAAGCTCGAGTACTCCTACTACGTCATCAACGCCGGCGGGCTCGACGAGGAGACCGTCATGCGGGCGATCCACCGGGCCAACCGCCGGTTCTGCCTGCGACCGCGGTACCTGGTCCGGCACGCCGGCGATATCGCGCGGATCACCTTGACCAACCAGTCGCTGTTATGGAAAGGCATTTCCCGAATGTTGATCGGGAGCGAGAGCGGGAAGGCCGCTCCGAGCAGCCGGGCCAAGGACACCGCCTGAGATCAGCGGGACGTCGAAGGAAACAGGGTGGAGACGTGCTGGCGCGTCTCCGCCAGCGTGAGCCGAATGTAGCGCTGGGGTCCGGATACTCCGGAACCGAAGAACCGGTGGCGATGGAGCGAGGCAAGCTGGCTCAGATAGCCGATTGCCTCCGCCGGGTTCATCTTGCTCGCCCCGGCGGTCCTCCCGACGAAGGTATAGGGCACCTCCGCGACGGAGCCCACCCGGCCGCGCACGAGCAGCTCAAGGCAGATCTTGAAACCGGCGGCCGAGATCACGACGCCACGGACCGCCGCCTGCCTGATGAGGAACAACCCCGACGTGGCGTCGCGAACCGGCGTGAGGAAGCGTGCGAGCTCGCAGGCCAGCCGTGACATCACCTGGCGCGCAAGCGAAAAGCCCGTCGAGCCCCCGCCCGGAATGTACCGGCTGCCGATCACGGCGTCCACCTCCAGGGCGCGAAGCGTGGCCAGCATGCTCAGGAACGCCTCCGGCGGGTGGCTGAGGTCGGCATCCATGACGCCGACGACATCGCTGCCGGCTATGGCAAACCCGTCGATGACGGCGCTGCCCAGCCCGAGCTTGCCGGGGCGGTGGACGACGCGCAGCGGGTAGCGTCCCGCGAGCGATTCGGCGAGCCGGCCGGTGCCGTCCGGCGAGTTGTCATCCACGACGATCAACTGCACGGCGACGCCGTGACGCGCGAAGAGCGAGCAGACCCTCTCGATCAGTTCGGCGAGCCGATCGCGTTCGTTGTAGGTCGGGATGACGATCGAAACCGCCGGCGGCGCCTGCCCGGTGACCTCGACTGCGTTCTCTGTCAAAATGATCCGTCCAGGCGAAGGAATGGAAACGAGCGAGTATTCTGGCGCATCTCGCAACGCGACTCCAGCGATTTCCGGCGGTGCGGAGACCGGAGCGGCCCGCAGCGGTCAGAACATCCGAGCCGCCTGGTTCGGCATCGCGTTGCTGGCGACGCTCGTCCTGGCGTCGGTGCTTCGTGGGATCTTCCCGGTCGCCGACCCGCCTTGGCGAACCACCGTCGGCATCGCCTGGCACGATGAGGGTGGCTGGGTGCACAACGCCCGCAACCGTGCCCTGTTCGGGGCGTGGAAGCTCGACGAGTGGAACCCGATGTACATCACACCGGTGCTGACCGGGCTGGAGTACGCGAGCTTCAGGACGTTCGGTGTCGGGCTCTGGCAGGCGCGGCTGGTGTCGGAGGTCGCCGGCGTGCTCTCCGTGCTGCTTCTGGGACTGGCGGTCTCGCGCGTGGCCGGCCGGCTGGCCGGATTGATGGCGGCGGCGCTCCTGGCGACGAACTACGTGTACGTGATGTACGACCGCGCGGCGCTGATGGAGGCGACCATGGTCGCCTTCATGGTGGCCGCGTGGTACTGCTACGTCAGGGCCCACGACTCGCCCGTGTGGGGACTGCTGGTCGGGCCGGCCGTCCTCCTGGCGTATTTCACCAAGGCGGCGGCGGTGTTCCTGGTAGGGGCGATCATGCTCGACGCGGCGCTGTCGCTCGCGCTGACCTCTCGTCTTTCCTGGCCTGGACCGACTCCCGCGGGAGGCGGGTCTTCCGAAGGGCCCGAGGCCGGTCCGGGCCGGTCCCGCGCCCGTGCAGCCGCCTGGTTCACGCTGGCCGGCCTTCTGGGCGCGGGACTCATCAGCCTCTTGGTGTTCCTTGTCCCGAACTGGCGGGAGTACCGGTTCTACAACTGGCAGATCTCGGTGACGCGCAAGCCCTCGTACACCGTGAAGGCGCTGGTCGACCGGGTGTCGTGGTTCCCGATCCTCCATGACTTCTTCACGCGGATGTGGCTGGTCTCGATCCTGGCTGCAGGCGGCGCGCTGGGGTTGCTGGCGCGCTGGCGCCGCGTGCACCCTGGCGAGCGGCTGCTCCTGCTCTGGGTCGGGCTCGGCGCCTGCGAGCTCCTGCTCCACGACGTCGGGAACGAGCGCCGGTTCGTGTTCCTGATCCCCGCACTCGTCGCCCTGGCGGCCATTGTGCTCGGAAGGGACCGCCGGCTGCTTGCCCCGGAGGTGGCCGGGATCAAGAGGTCGACCTCCATACTTGCGGCGCCGCTCGTGCTCTTCACGCTCTACGTGACCGTGGGCGGATTGCTGCGGCTTGCGTTCCTCTATGAAGCGCGTCAGGGCCTCTTGAGCCCGGACGTCCGGCTGTCAGCAGCGGCGGCGGTGGCAGCCGGCATCGCGATTTACGTCACATGGCCAGCGGTGCCGCGCTGGGTTGTCCGGAACACCTGGCGTACCCCGGCATCTCTGCTGCTGGTCTGCCTGGTGCTCGTCGGCGACGTCGCGCAGTTCACTCAGTGGGCATGGGAGCGGACCGAGAAGAACTACACGGCAATGCGGTTGCTCGGAGAATGGCTGCCACCCGGCACGCGCGTGCATGGCAAGCTCGCGAACGGCCTGAGCCTGGAGAACCGAATCCGGCCCGTCTTCGTCGGTCGTGGCTTCGGTAACTACCTGGACCGCCTTTCACGGGACGACGTGCGATACCTGGTGACCTACGTCGCGCCGGAGGTCGGCTACGAGGGCCCGGTCATCAGGGACGTTCTGGACGCCTACCCCAACCGGCGCGTCCTGCACGTGTTCGACGTCGCGGAGACACCCGGCGGGCACGACCAGGCGGCCCTCTTCGACAAGGGATCACCCGGGCGGTGAACGGGATTGGTCGGAACGCCGCATCCTGATCAAAACTGGAAGCAGCCCCGCGGTGTACCACACGCCGCGCGCTCCGCTTGGCACTGCCGGCGTCCAGTAGATTCGACGGGGTTGGTCAGGCTAGAATGCCGGGTTGGGTTCCGAGGCTGGTTTCTCATCACCCGCGGGGGTGGCGGCAAGCCTGACCGTACGGCGGCTCGGGCCGTGCCGAGGTACCTGATCGAGGCCCGAGAGGACGCTGGACAGGCTGACCGCGGCCCATTTCCCTGAGCGGCCGAGCGCACCGTGCGTCAGATCGACGAGATCGCCATCAAGGCCCATTCGGACCTCCGCTTCCGCTCCGAGTACGACTACGCGCTCTTCGAGTACTATCGCAGCGCGAAGGTCATCACGTTCCTCGAGGGGGTCGGTGTGCCGATCGCGGGCCGCGTGCTCGATGCCGGGTGTGGCGGCGGAGGCATGCCGCTCTCCTTCGCCGAGGAGACTTCGTCGGCAGTCGGCATCGACCTGACGCCGCGGTTCCAGGACGCCGGGTGCAGGCTCGCGCGGGAGCGAGCGGTTGCGAACCTGGCCTTCGTCCGTGCCGACGCCTTGGCACTGCCCTTCCGCGACCAGACCTTCGACCTCGTCTTGTCGCACGCGGTCATCGAGCACGTGGCGGACGCCCTGACATACCTGCGTGAGTGCGCACGAGTGCTTCGGCCCAGCGGTCGGATGTACCTCTCGACGGCCCCGTACCTGTCGTTTGCCGGAGCGCACCTGCCTCGCTTGAAGGTGCCCGTGCCCCTTCATTTGCTTGTGGGCCGCCGCGCGGCGTTCGGGACGTTCCGGTTCCTTGCACGCCACGCGCCCTGGACCCTCGTCGAGCCGGCAAACGAGAACTCCTTCATCAAGGCGGCCAGGCGCAGCGAGAACAAGCACGATGACCTGCTGGAGCGGGTTCGGCTGAGGCGGTTGCGCGCCCAGATCGCCTCCGCCGGCCTGCGGACTGTTCGAGAGGAGTTGCAGGTCACGGGCACGTTCCGACGCGCGCCGGCTCCCATCGTGCGCCGCCTGCGCGACAGCCCGTTGACCCAGGACGTCGTGATCGGCAACGTGCAGTACGTGCTCG
>Ga0153915_10006971_pt1 | contig 10625 bp, 12 predicted proteins | sample Opewatmetagenome_2_FD_107003 | JGI IMG/M metagenome (GOLD analysis project Ga0153915, IMG submission 107003) | Freshwater wetland microbial communities from Ohio, USA - Open water 3 Core 3 Depth 3 metaG | ecosystem: Environmental > Aquatic > Freshwater > Wetlands | place: USA: Ohio, Lake Erie... | reverse complement strand
TCCGACTTCCCGTCCCGGCCGGAGATCGAGGCGAACCTCGCCGCGTTCGCCGAGCGGGCCGGGATCGAGGTCCGCTACGGCTGCACCTGGCAGCGCACCCGCCGCGAGGAGTCGGCCGACGGCGACCGCTTCGTGCTCGAGACGACCGACGGCGAGTACCGCTGCCGCTTCGCGATCTTCGCCGTCGGGGTGGCCGAGCCGTACAGCCCCGGCACGCCCGGCATCGAGCTCGCCGTCCATTACGCCGATACCCGGGACGCCGAGAGCTACGCCGGCAAGCGGCTGTTCATCATCGGCAAGCAGAACTCCGGCTTCGAGCTCGCCTCGGGGCTCCTCCAGTGGGCCAGCCGGATCACCCTCTCCTCGCCCTCGCCGGCGAAGACCTCGATCGAGACCCATTCGCTCGTCGGGGTCCGGGCGCGCTACGTGCAGCCGTTCGAGGACGCCGCCCTGGGCGGCGGGGTGGACATCCTCGCGGCCAGCCTCAAGGGCATCAGCCGCGTGCCCGGCGGCCTGCGCGTCGACCTCGAGCGGAGTGACAACGCCATGCCGATGTCGCTCGAGGCGGACGAGGTCATCTCGGCGACCGGCTTCACGTGCCCGCTCCTGGACCTGCCCGCGATCGGCGTCGCCACCTTCGGCCAGGCGAAGCTGCCGGCCCAGACGGAGTTCTGGGAGAGCGCGACGGTCCCGGGCATCTACTTCGCCGGGACGATCACCCAGGGCTCACCGGGACTCAAGAAGCACGGCATCCCCTCGAACTCGGGGGCCGTCCATGGCCACCGCTACAACGCGCGGTTGCTGGTCAGCCACCTCGCCGAGCAGCACTTCGGGGCGACGATCGAGCGCCCGGCGATCCCGGCGGGCGACCTCCGGGACCACCTCCTCGCCGAGGCGACCCGCGCCCCCGAGCTGTGGCACCAGAAGGCCTACCTCGCGAGCGTCGTGTCGCTCGATGCGGGCGCGGGACCGCGCGACGAGGGAATCCAGCCCCTGAGCCGGTTCCTCGACGGCGGCGGCCCGGACGCGGTCGCGATGACGATCGAGGCGGACGGGAACGGGGCGATCTACCCGGTGGTGTACGTCCGCCGCGACGGCCAGACCGAGGAGCACGCCCTCGAGCTGGATCCGCTCCACGACTTCGAAGGGCCGGCCCATCACCGCGCGCTCGGGACGATCCTCGAGCGGCTGGTCCCGGGCGTGTCGGCTGCCTGAGGCGACCTAGCGCGACGGAGCCTCGTCCGGCTCGGCCTCGAAGTCGTCTTCCTCTCCCTCGGCCTCGAAGTCCTCGTCCTCGTCATCCGGCGAGAAGAACCGGTAGACCGCCCAGCCGATGAGCCCGCCGACCAGCGGCGCGGCCAGGTAGACCCATAGGCTCGCGTACTTCCCGGCGACGATCGCAGGCCCGAGCGAGCGGGCCGGGTTGACCGAGGCCCCGGTGATCGGGACGGCCGCGAAGTGGATCGCGGCAAGGGTGAGCCCGATCGCCACGGCCGCATGGGAGGGCTGGCGTCGGGTCACCGTGAGGATCACGGCGATGAAGATGGCCGACAGGATGACTTCGGCGACGAACGCCTGGCCCTCGGACACGCTGGGTGCCGTGATGGTATAGGCGACGAACGCCTGGCCGACGACGAAGTAGATGGCGAACGCCGCCCCGATGGCCCCGACGACCTGGGCGATGACGTAGCCGATTGCGCCGATGGGGTCGATCCGGCCGTCGACCAGGGCCGCCAGGGTGACCGCCGGGTTGAAGTGGCCGCCCGAGACGTGCCCGAAGGCCCAGATCGCGGTGAACAGCCCGAGCCCGAACCCGAACGGCACCACGAACATCACCACGATCGCGCTCGATTGCTGCCCGACCGCGGTTGCGCCGACGATGGAGAGGAGGCCGATGGTCAGGAAGGAGAACGTCCCGATCGCCTCAGCCAGCACCGCGCGCAGCAGGTTCATCGCGTCCCTCCGTCGTGGCAGCCGCGGCGCAGGCACGCCCGGTCGACCGCCGGAAGGATAGCGCGGCGCCTCACCCGCTCGGGCGCCCGAGGACGGCCCGAGCGGCGCGCAGGACGAGCGCGTCCCGGGCCGAGCGGCACAGGACCTCGATGAGCTCGAGTCGGTCGACCGCCTGGGCGAGCGCCTCCTCGACGCTCCCCGTGCCGACGGCGACGGCGCCGTGGCGCTCCAGGAGGACCGCTCCCGGTCCCGGCGCCGGGGGCGCCGCGAGGGCGTCCGCGATCCGCGCTGCCAGGTCCGCGCTGCCCGGCTCTCCGAACGCCACGAACGGCAGCCGCGGCAGCAGCAGCGCGGTCTCGGGGAGATCCGCGGGCTCGGGTCGCTCGCCGGCGAGCGTCAGCGCGAGCGTGGCCGGTGGATGGGCGTGCGCGACCGCGACGACGTCCCGTCGACGGGCCTGGATGGCGCGGTGGATGGCGAGGTCCGACGTCGGGCGTCGCTCCGGGTCGCGCTCGCCCGCGCGGAGCGGCACGACGACCAGGTCGCCGGGCTCCAGCTCGTCCTTGCGCCGGCCGGAGGGCGTGACGAGCAGCCGTCCGCCCGGCAGCCGGACCGACAGGTTGCCCTCGCCCGCCGCCACCAGGCCTCGCGCGCCCATCCGGCGGCCGGCGGCAACCATCGCGGCGCGCACCCGGGCCAGGTCGTCGTCGGCGCCCTCGGTTCGCTGCTCGTCCATCGCCGGGCATCGTAACGGGCCCGGCCAGCGGGCCTGCTCGGCTCGCCCGGCGGATCAGGCGGCGGTCGCGAGGACGGCCGTCGCCGACGGGCCGCCGGGGGCCTCGGCGCGGGCGTCGGTGGCGAGGAGGTGCTCGAGGCCGCAGGCCTCGCAGCGGACGGTCACGGCAGCCGGCTCGAGGTCGACGATGGCGTCGCAGCAGGGGAGCTCGATCTGGATCATGGCCCCAGCCTGCGAGGGCGTCCTGCCAGCTTGTCTGTCACGATGTCGGCCCGATCCGCCAGGGGAGCCATGTCCGGAGACTCGTCCTCCACGCCCGCCATCGAGGTCGCCGACCTGCGGAAGCAGTACCGGCGGGTCGAGGCCCTCGCCGGCCTGTCGATGACGGTCCGGCGCGGTGAGGTCTTCGGGTTCCTCGGGCCGAACGGCGCCGGCAAGACCACGACGGTCAAGCTCCTGCTGGGCCTGGCGCGTCCGACCGCCGGCGGTGGGACCGTCCTCGGGGCGCCGCTCGGCGATCTCCGCGCCAGGCGCCGGATCGGCTACCTGCCCGAGCTGTTCCGCTACCAGCCGTGGCTCAGGGCCCGGGAGGTCCTGGCCCTGCACGGGGAGCTCATCGGGCTGCCTCGCGCCCGGCGTCGAGCGGCTGCGGCCGAGATCCTCGAGCTCGTCGGCCTCGGGGATCGGTCGGACGACCTGGTCGGCAGGTTCTCGAAGGGCATGCAGCAGCGCCTCGGGCTCGGCGTGGCGCTCGTCGGCGACCCCGACCTGGTGATCCTCGACGAGCCGACCTCGGCCCTTGATCCGATCGGGCGGGTCGACGTCCGGGGGATCATCCGCCACGCTCGCGATCGTGGCGCCGGGGTGTTCCTCAACTCCCACCTGCTGAGCGAGGTCGAGCAGGTCTGCGACCGGGTCGCGATCGTCGACCATGGGCGGGTCATCGCCAGCGGCCGGCTCGACGACGTCCTCGGGCACTCGGAGACGCAGGCTCGGGTGACCGGCCTCAGCGCGGCCGACCTCGGGGCGTTCGAGCCGTTCGGCCACCCGACGCTCGAGGGCGACCGCCTGGTCATCCGGCCGATGGCCGACGACCGAGTGCCCGACCTCGTCAGCCTCCTGGTCTCGATGGGCGTCCGGGTCCACGAGGTCAGGTCGGGCCGCTCGTCGCTCGAGCAGCGGTTCGTCGAGCTCGTGTCCCGCGACAGCCCGCCGGCCGGGACCCCGTCGTCGCACCCGGAGGGCGGCCGGTGATCACGATCGCCGTCCTGACGATCGGCGAGGCGGCTCGCCGGCGCGTCCTGTGGGTCCTCGTGGGGCTGGCGGTGGTGGCCGTGGCGCTGACGACGTGGGGGGCCGATCGGCTCGTGGCGCTCCTCCACGAGCAGGGCCAGCCCGAGATCCAGGTCAAGCTCGTCATCTCGCAGGTCCTGATCTTCATCGCCTTCCAGTTCACGTTCGTGCTGGCCATGACCGCGGCCTTCCTCGGCTCGCCGGCGATCGCCTCGGACATCGAGTCGGGCGTCGCCCAGGCCCTCCTCGCCCGGCCGCTGCGGCGGTCGGCCTACCTCCTCGGCCGGTGGCTCGGGCTGGCCGCTGTGGTCGTGGCCTACGCCGCCGGCTCGGCCCTCCTCGCGCTCGCGGCCGTCGCCTGGGTGTCCGGCTACACGCCGCCGAGCCTCGTCTCGCCGGTCGCCTACCTGGCCTTCCAGGCGATCGTGCTCATGACCCTCGCGATCCTGCTCTCGACGCGGCTGTCGCCGATCGCCGGTGGGGCCATCTGCGTCGTGGCGTACGGCCTGTCCTGGATGTCAGGGGTGCTCGGCGACATCGGGGCGGCCCTCGGGGCGTCCGGCGTGGCCGCCATCGGCGACGTCGGGCGGGTCCTGCTGCCGACCGACGGCCTGTGGCGCGGCGTCGTCTACGGCCTCGAGCCGGGGATCCTCGTCGGGGCGCTCGGGGGCCAGCCGGTCGCCCGGGCGAACCCGTTCTTCGCGGCCGAGCCACCCCACCCGCTGTTCGTCGCCTGGGCGGTCGCCTGGGTCGCCCTGATCCTGCTCATCGCGATCGGCCAGCTCCGCCGCCGGGAGCTCTAGCCGTCCGCGGCGTACCGGAAGCAGCGCGGCAGGTGGTCGTCGACGAGGCCGACGCTCTGCATGAAGGCATAGACGATCGTCGACCCGACGAACCGGAAGCCGCGCCGGGCGAGGTCCCTGGAGAGGCGGTCTGAATCGGGCGTCGTTGCAGCGATGGTCCCCGGGACCGCATCGGGCGGCAGCCGGCGGGGCGGGGGAGGGATGACCCGCGCGAGGTAGGCGGCCAGCGATCCGTGCTCTTCGATCAGGCCGAGCGCGGCCGCGGCGTTACCGATGGTGGCGTCCACCTTGGCTCGGTTTCGGACGATGCCCGCGTCCGCGAGGAGCCGCGCCCGATCGTCCTCCCCGAAGGCCGCGACGACCGCCGGCTCGAAGTCCCGGAAGGCCTCGCGGAACGCTGCCCGCTTGTTGAGGATCGTCTGCCACGACAGGCCGGCCTGGAAGCCCTCCAGCGCCAGCCGCTCGAAGAGCGCGGCGTCACCGTCGACCGGCACGCCCCATTCCTCGTCGTGGTAGGCCTGCATGACGGGGTCGGGCCGTTCGCCGGCCGCCCACCAGCAGCGCTCGAGGCCGTCGTCCATCGAGGCCAAGCCTAGCCGCTAGGCTGCTCGGGTGATCTCGCGCATCTACCTCGGGCACGGGGCGAGCGGCACGGCCGCGAGCATGCGGCCGTTCGTCGAGGGCCTCCAGAGGCGCAGCATCGCCGCGGCAGCGGTCGACCTGCCGCGGCGCAGGGCCGAGGAGGCCGTGCCGGCCTGGCTCGCCGCGGTGCCGGATGGGCCCGATACCGCCGTCGGCGGGCACTCCTTCGGCGGGCGGGTCGCGAGCCTCGCTGCCGCGCAGCCCGCCCGCCGCTACGGCGCCCTCGTCCTGTTCAGCTACCCGCTCCACCCGCCGGGCGCGCCCGACCGGGCGGCGGCGCGCACGGCGCACTGGCCGGACATCGCCTGCCCGGTGCTCCTGCTGTCCGGCGAATCCGACCCGTTCGCCCGGATCGCCCTCCTCCGCGAGCTCGTGGCCCGGCTGCCCGAGGCCCACCTGGTGACCTTCCCGAAGCTCGGCCACACGCTCAAGCCGGTCCTGCCCGAGGCCCTCGACCTGGCGGCCACGTTCCTGCGTGAGGTCGGAAGCTCGGGCTAGCGGCCTCGCGGCCTCGCGGCGACGATCCGCGGATCGCCCCGTGTTGCGGCAGATGCACCATCTGCCCGCCAGACCCCGGCCACCGAGCTGGATGGGCCCGGCGGCGCGCCCGCAGCCGACCGACGGTGCACCCAATGCATCACCCATCCGATGGTGCGCCTGCGACGTGGCCACAACGGCCATGCAGCGGGCCCGAGGTGCGCCTGATTCAACGAAGCCGGCGTGGGCCACGCCGGCGAGCCAGGACTGGCCGGCCTCCCAGATCAGCGGGCGGCGATGACCTCGATCTCGACCCGGCAGTCCATCGCGAGGCGGGTCACCCCGACCGTGGCCCGGGTCGGCGGCTCGGTCGGGAAGTACTCGCGGTAGACGGCGTTCATGACCCCGAACTCGTCGAAGTCGCGGAGGTAGACCGTCGCCTTCACGACGTCGCGGTAGTCGAGGCCCACGGCCCGCAGCAGCCGGCCGACATTCTCGAGCATCTGGCGCGTCTCGGCCTCGATCCCGCCGGGTACCGGGCCGGACGCCCCCGGCAGGGCGCCGACCTGGCCGGCCAGGAACACGAAGCCGTTGGCCTCGACAGCCTGGCTGAACGGCAGGCTGCCCGCCGCGATCCCTGGTCCGGTCAGCACGCGCTTCGGCACAGGTCCATCCTATCGGGGTGGTCCAGCAGCCCGATGCCGCACGCCGGGGAGCCGCTGTCCTGGGCGCCGTGCTCATCCTCCTCGGCGGCCTCGCGCTGGTCGGGCGGGCGCTGTCGATCGACGTCTTCGCGGTGGGCTGGCCGCTGTTCGTGCTGGTGCCCGGGATCGTCATGTTCGCGACCGCGGTGGGCATCGGCGGCCGGGCCGGCATGGCGCTCGCGATCCCCGGCGGCATCGTCACCGTGACCGGGCTCATCCTGGCCGCCCAGTCGGCGACGGGCCTGTGGGCCACGTGGGCCTACGCCTGGGCGCTGGTCGCGCCCGGCGGCGTCGGCATCTCGATGGTCGTATACGGGGCCCTGACCCGCCAGCGCGATATCGTCGGGGTCGGGCTGCCGCTCCTCGGCATCGGGCTCGCGCTGTTCCTGGCCTTCGGGCTGTTCTTCGAGGCGGTCCTCGGGCTCAACGGCCAGGCGATCGACTCGGTCGAGTCCCTCCTCGCGCTGGGCCTCATCGCGATCGGGATCGTGGTGCTCCTCGCCGGCGCGGTGAACCGCCGCCCGCCGGCCTGATCGCTCGCCGATCGCTCGCCGGCGCCCCGGCCCGGGCTACTCGACCGCCAGCACCCGGTAGCGCACCTCGCCGCGGGGCGTCCGAACCGCCACGTCGGCTCCCGGGGTCGCGCCGAGCAGCGCCGCGCCGACCGGCGAGACCGTGCTGATCCGCCCGGCCGAGGCGTCCGCCTCGGTGCTGCCGACGAGCGTGTACGTGAGCGTCTCGCCGGCGGTCTCGATGGTGACGCGCGAGCCGAGCCCGGCGCCGGCAGCGGTCGCGCCCGCGGTGCCCGCCGTCGCGATGACGGCGTTCCGGAGGCGCTGCTCGAGGAGCTGGATCCGACCCTCGAGGAACGACTGCTCCTCGCGGGCGGCGTGGTACTCCGCGTTCTCTCGCAGGTCGCCAAGTTCGCGGGCTGCCTTGATCCGCGCTACGACCTCGGGTCGCCGGGCCTGCGTGAGCTCGTCGAGCTCCGCGGCCATCCGGGCATGGGCGTCGGGCGAGAGCTCGACCGGGATCGGGGCGTCGCCCGCCCGGGCGGGCGCGGCGGTGGCTCGCCTCGCTCGAGTCGCGGGGGCCGCCGGCCGCGGCGGCCGGCCCGGCGCGCGCCGGATCGTGCCGCTGCCCTTGTCCTCGACCCTCGCACCGTCGGCGTCGCCGGGCGGCACCTCGACGACTCGCGTCGGCGGCGCCGCGGCCGTCTCCGGCAGCGGCAGCACCGAGCCGCTGATGCCGTGGCCCTGGCGTTCGCCGGTCGGGCGGCGTGTCGTCGCCCACGGGAGGAGCAGCGCGGACGCCGGTCGCGCGGTCCCGCTCGGCAGCGTCGCGGGTGCGGCCGCGGCCGCACCGAAGGCGTCGAGGAGCGCGTCGAGGTACTCCTCCGGCGCGTCGGTGGTCGCCCACCACAGGCGGGCCGTCGAGAGGTCGTGGAGAGCGTGGAGCCACTGGCCGTCGGCGTGCGGTCGCGGATCGCCCAGGACGTGGTGCTCGAGGGCCGCCACCCGGCCCCCGGTCGAGGCCGTAGTCGCCCCCGCGTACAGGACCGCCGCATCGGCCAGCCACAGCGACGCAAGGCGGGCCATGAGCGCCCGGCTGGACGGTCGCGTGCCGTCGAGCCGCAGGCCGGGCACCCGCTCCAGCCACTTCCCGACGAGCGCGAGGTCGAGCGGCGCACTCGGCAACGGCGCGGGCAGCTCCACGACATAGACGCCGGGGCCGCGCGCGGGGACCGGCTGGCCCCATCGGACGGGCCCGTCGGCCAGCAGCCCGATCGACCGTATGAGCTCGGCGGCGCCGGGACGGGTCACGCGTGAATCGTCGCACGCCGGGCGGGATACGGCAGGCGGCGGTGCGGCGCGGAACCGGCAATCGGCCTCGCGGTACCTCCGCCGGGCCCGCCCGGTACGGTCGGGTCTTCCCGCCGGCCACCCGACCGCCGATCCTCTGCCCAAGCCGCGACGCCGGGGGAAGACGATGCCGCAGGTCGAGATCTTCACGCCGACCGGGGTGGTGAGTGGCTCCACCACCCGAGCGACGGTCGGGAGCGACGCGAAGGGCGCACCCAGGCCGCTGCCTGTCGATGCGAGCCGCTGGTATCCGCTGGATGGCACCGCGCCCGAACGGCGTGGTCCGATCACGGTGGCGCCCGACGAGATGCTCGTCGTCGTCCTCGAGCCGCCGCCGTTCACGATCCACGCCTCGTGGTACCCGATCGAGCTCGACATGGGTCCCTACCACCTCGACGCCCGCCTCCCGACGGCGCCGGGCTTCGATCCGGCACGTGCCCTGGCGCGGCCGAGCGGTCCCTTCATCGCCTTGCGCGACGTGACGATCACGCTGCCCGGCCGCTCAGAGGCCGCCGTCGAGCGCGCCTATGCACACGTCAATCGGTACGCCGTCGAGCGCGTCGCCTCGAACCTGATGCTCGGCTTCTTCTTCCCGGGCGCGGCGTTCGAGCCGCTCCACGATCGCGCCGGCCGGCTCTCCGCGCCGACGGCTCTTCGCAGGCCCCAGCCCGCCTGATCGCCCCCGGGCGAGGCCCGCACCCGCGACCACGCCGCACCCCTGCCGTCGTCCCTGCCACCGCGCGCGCGGGCTCGCGACCAGCGGTTATGATTCTCGCAATCGGCCCTTGACAAAGTGAAAGGTGTTGTGCGATAACCTCGGTACACGCACGAGGAACCACAACGCCCCGATGCCACACGATGTCATCGCCACCTGTCCCGTCTGCTCCGGCGAGCTGGCCGTCACGAGGCTCCACTGCCGAGCCTGCGGCACGACCCTCGAAGGGGACTTCAACGTCGGCCGTTTCGGCCACCTCGGCCGCGAGCAGATGGCCGTGCTCGAGAGCTTCCTCCGCTCGCGGGGCAACCTCCGCGACATGGAGCGCGAGCTCGGCCTCTCGTATCCCACGATCCGGTCCCGCGTCGAGGCGCTCGTCCGGGCCCTCGGCTTCGGGCCTCGGGCCGACAGCGACGAGGCTGCCGAGGCCGAGGCGGCGGCCGCGGCGACGGCCGGCGAGGCGGCCGCGGAGGCCACGGCGGCCCGCCAGGAGATCCTCGAGCGGCTGGCGCGCCGCGAGATCGGCGCCGACGAGGCCGCGAGCGCGATCCGCAACCTCGGGAGGAGCAGGTCATGACCGCCACGATCGGCGGTGCCGCGGAGCTCGAGCACCGCATCGGGCCGAACGGCCGGTTCGCCCTCCGGCTCCCCGCCGGAGAGGTCTCGATCCGGGCCGTCGACGACGAGACCGCTCGCGTACGGGAGATCTCGGGGCGGGCGCTGAAGGACGTCTTCAACATCACCACGGCTGACGGCGTCCTCGAGCTCGTCGCGAAGAACCGCTTCGGGGTGTCCTACCAGAACGGCAGCCTGACCGTGGGCAGCTCGGCGGCCGAGCTCGTCGTGGAGCTGCCGCGGCGGACCCGGCTCGCGGTCGACGCCGCCAGTACGGATGTCTCGGTCGCCGGCATCGCCGGTCCCGGCCGGTTCCGCTCCGCATCGGGCGACCTGATCCTGACCGACGTCGGGGGCAACGTCGAGTTCGAGGCCGTGTCGGCCGACGTGCGGGTCGAGGCGACCGCCTCGATCGACCTCGTCGGCAGGACGATCTCCGGCGACGTGTCGATCCGCGCGCCGCGTCTCGAGCGCCTCGAGATGACCACGACCTCCGGCGACGTCCGGGTCGACGCCGACCTGGCCGGCAAGGGGCCGTACGCGATCCGCTCGATCAGCGGCGACGTGACCCTCGTGGCCCGGGGCGGGATACGCGTCGAGGCCCAGACCGTCACCGGCGACCTGTCGAGCGCGGTCCAGACGGCGCGCACCGAATCGGCGCCGGGTCGGCGGCTCCTCGTGATCGGCAAGGCCACGACGCCGCTGGCCTTCAAGTCCGTCTCGGGCGACCTCCGCGTCGTCGAGCCGCGCGACGCCGCGCCTCCGCTGGCGTCACGGGCACCCGGCCCGGCCGGCGAGCCCGAGCCCCCGCTGCCGCCGGCGCCG
>Ga0153915_10006970_pt1 | contig 10626 bp, 8 predicted proteins | sample Opewatmetagenome_2_FD_107003 | JGI IMG/M metagenome (GOLD analysis project Ga0153915, IMG submission 107003) | Freshwater wetland microbial communities from Ohio, USA - Open water 3 Core 3 Depth 3 metaG | ecosystem: Environmental > Aquatic > Freshwater > Wetlands | place: USA: Ohio, Lake Erie... | reverse complement strand
TGATCATACTTGGTCTGCTTATAATTGTGGGATTCTCAGTTCCTCCGCCGCCGGAAACCGAGGAAGGGATATTGGTCAACTTCGGAACCGATGAAACGGGATCTGGGCTCATTGAACCTTCACCTCCTCCGGTAAAGGAGGAAACTGCACCCCCTCCCCCCGTCACAAAAGCTGCAACAAAGGCAGATGAAGATCCTCTTCTGACTCAGGATACTGAGGAAGCCCCGGAAGTAAAAAAGGTCGACCCGGCAGCTGAAAAGAAAAGGCTTGAGAAAATTGAAGCCGACAGAGTAATCCGGGAACGGCTTGAAGCCGAGAGAATAAAAAGAGAACAGGAAGAAGCTGAAAGAAAAAGAATTGAAGCTGAACAGCAGAGACAGACCGACATCATGAACAGGACCAGAAATGCCTTAACTGCTGCAAAAAATGCCGGGACCACCTCAACAGGGGAAGGTGTTACCGGCGGTCAGGGGAACCAGGGTTCGCCAACCGGATCGGTCGACTCAAAGAACCGTGGTGAGGGCAGCGGACTTGGAGACAAGGGTATCTCATACGATCTGGCAGGCAGGGGAATCCAGAAACTACCCCGGCCAAAATATGACTACCAGGAAGAAGGTAAGGTGGTGGTGGAAGTAAGTGTTGACAGATCGGGTAAAGTGATCCAGGCTGTTACCGGGGCAAAGGGATCGACTACACTTAATGAATATCTGCTGAGAGTAGCAAGGGAAGCTGCACTTGAAGCACAGTTTGATGCAAAATCCGACGCACCTGCAGTACAGAAGGGCACAATAACCTACACATTCATTCTGAAGTAAAACTCAGGATCTTCTCCCAAACAGCTCCTTTATTGCGGCATCAAGGTTACTGATAAGGTTGCTGTCCTTGATGATGTAATTGTTTATTCCTTTCCTGGCCAGTTCGAGAACTACCTCTCCCTTATCCTGACCTGATAACATGATAACCGGCAAATCGGATTTCAGAGACTTTATCTTTTCCAGAACCTGCATCCCGTCTAAATAGTTCTCATCAGTTTTAGTAAACAGATAATCGAGGATGACCAGATCAGGATTTTTATTCATTGCTTTCAGACAATCCTCCCCCGTCTCAAAAGCCTCAAGAGCATATTCATCGGAGGCAAACCTTTTTAATATCAGCGTATTAATAAAAGGATCGTCGTCGACAATAAAGATAAGCTTCTGATCATTCATCCTTTTGCTCTCCTTCAATTCCACTGGTGTAAAATTAAAAAATATTCTGGTGCGGCAGAACCCTTGTCCGGATATAAGTTTTGCTAAGATGAGAATAATGGAAAAGGTTTCACCATACTGATTACCTTTTCTCCTGTCTGTATTATTACAGCCTCATTATCGATATTGGATATGACACGGTCAATCAGCTCCACAATTTCTCCCATATGTTCTTCCTTCAGCCCTCTTGTTGTTATGGCAGGAGTGCCGACCCTGAGGCCTGATGTAAGGAAAGGGGAGCGTGTATCGAAGGGTACCATGTTTTTATTGACCGTAATATGCGCCCTGACAAGCGTATTCTCGACCTTTTTTCCTGATATCTCGGGGAATTTAGTTCTGAGGTCAATGAGCATCAGATGGTTGTCGGTACCATCAGAAACAACCTTATAACCTTTATCTATAAATGCGTTTGCCATCACCACTGCATTTTTCTTGACCCTCTCCTGGTATTCCCTGAATTCAGGATCGAGAGCTTCACCAAAAGACACTGCTTTTGAAGCAATTACATGCTCAAGCGGACCCCCCTGAACACCCGGGAAAACTGCAGAATTAAGAAGAGATGACATCATTCTGATCTCCCCTTTTGGTGTTGTTATTCCCCACGGATTTACAAAATCCTTTCCCATGAGTATTATTCCTCCCCTGGGACCTCTGAGGGTCTTGTGAGTCGTTGAAGTAACAATATGCGCATGTCTGAGCGGATTCTTAAGTAACCCTGTAGCAATCAGACCTGCCGGGTGTGCCATGTCAATCATCAATATTGCGCCTGTCATATCGGCGATTTTCCGCATCCTTTCATAATCCCATTCACGTGAATAAGCTGATGCCCCTCCAATAATCATCTTTGGTTTTTCTCTCAATGCTATCTCCTCCATCATATCGTAATCCACCATTCCTGTTTCTTCCTTCACACCATATGCCAGAGGTTTATAAAGAATACCTGAGGAGTTTACAGGTGAGCCATGTGACAGATGCCCGCCGTGAGCAAGATTTAATCCAAGGAAAGTATCTCCGGGTTTAAGGACAGTCATGAATACAGCCATATTTGCCTGGGCACCTGAGTGAGGTTGCACATTTGCATATTCAGCATCGAAAAGTTGTTTCAGCCTGTCGATGGCGATCTGCTCAGTCTGATCAACATATTCACAACCACCATAATAACGATTGCCCGGATAGCCTTCAGCATATTTATTTGTCATTACCGAACCCATAGCTTCGAGAACCTGAGGGCTTACAAAATTCTCTGACGCGATCAGCTCTATTCCGTTCAGCTGCCGCATACGTTCTTTTTCAATGATGTCAAACACCAAATTATCTCTTTTCATAATGATCTGTTAAATATTTTATTCTTCTGATAACTCTGTCAATAATTCGCGATATGTTGAGTAAATTCTTGATTTTGAGATGAAATCCACTATACAAGTTTAACCTGATCTATGTCCTCAATTCGCAGATGAAAAATCTTTCTGAAAAACCTATTTTTCAACATAGTTATGCAAATATAAAAACATTACCATAGCTTCATTGTTTTTTATTTAAGTTTGTCAGAACTTGATTCTTGCTTAAAAACTACTGCTGTTCCAGACGAAAATGCATTCGGATAAATGATAAAATTTTACAGGTTCTCTCTCGAAAACGGATTAAGGGTTCTGGTTCATGAAGACAAGTCGTCTCCTCTTGTTGCCATGAATATTCTGTATGATGTCGGGTCGCGGGATGAGAATCCTGAATCAACAGGGCTTGCCCATCTTTTTGAACACCTCATGTTTGGAGGAACATCTGCCATTCCTGATTATGATAAGCCCCTTCAACTTGCCGGCGGGGAGAATAATGCATTTACAAATTCGGATATAACTGATTATTATCTTACAGTTCCCGAGACAAATATTGAAACAGGATTCTGGCTTGAATCAGACAGAATGTCGGGGCTCGATTTTTCGCATAAAAACCTTGAAACACAAAAAAGTGTGGTCATAGAAGAATTCTACCAGCGTTACCTGAATCAGCCGTATGGTGATGCAATGCTGCTTCTGAAACCGATGGCATATAAGATCCATCCCTACCGCTGGATGACGATCGGACGTGATATTTCCCATGTTGAAAATGTAAATCTCGATGAGGTAAAAGACTTTTTCTATTCTCATTATGCCCCTAATAATGCTATACTTACTCTTACGGGGAATATAAGTCCTGACCGTGCTTTTATGCTGGCAAACAAGTGGTTCAGTACGGTCAGCAAGCGGATGATAAAACCACGAAAGCTCCCTGAAGAGCCGGTACAGAATGAAGAAAGAAGAATGACAGTTGAAAGAGATGTACCGGCTACGGCCCTTTATAAGGGATGGCATATCGGGAAACGCGACTCTAAAGATTATTATGTACTTGACCTTATTACAGATCTTCTTGCAGGAGGTGAATCCGGAAGACTTTACACAAAACTTGTAAGAGAAAAGAAATTGTTCAGTGAGATCAATGCTTACCTGACTTCGGATATCGATCCCGGGATGGTAATTCTTTATGGCAGGTTAATGAAAGGCATTGATATTCAATACGCTGAAGAATCAGTAAATAAAATACTAAGCAATCTCAAAGAGAGATATCCTGCTGAAAAAGAAATGGAAAAAGTAAAAAACAAATTTGAGTCATCAACGATTCTGTCTAACACCAACATTCTTAATAAAGCTATGAACATCTCATTTTATGAGCTTCTGGGAAATCCTGACCTGATTAACAACGAGGTTGATGAATACAAAAAGACTGACAGGAAAATGGTCGCCGAGGTTTCACAAAAATTTCTGATCCCGACAAACTGCAGTACACTTTATTATATATCAACAAGAAAAGATTAGAATGAGCAACAGTTACCGCAACCAGCCAACTGTCCGAAATATAGATTTAGGGAAAATTCCTGAGCCACGATTGTTCATTCTCAGGAACGGAGTGCCGGTATATCTCATTAATGCCGGAACAGAAGATATTGTCCGGATGGAATTCATTTTCGGGGCAGGGAATAAACTGGAAGATCTGCCGCTCGTTGCTTCCTCAACAAACATGATGCTTTCAGAAGGTTCAAGGAATTTCACTGCGACAGAACTTAACAGGCTTCTGGATTACTATGGAACATTTTATAATCTTGCTGCGGAAAAGGACCGCGCCGGGATAGTTGTTATTCTAATAAACAGGCACCTGGAGAAAATCCTTGAACTTGTAAGGGAAATTCTGTTTCGCCCCTTATTCCCTGTAAAGGAGCTTAACGCACTGATGAAGAAACGTCTAAGCTGGTACCGTATAAACTGCGATAAAGTCCATGTCCTTGCAACAGATCAGTTTTTTGAATCAATTTTCGGAAAGCGGCACCCATACGGAAGAAAGGTGCATGAAGATGATTTCAGCAAGATCCATCCTTCCCTTCTCATGGATTTTCATTCAAAATACTATACTTCAGGGAATATGGCGGTTATTGTCTCCGGGAAAATTCCCAGGCAGACAACAAACCTGCTTAATTCATTTTTTGGCGACATTTTCAATAACAACATTTATATTGAACAGGCCAGGAATCAGCTGAAGGGAGAAGCCACGAAAAAAGTAAATGTAAATAAACCAGGCGCCCTTCAGAGTGCGATCAGGATTGGATCCCCTACAATCAACAAACGTCATCCCGATTATCCGGGATTGAAAATTCTCAATATGATTCTCGGGGGATATTTCAGCTCACGCCTTATGAAAAATATAAGGGAGGATAAAGGATATACTTATGGTATCAGTTCATCTGTCTCATCCTTTGACCTGAGCGGCTTTAAAATGATCTCTGCAGAAGTGAGTAAAAAAAATACTCAAAAAGCTATTGACGAGATTTACAGGGAGATCCGATTGCTGCAAACTGAACCAGTAGGAAAGGATGAACTTGATGTTGTCAGAAACTATATGCTTGGTGAAATGGTAAGGATGTTTGACGGACCATTTGCTATTGCCGAAAGTTTCAAGTCGGTCTGGGAGTTTGATCTCGATAATTCGTATTATTACAGATTTGCAGACAAAATAAAAACCATCGGCCCTGATGAAATAACTTCACTGGCACAGACGTATTATAATATTGATGAGCTGTACGAGATAACTGCAGGCTGATTAAATGGTCTTAAGATCTATATATATTTTATCCATGCTGCAGCTACTGCTGTCATTCAGTCTTTATGGTCAGACTGATGAAGAGCCTCCTCTGCCGCCCGTGCTTAATCTCGTAACTGTGAATCAGCCAACCGGAAATCCTGAACTCACATGGTCATTAAGTCCGTCATCTGATGTTTCAGGGTATGTTGTTTATTCTTACGTAAACGGCGAGGGATACGCCATAGATACTCTCCATAATCCATATGTATCCAGTTATGTCCGGACAGGATCCGGCTCTTCATATTTCAGCGAAGCATTTGTGGTTGCCGCACTGGACAGTTCAGGCAACATAAGTCCTCTGTCCAACTCATTGAACACAATATTCACCAGGGCTGAAATTGATACCTGCAATAAAAAAATCAATATAACATGGAATTCCTATACCTCCTATCCCAGAAATGTTCTCAGCTATACAATACTTTTTTCGGTCGATGGGAACATTTATACGGAGGCCGGACAGGTTGCTCCTGAAAAAACAGGTTTTTCAATTGAAGATTTCACTGTCGATGTTCAGTATTGTTTTATTGTCAGGGCAAATCTGGAAGGTGGTTTTATTTCAGCATCAAACAAAACATGCCTGTCTGCAAAAATGCAGAAGCCTCCTCAATGGATCAATGCTGATTTCACCCAGGTGACAACCGAAAATAATATTTTGGTATCATTCACCATAGATCCTGCCTCCGAAATTAAATCTTTCAGACTTGAGCGAAAGACAGGCTATTCCGGCCTTTTCCAGCAGGTTGCCCAGTTTAATAATGTTTCCGGATCAATAACATATACTGATGTAAAGCCTGACCTGAATAAGGTTTATTTCTACAGACTCTCCGCACTCAATAACTGCAATAATCCTATCCTCTATTCCAATATTGCCTCAAACATCGTTCTGGCAATGCAACGTTCGGAAAATGAGATCAATCTGACCTGGAACCCTTACAGGGAATGGAGAGGGACCCTAGGCTCCTATAAATTATATGTAAATATGGGCAGTGGTTTTGAAGAGAAATTAACAATAGTTCCGGAAGATACAACTGTTACAATCAATTATACAGATCTGATGTACGAGGTGTCAGGAAGCGAGATCTGTTTCATGATCATTGCATTGGAATCATCCAATCCATTCGGAGTAAGCGGAGAGAGCCAGTCATCACAAATCTGTACTTCTGTGGCAGAGATCATAAGTGTACCAAATACATTTACTCCTGACAATAATCTTATTAATGATCTCTTCAAACCTGTACTGTCGTTTAAACCTTCAGACTACAAGCTGGTTATCACCGATTTACGAAGGAGAACTGTTTTTGAAACCAGAGACTTCAACCAGGTATGGGATGGCACCCGCAACGGGGAAAAGCTACCCGAAGGTGTATATCTATGGTATCTGAATTTAATCACACCTTCAGGCAAAAGAATCTCAAGGACAGGAACCATTACCATAATATTTAATCACTGATAAATACGAGGTTTCAAACCATATACTCCTGTTCCGGATTAAGGCGAATAAAGTTATCTTTGTATCCTGAACAGAAAGGTACCGGAATTATCTATGGGGACTAAGGATATTTTTGATGAAGAGGATATTAAACTTATTCAGACTGAGTATGATTCTCTGATTAATAATCTTTTAAGGTGCAATCAGCCGGGTGACAGGGAGGAGATCGAGAAGGCATTCAGGATAGCGAATGAAGCTCACTGGAATATGCGCCGTAAGGACGGTACGCCCTATATTATACATCCCATTTCTGTTGCAAAGATTGTGAATCAGGAGATTGGACTTGGCGCTAAATCGATCATAGTTGCCCTTCTTCATGACGTCGTCGAAGACACTGATTATCCCCTTGAAAATGTCGAAAGGGAATTCGGGCCCAAGATTGCTTCACTCATTGACGGTCTTACAAAAATTTCAGGCACTTATAACAAGGATAGCTCGTCCTCTATGCAGGCCGAGAATTTCAGGAAGATGCTTCTCACCATCTCTGATGATCTGAGGGTAATTCTCATAAAAATTGCTGACAGGCTGCATAATATGAGAACTCTCGATTCCATGCTCGAACATAAGAAAATGAAAATTGCCGGAGAAACAATCTTCCTGTATGCCCCACTGGCACACCGGCTTGGCCTGTACGCAATTAAAAGCGAACTGGAGGATCTCAGTTTCAAATTCCGCCAGCCCCAGATATATGATGAAATTGCTTCCAAGCTGAAACATAGTGAGAAGAAATTCTACACCCTGATTAATAAATTCTCTCTCCCCATTATTGACAAGTTGACGCAGGCAGGGCTAAAGTTTGATATCAGCGGACGGCCCAAATCAATCTTTTCAATCTGGAAAAAGATGTCATCGAAGAATGTCCCATTCGAGGAAATTTACGATGTACTGGCTGTCAGGATAGTCTTTGAGGCCGCTCCCGGGATACCGGAAAAGACGCAATGCTGGAATATATATTCAGTAATAACGGATTCTTATCTTCCAAAACCTGACAGGCTTCGCGACTGGGTAAGCAGGCCAAAACCCAATGGTTATGAAGCTTTGCATGTTACTGTTATGGGACCTGAAGGGAAATGGATAGAAGTCCAGATCAGGAGTAAAAGGATGGATGAAATTGCTGAACGGGGTTATGCAGCCCACTGGAAATACAAAGGTGATGAGGCACAGGAGAGCGAACTGGACAAGTGGATAAAAAAGATACGGCAGATGCTGGAGAATCCCCTTGAGGATCCTATCGAATTCCTTGATGAATTCAAAATGAATCTTTTCTCTTCAGAAATAATGGTTTTTACGCCCAAAGGTACCCTGGTCAGTCTTCCTAAGGGTGCTTCAGCTCTCGATTTTGCCTATGAGATACACACTGAAATTGGAAATAAGGCAATTGGCGCAAAAATAAACTATAAGCTCAACCCGATAAATGCTGTACTTATGAGCGGGGACCAGGTCGAAATTATAACATCAGATATTGGCAAGCCGGAAAAGGAATGGCTATCTTTTGTCAGGACATCAAAAGCAAAAGAGGCGATCAAAGATGCCCTGAAAACCGAAACAACAAACAGAGTACAGAAAGGTATGGAGATACTTGAAGCCAGGCTGAATGAACTTGGTGTCATACCTAATGCTGAAATCCTGAAAAAGCTTATGCTTGCGTATGATGTCCTAAATAAAGATGAACTCTATTCAGGTATCGAACTCGGAATAATCAACCTTGATAACCTGAAAAAGATTATCCGCAAGAATCCGTCATTAAACCTCATTAAATACTGGGATTTTAAACTAATAGGTTCGAAAAAGGAGGTAAAGGAGAATGATGCAGTACCGGAGAAGCTTGATACAGGTGTTCTTTTCCTCCTTAGGGAAAATGTTGAAACAGCAGAACAATCCTATGAGATCGCAACCTGTTGTAATCCTATCCCGGGTGATGAGGTCACCGGATACCGTTCTCCTGACGGACCGATAATAATTCATAAACCCAAATGTCCGGTCGCGATAAGACTGATGTCAAATGAAGGGAACAGGATTATCGCTGTTAAATGGGCAATTCACAAACTGGCCTCATTTATTGCAAGAATAAGTATGACCGGAATTGACAGGATCGGACTTGTCAATGATATTACCAACATCATCTCCTCCCAGTTGAAAGTCAATATGACAAAAATCAACATTTCTGTACAGAACGGAATATTTGAAGGCACCATTGACATTTATGTTCACCACACCAAAGACCTCAACAACCTGATACTTAAGATATCAAATGTCAAGGGTATTGAAAGTGTCAAAAGGGTTGAGGATTTCTCAAAACAACCGATAGAGTAATCGCTTTTCGGTAATTGTAACAAAATTTACATACTTTTGCTATTATTTAAAATTAGACCAGTTATGATTAGTGATGATACAAAACTGACTGTAAAGAAGATATTTACCGATTATCTGGAAAAAAAAGGTCACAGAAAGACGCCTGAGAGATATGCGATTCTGGATGAGATCTATACGCGCCCGGGTCATTTCGATATCGAATCACTTTATATTTTCATGAAGAATAAAAATTACAGGGTAAGCAGGGCTACATTATACAATACCATTGAATTGCTGCTTGACTGCAACCTTGTTATCAAGCATCAGTTCGGGAAGAACATCGCCCAGTTTGAAAGGGCATACCAGTGCGGGCAGCACGACCATCTTATTGATGTTGAGTCAGGTAAAGTGGTGGAATTCTGCGATCCCAGAATTGATGAGGTAATAAAAACAGCCAGCGAGCTGAATAACTTCACTCCGCTGTATCATTCACTGTATATTTACGGTTCGCTGAAGGATGAGGTAAAAAAGTAATCAGTCCACCTGCAATAAAAAAGAGCCGCAGGATTGTGCAGCTCTTTTTTATAAGGTTATCATTCAGGTTTAAAAAGCATATCCAAAACTAAAAGCAAATGGTACGCTGACCGTGAATTTGTTATTCAGCTTCCAATCCCCGAAAGTATCATTGGTTCCAAGGTGTGAAGTGTCGAACGTCTTACTCTTTAAGCCTAATCCGGTAAAAATATCAAGTGCAAATCCTCCTTTTGTAATGACCTGATAGCCGAAAACACCCTCAATATTCAGTTTTGTTGCCCCAAAATATTGATCGGAATTAGCGCTGTTCTTCATTTTTGCAAAGGCATATGAAACATGCGGGCCAAGATAAAAACCACCCGGAGCTTTATCTTCTGTCAGAAAAAACTTATACCATAGCTGCCCCCGGAATCCTGTTGAATATACTGTTGTATCGCCCCCGAGATCCCCGACATTAGCTACAAACGGACTTGATCCGAGATAACCCAGACCAACTTGTATGGATTGTCTCTGGGTTGTTTTAGCTTCAAATAAGACTTTATATTCAGCCGTTATAGGCACGACCCATAATACAAATAACGGGCCACCAAGAGCGGAGAGCGGATTAGTCTTTATTGTAAATCGTATGTCCTTTCCAGAATTAGCCTGTTGAGAATACCCCGGAGATGCAAAAAGCAAAGCAGCAAATCCAATTATCAAAATTACAGTGAGTTTCTTCATTCTCTTTAAAATTAATTAATTAAAATATTAAATATATGAACATTCAGATAAATAACAAATCAATTTAGACATTATTGTACGAACATCCCTGCTTCAGTGTTTCATTTCAAACCATAAACATGTTTATAACAATGCAAAATCTTACATAAACAGTTAAATTTTATTTTGTACCTTCGG
>Ga0153915_10006969_pt1 | contig 10627 bp, 6 predicted proteins | sample Opewatmetagenome_2_FD_107003 | JGI IMG/M metagenome (GOLD analysis project Ga0153915, IMG submission 107003) | Freshwater wetland microbial communities from Ohio, USA - Open water 3 Core 3 Depth 3 metaG | ecosystem: Environmental > Aquatic > Freshwater > Wetlands | place: USA: Ohio, Lake Erie... | reverse complement strand
TCAGCACGAAAGATCTATCCAGCATGAGCAATGTCTTCAGCTTCTTCAGCATGAGCGATGACAATGTCTCCAGCGTGAACGATAAGGAGGATGTCTCCATCATCAATGCACAGGGCGGCCCTGGCGGCGGTGGCGGCGGTATGGGCGGCGGCGGTGGCGGCAGTTCCATGGGCAGCGACGACATGGGCAGCGGTAGCAGCAGCTCCATGGGCGGAGGCACCTCCTCAACAAGATTTGAGGTATGGTTCAATATAACCCTGGCAACAAAATAACCTGTATCAGTAAAGCAAAATCTGAATATTAATAATGGGGAGTGCCTTTATCATCAAGCACTCCCCATTTTATTCTTATGATCAAAAGGAAATGTCCGAGCCCCAAAAGCCCGTTTTTGATTTACCAATTGACAGATATCTACTAATAGCGATATATGAATCAGTAGATGAGCTGAAAAACGCTGATTACCTTTTAATTAAAGGAGTACATTATGTTCGGTCTTGGAGTACCAGAATTAATTGTGATAGGAGTTATCGTTCTATTAATATTCGGGTCTAAAAGAATACCGGAGATCGGGAAGGGCCTTGGAGGCGCTATAAGAGAATTCAAGAACATTGGAAAGGAAATAAGGGGGTCAGGACCAAAAAAAGAAAATTCGAAGAAGCTCCTGGATGAAGGAAAGGATGCCCAGCCCTCTATTGAGGCCAAGATGGCAAAAAAGGTCATGGAACAGGTACCGGGCGTAAAAAAGGTTATGGAGATTAAAGACAAAGTCGATAAGGTTACAGATCTTATTGAGTAACGTCCATTCGAAACTCAAGGATTTCCGGACGTTTCTTTATATCTTAATATCCTCGACAACCCTGTTGCCTGAATATCCAGGTCGAAAGCGGTCGAGTCTCAATTGTCCTTTTCCAATAAAAGAGGAGAGCCGGATTTGGACTCTCCTCTTTTATTTATATTATCCAGAGTGGAATGACAGAGGCTAGAATAACCCTTTAACCTTGCCGGTCTTTACATCCACGTCGATGCGTCTGAAGGCCGGATTTGAACTGGTCCCGGGCATAAGACTGATAGTCCCGGCGCACGGGCACAGGAACTTGGCCCCGGAATAGATCAGGATATCGCGTATGGGCAATGTCCAGTTCTTGGGAACGCCTTTGAGTGTGGGGTCATGGGTTAATGAAAGATGAGTCTTGACCATCATGGTCGCGTAATCATCATATTTCGGATCTGCCTCAAACTTCTTTGCCTTTGCTGCGGCCTCCGGGGTCCAGGAAACACCGCTTGCGCCATAGGCCGTCTTGGCAATCAATTCAACCCTGTCGCGAAGTTTCATTTCCAGGGGATAGAGAAATTTAAAGTTTGTCTTTTCATCGCATGCCTCTTTTACAGCCTCAGCGAATTCGATGGCCCCTTCTCCGCCTTCAGCCCAATGTCTTGAGACGGCGCATCGCGCCCCGGCTTCTTCGGCATATTTTCTGATCATATCCAGCTCTTTCCTGGTATCAGTGTGGAAGGCGTTGATACATACAACCGGTTTTATCCCTGACTTGCGGATAGTCCTGATATGGTGCTGCATATTCGCAATGCCCTTCTCAAGGAGCTCAAGGTTTTCCTTCGTATAGGCTGCATCAAGGGCCAAACCGGGTGTTACCTTCGGCCCGCCGCCATGCATCTTAAGGGCGCGGACAGTGGCGGTCAATACGGATACGTGAGGTTTCAGGCCGCTGTAACGGCATTTAACGTTCCAGAATTTCTCAAAACCTATATCAGCTGCAAAACCGCTCTCTGTTACATGGTAATCATGAAGTTTAAGACCTATCCTGTCGGCTATGATAGAGGATTGTCCAACGGCTATATTGGCGAACGGCCCGGCATGCACCATGCACGGTTGATACTCGGCTGTGGACATGAGGGTGGGGTTTATGGTATTTCGCATGTATGCCGTCATGGCTCCTCCGACCTGCAGGTCCTTGACAGTAACGGGATTGCCGCCCTTGTCATATGCAACCGTAATCTGATCAATCCTTTTCCTGAGATCGGCAAGATCAGTGACGATAGAGAGGATCGCCATAAGTTCGGATGAAACGGCAATGCCGAATTTGGACTGCATTGTAAATCCGTCACTTTTTCCTCCCAGGCCAATAATGATATTCCTGAGGGACTGGGCGCAGAAATCGATTACCCATCCCATCTCAACCCTTGTCGGATCGATGTCCAGCCTCTTCATGCCGGTCAGCCTCTTAAGCTGCTCATTATTGTAATTTCTTTCATGCTGCATGCGCGCAGTCAATGCAATCATGCCCAGGTTGTGCGCGTTCATTATATCGTTGATATCACCGGTCAGCCCCATGGAAAATTCAGTCATGGGGATAAGAAGGGCATTGCCGCCGCCCGCAGCCGTGCCCTTGATATTCATGGTAGGCCCGCCGGAAGGTTGTCTTAAGGCGCCTCCTACATTCATTCCCAGCTTCCCCAGCCCTTCTATCAAACCGATTGATGTTGTGCTCTTACCCTCCCCCAATGGCGTGGGCGTAATTGCCGTTATCTCGATGTACTTGCCGTCCTTTTTCTTTTCAAGTCGTTTCATGATCTTCATGAAATCAAGTTTTGCCAGTCTTGCATAGGGAATGATCTCATCCTTTGAGAGACCCATCTTTTCACGCCATTCATCAACTGAAGGCATATGTTTTTCAGCAGCCTCTGATATCTGCCAGTCTTTCATCTTAACCGCATCGTAAGCCATAAAAATTTCTCCTTGATAATTGTATTGATATTAAAAATAACAGGCGTAACCATTACGATTCTTTGTGGTTACGCCGAATCAGTCAATATTTCTAATTAATTTAAATTTCGTATCAGAAAAAAAAACACTCGTCAAGCAATACAAGGCTGACTTTTTAAGAAATTCACTGATTTATAATCCCTGTGTTTATATTAAGGATCAGGTTAGAGTAAATTGATGGATGTTTATTTATCAAGTTTTTATAATAATAGGATCAAGGGCTGTTGATAATCTTATTAATGTAATCTATTATGATCGGGTTCGAATAATATGGAGCATACATAAACTCAGGAGGCAACATGGACTTAAAGATCGAAAATATCGGTTTTATCGGCGCCGGCAATATGGCGGAGGCGCTTATTAAAGGGCTCATCAACAGCAGGCTTTATAGCCCTGATCAACTGGCAGCGTCGGATAATGAACAGTCAAAACTAAAAACTAAATCTGAAAATTATGGAATTCGGGCATACGCTTCCAACAGGGATCTGGTTCAGGCATCCTCTATTATAGTCCTTTCAGTTAAGCCCCAGATTATCAGGGTGGTCCTATCAGAAATCAGCGACTATCTTACTCCAGGTCATCTTATTATCTCCATAGCAGCCGGAATCACGGTAAGTCTCATTCAGGAGATTGTCGGCAAAGATAAGCCAATTATAAGGGTTATGCCCAATACCCCGGCATTGATCCAGAGGGGAATAAGCGCCCTGGCTAAAGGCGGTACAGCCACACCGGATCATATGAACAAGGCCGGAAAAATCTTCAGCGCCGTAGGAAAGACGGTGATTGTGGATGAAGGCATGATGGATGCAGTCACAGCCCTTTCCGGAAGCGGCCCGGGGTTTGTATTCAGGATCATGGAATGCTTTGTCGAGGCTGGAGAAACGCTTGGTTTTGACAGGGAGACGGCACTTCTGCTTATAAAACAAACCTTTCTGGGTGCATCACATCTTGCCGACGAATCAGATTCGGCACTCTCAAAGCTGAGGGAGATGGTAACATCCCCAGGTGGAACAACTGCCGCCGGTCTTGCGTCCTTTGATAAGAATGGGCTCTCAGAAGTAATCCGCTCCTCCCTAAAGGCCGCATGCGACAGGTCAATAGAATTGGGGAAGAGGTAAATCTACGATAAAACCCTCTGAATAGCATTGAGCATCATCTTTATATTATATGGTTTGGTGATAAAATCTCTGGCAGTATATTTCAAGTCATCCAATGTCGGCTTATCCGAAATAAAACCGCTTGCTATGACTACCTTTGCGCCAGGGTCAAATTCAATAATCTTCTTCAGACACTTTGATCCACCCATTCCGGGCATTATCAGGTCAAGGACAACCAGATCGATAATGTCTTTATTTTTGCAATAACACTCCAATGCGCTCTCCCCATCCATGGCAGTTATCGCTTTGTAACCGAAGCCTTCCAGTATCTCTTTTCCCAGTTCCCTGTTGGTCTTTTCATCATCTACGAAGAGAATCGTTTCATTATTTCCTTTTATTATACCTTCCTGAAGATACTCAATCTTCGATTCGTTTATAAAATCAATAACAGGGAAAAATATACTGAAGGTTGTCCCTTCTCCGTATGCGCTGGTACACGTTATATCTCCGCCATGATCTTTAACAATGCCGTACACCATGGATAAGCCCAGTCCAGTGCCATGCCCTTTCTTCTTGGTTGTAAAAAAAGGTTCGAATATATGTTTAAGAACCTCTTCCTCCATGCCGCAGCCACTGTCTGCGACAGAAAGAAGTACATAGGTTCCCGCCTTATAACATGGATTGGCAGTGCAGTATTTTTCATCCAGAGTTATTTCTTCAGTTTTAAAGGATAATATCCCGCCGTCCGGCATTGCATCTCTTGCATTCAATCCCAGATTCATTATTATCTGTTCCAACTGACCCGAATCGGCCTTGATCCTCCTGACGTTTTTATCCAGGTCCAGTACCACATTGATCATTTTGGGTATAGTTCTTTCAAGTATGGATGAGACCTGTCTGACTTCATGATTAAGATCGACAGGCTCAAATTTATTATCCATTTTTCTTCCGAATACCAGAAGGCGTTTTGTCAGATTGCTCGCCCTTTCTGCGGATTTTTCTATGGTCTTGAGTTTTGCATAATCTGGATGATCCTTATTCTTCCCCATTAACAGGATCTCCGCGCAGGCCAAAATTCCCTGGAGATTATTATTAAAATCATGGGCGATTCCTCCGGCAAGGGTTCCTATTGCCTCCATCTTCTGTGCCTGTATAAGTTGTGCTTCCAGCTGCTTTCTCTCAGATATATCCCGAAATATGTATAGCATCCCTGATGGTTCCCCTTCATGATCATCATAGCGGGAAACGCTGATGCTTACCTCAATCAGTTTATCTTCCTTTGTGCGCCGCCTGGTTTCAAAACTCTTGCATGGATTGCCTTTTGCAACGATATCCTTGATAAGGGCATTATAAATATATTTCTCGGATTCAGGTATAAAGGGTGTTGATATATCCTGCATCTCCTCAAGACTCCATCCGAACAGATGAATGAAGGAAGGATTGATATATCTGATTTCACCTTCCATATCGGACATGAGAATGGCATCTGCCGAAGAATTTATAACTGAACGATAGACAGCCTCGGTCTTTTTTATTTCTTCATAGAGCTCCTTATATTTTATCTCATTCTTCCCAAGGGCGGCAAATACCTCGCTGCGCTCCCAGTAAGTGCTTAACATCTCGGAAATTACCCGCAGGGTCTGAACCTCCTCCCCTAACCACTCCCTGCATTTTCTTGTATTCTCAAACCCCATGGAACCGACAAGCGCCCCGGAAGAGGAGAATACCGGGATTATCAAAATAGACCTGACATCCCTGGATCTTAGCAAATCTCTTTCTTTTACAGATTCCGGAGGTAATGCCTCTATATCCGGAACCATTATATTTTCACCGCTTTCAAGTCTTCTGATAAGCCTCTGGTTAATGAGCATATTCATATCATGATCGCGTTCTTTCATTGAGGCTGCATCTGCATCACACCACTCATATGCATAATCAATCTTCTCATAGCCGTTCCTGAATCTGTTGATATGGGTCCGGTTTACGGAAGCTGCTTTTGCGACTATTGATAATATTCTGTTAATATCGGCGCCATCAGGGGAAAGAAAGATTTTGGAAATTTCAACTACGGCCCCTTCTATAGCAAGACGATCTTTTATCCACTCTTTTGTCAGAACATTTCCTGAGAACATTTCACCTTCAATCATCAAATTCCTCAACGATTAACAGTAAGATATAACCTCATTTCTTATTCAATTTATATGCCAATAAAATATGGCAATTTTTTGTTTTTAAATAAAATAACAGATGGGGGTTTCATATCGGGATCATCAAGTTCAGGATCAGTTATTTACATATTAACCGGCAAGTCCGACCACAATTACATCATGCAACAATCTTATATTATTTACTTTATTTAATTGTGAACATCTGTGACTGATGGAAGGAATGAGAGGACTCTCCATTCCTGATGGACGCTGTTTAAAAACGGATATTATTTAGGATATATTTCAAGGAGTACAAAAGTGTAACGCACAACATTTGTGTAACATATATTTGTAACAATTTATGTTACAAGGCATCTTTTGTCAGACTGGTTCAATAACATTATTTTCCCTCATCTTCCGATACAGTGTCTGCCGGCTTATTCCCAATAACCTGGCAGCCCTGGCCTTATTCCATGCGGTCTTTTCCAGGGCATTGAGTAAACCTTTAACCTTATTCTGTTCATACTGTTCAGAAATATTGTTTTTAAATCTGCTTGAAGCAACTGAAGAAACTTGAACAGCATCATATTGAATGCTTTTTTCATGAGGGGATTTATTTTTCAGCCCGGAGCAGTCAAGAATCTCGGCAGGCATATGATCAACCGTAATACTGTTTCCATGGCACAGGACAAAGGAATGCTCGATGGCATGTTCAAGCTCTCTTATATTGCCAGGCCATGGATAACGCATAAAGGCATTGAGTACGTCATCTGTTATTCCCTCGATCTTCTTTTTAAAACGTTTATTAAAATAGCGGCAGAAATGCTCTATAAGGAGAGGGATGTCTTCACGTCTTTCCCTCAGGGGGGGAGGCACAACCTCAACTACCTTAAGCCGATAGTACAGGTCTTCCCTGAACTCTCCCAGCTTTACCTTCTCCTTTAATTGCCGGTTAGTGCTGGCAATGATACGGACATCCACCTTGATGGGGGTCGAAGATCCAACTCGTTCAAACTCCTTTTCCTGGAGCACTCTTAAAAGCTTTAATTGTATTACATGAGAGATATCTCCTATCTCATCCAGAAAGACAGTCCCCTTGTCGGCAGCCTGAAAACGTCCTATTTTATCCTTTAAAGCCCCGGTAAAGGCGCCCTTCACATGCCCGAAAAGTTCACTCTCAAGGAGGTTTTCCGCAAGTGCGGAACAATTGACTGTTACAAAAGGTTCATGCGCCCTCGGTCCGCTGTAATGGACGGCCCTGGCGATCAATTCCTTCCCTGTCCCGCTTTCACCGGTAATAAGGACTGTGGTATCTGTTGCAGCCAGATTCTGAAGCAGGTCATATATCTCCTGCATTTTTTCGCTTTTGCCTATAATATTATGAAATAGGCTTCGTTCCCTTAACTCCCGCTCCAGATCATTAATCCTTGTCAGGTCCCTTAAGACCAGCACTGCCCCTATCGGTTTGCCGTTATTATCCATCAAAGGTGAACTGGTCACGGCTATAACCTGCTGAGGGCTATCCTGGAGCCTGCATTCAATTCTGGAATCCTTTATGGTCATATTCTTTTCAAGTGTCTCTTTAAGGATCTTATGACATGTCCTGGCGCATTTACTTGAGGTAAAAAGCTTGAGAGATTTTCCTATCATCTCCCTGCGGTTTACAGGACATATTTTTTCAGTTGCCTCATTTACATCAATCACGCACATATCCTTGTTCACGGTGATAATAGCGTCATTAACGCTCCTGAATATGGCTTCAAGATTATTTCTTATCCTGTCTTTTTCATCCTCCATCAATCTCTTTTCATCCATCAGCGTCTTATGATCAAGGGCAACTTTGGTTGCCCTGAGGAGTTCATCCCTCCGGATCGGTTTGGAAAGATAATCGAATGCGCCGAGCCTGACGGCATCCGAGGCTGTATTTATTGTCGGATTCCCTGTTATCATTATTACCGGTGATTCTATCCCCATTTTTTTTATTTCACGCAATATTTCAATGCCTGTTCTTTCGCCCAGCATAACATCCACGAAGATCAGGTCCGGGATCTCCTTTGAGATTATTTTGAATGCAGCTTGATAATTCTCAGAGGTAAAGACTTCATGCCCTGCGCCGGTCAATACCTCCCCTAATGTAAACCTCATGAACTCTTCATCGTCAATTACGAGTATCTTTGCTTTCATGCTCATGCCTTATTGATATTGGATTGCATAACTAATTATTTTGATCTCCATTAGAGGTGGCTGCATCGACGGGCAGTTGAAGAACACTGTAACCGTTGAGGTTTAATAAATAGACTAATTCTTTAGGCAATTTCAGAGATGTCGCAAAGATATTTTTTGAGGCGTTATCCTTGAAGCTGATCCCCTTGATATTTAGAATTATATTTTTTGATTCCTGTCTCTCCGCTGAAAAAAACTGATGGGATTTAGATTCGTATTTAACACCGAGGAAATCAAGCGTGCCGGTGACGATATCGTATGGAGCCTTTTCTTTGGAAAAGGAATGCACCATGAATTGGTGTTCCTTAAGGAGACCAATAATATCCTGACCCAACCCGCTAAGATCTATAATATAATCTCTGCCGCCGATATTGGTGGAAAAATCGGCCTTAATAATAAGATTCAAATCAGCCTTTTTGCTTTGATAAACCGGCAATTCTACATTTTTCGAAAAATTCTTACCCGTGAGAGTCAATAATGTCTCCACCAGTGAATATCTGTCACCGATTATTTCCCGGACATCCAGGGCCTTATCGGGAATCTCTCCTGATGCCTTTAAAGGAGGATAATCAATAACCTCAACACCAGAACTCTTAAGATAATTTACAATCATCGCGGGCGTCCGCTGAATCCCTTCATTACAGAAATTAATTGCCACAATACTCTTTTTTTTCGGAGACGATTCCTGATCTATTTCAATAATCCTGTCGGCAGCGATTGTTAAGGGGATCTCTCCTCCTGAAGCAAGCTGTTCACCCGGGCCATAAACCTTTTTGTATCCGCAAAGGATTACTGTCCTGTCAAATGCCTGCTTAAGATCGTCTTTGCCTTCAAGGTGGACGATACAATAATTATCCCAGTTTGATGTTATAAGATTCCCCATCTTTTCAGGCAGGTCATTATATAGATCTACTATCACCTTTTTACCTGTCCTGAGGTCGATAATAGGATATGATTCCGCGTTAAGCTTGAGCTCTCCTCCTGTCTTTAACGGAAAAAAATGTTCGCCCGTATGGAGCCATTGTTCGCCTATTAATGTAAATATCTCTCCTAATTGATTCCCTGTCAGTTTAATATTTTCCTTCTGCGCCTCTGTCATTTGTTCCGAAACAGGCTCATTTGGCATTATCGGTAAACGGACAACCTTTGCAGAATATATAGGCAACCTGATTTTCTGTCCCGGATAGACATTATTCAGATCCTTGATAGAGGGATTTAACTTTTTAAGCTGGTCAAGGTATCCGTTATACAGGTCTCTATCGGACATGCCATAAAGGTCTTCCACTACTTTAATTACACTGTCCCCCTTTTTAACAACATACTCATCCATATCAATGTCTTTTAAAGCCTGAAGGGGGATCGTCTCAGGAGGAGTCTCTTCGGAAACAGCCGATGCCGTCCCGACAGGAGATATTGCAAGCGGAATGACTATCTTGTCTCCGGGATGAATCATATCAATATTGCCTAGGGAGCCGTTAAGTTTTTTAAGTATTGAAAGCAGTTCTACAAGATTTCTTTTCTTAAGAAGATCTTTCTCCCTCAAGATTTGCCATAAATGTTCCCCTTCCTTTACAGTATAGGATTCGGTAAGCACCTTCTTGCCCTCTATCTCGCTCACCTTATTCTTACTGCCCAGCTCGGCAGTCTTGACCAGTGAGATATCATAGGTCTCTTCCTTATCCTGTGCAGAACAGGGGTTATATAATAAAAATATGATTAAAAAGGCCGGCGCGATCAAAGGACAGATAATTTTTCTTGCGACAGGCAGAAATATCAAGGTTATCTCCTATAATTAAATTGTTAAAAGCCGGATATTTTATTCATTTTAGATAGTTAGGGAGAGGTATGTCAACGATTTTCTAATTGATGCGCTTTTTATACTATATATTGATAATTCAAAAATATAGCATACAGCATATAGTATTTTCTTCTTTACAATATCTTTTAAAAATGATAAAAATTTATCTGCATGATTTATCCTGACAATTCAATCTCTTCCAGGTGCGCTTGCGGAAAGGGAGAGGATACCGGATGACTAACACAGGGGATGAAATATCCCGAATCACATCTTTCCGGATTTAAGGAAAATAAAAAAATGGCTATCAAAAAACCGGGCAGACAGGCCGGGAGGCGATTATGAAGATCAAAAGACTCTCCGTTGTGGGATTTAAATCATTCATGGACAAGACCGAGATACCCTTTCCCGTTGGGATAAGCGCGGTAGTCGGTCCGAACGGCTGCGGTAAAAGCAATATAGTCGATGCCATACGCTGGGCCATGGGCGAGCAGAGCGCCAAACAGTTGAGGGGCCGGCAGATGGAGGATGTGATATTTAACGGCGCAGGGGAATATAAACCCCTCGGCATGGCGGAGGTTTC
>Ga0153915_10006968_pt1 | contig 10627 bp, 10 predicted proteins | sample Opewatmetagenome_2_FD_107003 | JGI IMG/M metagenome (GOLD analysis project Ga0153915, IMG submission 107003) | Freshwater wetland microbial communities from Ohio, USA - Open water 3 Core 3 Depth 3 metaG | ecosystem: Environmental > Aquatic > Freshwater > Wetlands | place: USA: Ohio, Lake Erie... | reverse complement strand
TGCGCCAAGAGGTAATTCCCTGCAACCGAAGGAGGCTTTTCTAAACGAGGTAAGCTTCTTTTGCCAACAAGAGCCGAAAAAAAAGTGCGACGGAGAATTTCGCTATGATCGCAGATACGCTACGGGGCGATCAGCTTTAATTTGTTTTTGGCGCTCTTGCCAATTTTATTGCGGGGAAATCGGCTCGCGACATGCTGCAGCAGCTCCGTCCCCAAAGCGCGCTCGTCACCTGAACGTTCGGCGAAGGCGAAGCCGAGCGCAAACAGCTCATCAGGCGTTAGACTTTTTTCTTTTTTAAGCGCTTCGAAGAGCGGGTATGTCGAGTTGCGGTGAAGCTCGGTTAGCAAAAGCAGGGCGGGATGTTGCCGATGAGTCGCGACCGTATGCGCATGCACTTTCAGCTGCGCGACGGCAAGAGAAAATTGATGCTCCGGCTTGAAATCGGAAAATTCCTTAAGCGGCGACAGAAACGCCACGGCCTCTTTGTACTTTTTCGCTTTGACCAGACGCGCGCCGTTAGCGGCAAGCTGCGCGTAAGCGAATTCAGCGTTGGCTTGCTTGAGCAGGTGTAAAAAGGCCGATTGAATGCGATCGTCGTCTTCCATCGCCTTCTGCAATCGCTTCCACAACGCATCGAGCGTGTCCTGCCGCCACTTTCCCTCAAACGACGCCAACAACTCAACCATACTCCAGGCCTTGCTCGCGTCTACGCAAGCCAAAAGTTCTTTGATGAGCGCGGCACGGGCCTCGGGTATTTTGCGCAGCGACCGAGCCGCCACATCGCGGCGCCGGTAGTCGGAGTCTCCCAACTGCTCGACTAAAGTGCGCACCGTAGCCGGCGTGCCAAAATCGCCCATTTTGCGTAACGCAAACTTCTGTACTTCGCCATGAGGACTTTGCATCAGCCGCGAGAGCAGCGGCCGGGAGTCATTCGGCAGTTCATGCGCGTCGAGCAGCTCCAGCGCCAAGCGCGTCACTTCCGAAAATTCCGCTTCCTCGAGCAACGCGAAAAGCTTGGCGTGCTCGTCTTTGCGCAACTCCTGCCGCCTGAGACAGTGAAGCAAGGCCACGAGGGCATGAGAGCGAATCGCGGAAGGCTGCTCGGCGCCAACAAATTTAAGTAACCAACGGCGCGCCTGCGGACGGCCCAGTTGCCCCAGCAAACGGAGCGCGGAGATCAAGGCCGGCCGCTGTTGCTTTGCATCTAACGATGCGGCGAAAGCTTCAACTTCTCCATAGAATGCCTCCGGCTCGGCTGGAGCCAGATCGCGTAACGCGGGCGTCATCAAATCACAAATTGATTTGTTGAATTCATCGCTGCCGGAGCGAAGCAGCTGCAGCAGCCCCCTGAACGCCGCTTTCCCGCGCACCGCGCAGAGGACGCGGGCGGCGTTCGCTTGCCAGGGTCGCGAAGCCTCAGGCGCGCGCTGGAGCAGCGGCTGCACCGCGCTTTGGCCGGCAGCGATCAGCAACCGCACGGCTCGTTCTTGGGTATCTCTATCGTTACCCTCGAGCAGTTGTGCCCACAAGGGAACGGCATCCTTGGGCTTAACTTCTTCGCAATAGCGCAGCGCATAGTCTTTCAGTATGGGATTGGGCTGCTGCAAAAGGGTTTCCACAATCTTCATCAGCCCAGCGCCGTCGAGTTTAAGCGCGCCGGCGACGAGCAGCGCCGCGCAGCGCTGTTCAACCGTACCTTTTTCAACCAACGTGAGGAGTTGCCGCAATGTGTTATCCATAATGAACGATTATCTTAATAAACCCATCGGTGATGCTCGACGAGCGAGAAAAAGAATTGCAAATTAAAAATCGCCGGCGCGGTCGACGGCGCAGCAATCGGATTCGATGGAACTTGTCTATCCAAAAACTTTGGCTAGATCAATCGTAGCCGAGTCGCGCGATCGGCTATGAGTGTGCGGCGGGGTTCTTGTCGCCGCCGACTTAAAAGACTGGATTCAACGCGTCGAAGCTTCTACTGCGGTCTCTTCGAGTCGTCGAAGTTTTTGTTCAGCGACTTGATTGAATCCATCAAGAGCTGAACCGCGTAGGTGGTGTTATGGATGCCCTTGCTGCCGTCCTCTTTGACGAACTTGTAATTATAGAGAGCGCCAACCACTGCAACCGGGTATTGGGTTTTATTGTTTTCGATGAAATTGCCTTTGGCGTCGTAGATGGGGTTTTTCATCGTCTGCAGCAGGCCGGTTCCTTTGTTGTTGAGCAGCCGCTCGTAAAGCCCCTGAACTTCTTGCTGAATCGTTTCGGTCCTGCCGTTGCCGTCGTAATCCGCCGGAGCTTTCCGGTCGAAGAAGGGCGCGCCTTTGACCTGCTTCATTTGGGTATGGCAGCCGGACGTGAGACACCCTGCCGTGTTCAGCACGCGTTGCTCATGGACTTCGCCTTCCAGGCTGAAGCTGTGTCCCCCGATCGCGGGAGAAAGCGAGTAACGCCCGTTAGGCAACGTCATATGACAAGTTACGCATTCAGCCTGTGTTAAAGCGGCGTGAACCGATTTTGAATACTTCTCGCCGGGAAGCTCATAGGCGTTGGTTCCCGCCAGCATATCCGCTTGCGGTCCGTGGTGAGCGCCCCAGCTCGACGTGGGAATATTGCGCGCTTTAACTTCGTCTTTGGGAGTGCGCCGCGCTTGATGGCAACTCGCGCACAGATTGCCTTTGCCGCGATCGAACGTCACGCCATTCGCTAGCTTCACCGCAGCCGTCTTGCGCAACGAGAAGTTGCCGGTTTCGTGCGGAGCGTGGCAGGTAAAGCAGCCTATTTCGGATGGATAGCGAACAGATTTCTTCGTGTCGACGCTGCCCTTTTTCACGCGCTCGATGAAGCCTTCGTTGGTGTGACAACCCTGACAATCGTCGCTATTGGCGTACGAGGCGTTACCGAGATTCTTGTGGCCGGAGGTCAAATACTGAGTGCGCGCGCCACGCACCGGGTATTTGGTCTCAGACCCATGGCAATCGACGCATTCCTTCGGCAGAATCGATTTTTGAGCCGCGGAGATTCCCGGGAGCAAAACTAAAGCTAATATCACTATTCCCAATTCCCATCTCTGCTCCCGTCTAACAGTCATCGTTTCCTCCTTGCGATCATACGCCCGCTTTTGAAATCGGCTGGAATTATGTTTTACGCCTCCGCCGCTGTCAAGTAATTCTTTTTCGTTCACCGCACTCGCCAAGTTTTTCCACTGCAGCGACCATTTAGGCAAAAAACTCGGCATCCTTTTATTTCAACTACCGTCCGGCTGGAAGTGGAATGCGGAACGATTGGAATCGTTCTTAAGCGCGCTGCCGAAAATGCAGCGCTACGCTTTCGAACTCCGTGACGTGACTTGGCATAACTCAACGATCTACGACATGTTGCGCCGCGACAATGCGGCCTTTTGCATTTATGGGCTGGCTGGCCTTCTGGCTGCTGCTGAGATCACCGCCGATTTCACTTACGTCCGTTTGCACGGCCTGCTCACGAAAGCTTATTAAGGGAGATATGACAAACAGCGTCTGGCTGGTTGGGCACGGTGCATTGCGCGCTGGCGCGATGGTTTGAAGGACGTCTATGTCTACTTTGATCACAATCAACAGGGCTTCGCGGCACTCAACGCTTTAGAGCTCAAGACGATGGTCGGATGACATGATCGAACTTGCGTTGTTGACGATTTGATCGGACCAAAAGAGACCTAAAAAAAACTTTAAAAATGTGCTTGACAACGGGGCGCAGGTACGCTTAATGCTTCTGCAGCTTTTTGTTCCCCCCTTGAATGGAGGTGCGTCCATGGAAGTTTCCAGGCGTGACTTTCTCCGATTCTCGGCTGGTGCAGCCGGCGGGACAGCGCTGGCGGGGCTCGTCGGCTCGGGTGTCAACCTCGGCCCCGTCGTAGCGCAAGCGCAAGAGCTAAGAATCAAAAATGCCAAGGTAACCCCCAGTCTCTGCCCCTATTGCTCGGTGGGCTGCGCCACGCTGGTCCACACGGTGGACGGACAGATCGTCAACATCGAGGGCGATCCCCGCAGTCCACACAACGAGGGGACGCTCTGTCCCAAGGGCGCCGCGATCTTCCAGCTCCACGTCAACCCCAACCGTCCGACTCAGGTTTTGCATCGCGCTGCGGGCGCTTCCGATTGGGAGGTCTGGGATATCGAGCGCGCGATGAACCGGATCACCGAGCTGATGAAGAAGACCCGCGACGAGACCTTCATCGAGAAGCTTCCCAACGGCAAGGTCGTCAATATGACGCCCGCCATCTTCGCGTTAGGCGGCGCTACGCTCGAGGTCGAGTTCAATCACGTTTGCCAGAAACTGATGCGCGGCCTCGGCATTGTCGCGATCGAGAATCAAGCGCGGATATGACACAGCTCTAGCGTCCCCGGTCTGGGGACACGATTCGGCCGCGGCGCGGCAACCCTCTACCCGCGGAGTATGGTGGACTCCGACTGTATCGTTGTCATGGGCTCCAACATGGCGGAGAACCATCCGGTCGCCTTCCGCTGGCCCATGAAGGCCAAAGTCGAGCACGGCGCGAAGATCATCCACGTCGATCCGCGTTTCACCCGCACGAGTTCAGTAGCCGATATTTACGCTCCGGTCCGCGCGGGGTCGGACATCGCCTTCCTGGGCGGTGTCATCAATCACGTTCTGAACAGCGAGAAGTGGAACAAGGATCCGTTCTTCAAGAAATTCGTTGTGAATTATACGAACGCCGCGACGATCATCAATGAGGACTTCAAAGACACCGAAGATTTAAACGGCGTATTTTCGGGTCTCATGCAGGCCAAGGGCGGGGTCGACGAATGGCCTTTCAACGGTTCTACCAATCAGTACGACGGCGCGAGCTGGCAGTACGCGCGAGAAAAAGCAGCGCCCAGGCCGGCCCCGAAGCCCGATGGCAAGCCGGTGGAGGGATTCGCGGCGCTGGTAGCGTCCTTGGTGAAGCCTCCGGTGCTCCGGGACGAGACGCTTCAGAACCCGCGGACGGTTTTCCAAATCGTCAAAAAGCATTTTGCCCGCTACACGCCGGAGATGGTCGAGAAGAGCACCGGCTGCTCCAAGGAGACGTTTCTCAAAGTCGCCGAGACCATTCTGGCCGATTCGGGCGCGGACCGAACGACTTCATTCGCCTATGCCGTGGCCTGGACACAGCACACCTACGGAGTCCAGATCATTGGCGCCTGCGCGCTGCTTCAGCTTCTTCTGGGCAATATCGGCCGGCCCGGCGCTGGCGTCATGGCGCTCCGCGGCCACGCCTCCATCCAGGGTTCGACGGACGTTCCGACGCTCTACCATTCAATCCAGGGCTATATGTCGGCGCCGACGGCGCTGAAGAAGCACGACACGCTTCAGGATTACCTCGTGGTCGAGACTCTGCCGACGGGCTATTGGGCGAACATGCCGAAATTCGTCGTCTCGTATCTGAAGTCCATGTATGGTGACGCTGCGACCAAAGAGAACCAGTTCGGCTGGGATTGGCACCCGAAGATTCTCGGCGACCACTCGCACATGGCCATGTTCGCGGCGATGAACGTGGGCAAGGTGAAGGGGATGTTCTGCGTCGGGCAGAATCCGGCCACGTCGCTGAACGCCAAGCTGAACCGGTCGGCGCTAAGAAAGCTCGAATGGCTGGTCGTGAAAGACAACTGGCTCACTGAGACAGCCACCTTCTGGAAGAATGCGCCCGAGGTCAAGACCGGCGAGGTCAAGAGCGCGGACATCAAGACCGAAGTTTTTTTCCTCCCCGCCACCCAGGTCGCCGAAGTCGAAGGCACCTTCACCAACACGCAGCGGTTGCTGCAATTTCATCACAAAGCCGCCGAGGCGCCCGGCGATTGCCGGTCCGATACCTGGTTTTACTACGATCTCGGCAAGCGCTTGAAGAAACTCTACGCGAAATCGACCGCGCCGCGAGACGAGGGCTTTAAGAATATCGTCTGGGACTACGAGCATGAGGATGAAAACGAGCGCAAAAAGGGCGAGCCTTCGTTGGCGAAGATTTTAAAAGAGCTGAACGGTTTCTTCACCGAAGACCCCGCTCGCCATTGTGTCGGCTTCGGCGAGTTGAAGGATGACGGCTCGACCACCTGCGCGTCGTGGATTTACTCGGGGGTTTTGCCGGCGGCGGGCAAAAATCTCGCCGACCGGCGCGCGCCGGACCCACCCGGCCAACCCGGGGCTCAGCTTCAATGGGGTTGGGCGTGGCCGGCGAACCGGCGGGTTATGTACAATCGCGCCTCCGCCGATCCCGAAGGCAAGCCATGGAGCGAGAGGAAAAAATGGGTTTGGTGGGATGCGGAGGCGAAGAAATGGGTCGGCTACGATGTGCCGGACTACATCGCGACGAAACCGCCCGCCGACAAAGCGAAACCGGGTGCGGCGGGGATGGATGCGCTTCCCGGAACCGCCCCTTTCATCATGCGGCCCGACGGCCTGGGTTGGCTCTTCGTGCCGGGAGGTCTCGTGGACGGTCCGCTGCCGACGCACTACGAGCCGGTCGAGTCACCGGTTAGCAATCCGCTTTACAAGCAGCAGACGAGCCCGGTGTTTAAATATTGGAAGGATGGCGCCAACGAACTGGCGAAGGTGGGCGACCCGAAGTTCCCTTATATTATCACCACGTACCGTCTGACCGAGCATTACCTAGCGGGCGCGATGAGCCGCTGGCTTCCGTGGCTCGCCGAGTTGCAGCCTGAACTGTTTGTCGAGATCAGTCCCGAGCTGGCGCAGGAGAAAGGCATCAAAAATCTCGACTGGTGCAAGATCACGAGCCCGCGCACACAGATCCGCGCCAAGGCTCTCGTCACGCGCCGGATGCGGCCGTTCAAGATCGATGGCAAAGTTATCCACCAGGTCGGCATGCCCTGGCACTGGGGTTATGAAGGTTTAATCACGGGAGATGTCGTCAACGAGCTGACGTCTCTCATAGCCGATCCGAACGTGTCGATGCACGAGGCCAAAGCTTTCGTGTGCAATGTCGAAAAGGCATAGCCTTTTCGACATGACAAATGGCAAATCTCAAATTTCAAATTCGGATCTGAAATCTGAGATCTGAAATTTGAGATTCGCGACGCAAGGAGCGACAAATGCCTGAGCCCATGGGCTTTTATACGGACACCACCGTCTGCATCGGCTGCAAAGCATGCGAGGTCGCGTGCAAAGAATGGAATCAGCTGCCCAGCACCAACGGCGGCCTGAACACGCTCAGCGGTGACAGTTACGATAATACGCGCCAGCTTGACGGCATCCATTGGCGTCACGTCAAGTTCGTAGAGCAGTTCACTGAAGACCGAAAAGACGGGCGCTGGTTGTTGATGAGCGATGTGTGCAAGCATTGCGTTCATGCCGCTTGCCTGGAGGTGTGTCCGACGGGCGCTATCATCCGCACGGAATTCGATACGGTGGTTATTCAATCCGACGCCTGTAATGGCTGCCGTGATTGTATTTCGGCTTGCCCGTTTGGCGTCATCGAAATCAACCCGGCCTCAGGCACGGCGCAAAAATGCACGCTCTGTTATGATCGGCTCCAGGGCGGCTTGGAGCCCGCCTGCTCAAAGGCGTGCCCGACACAGTCGATCCAATTCGGAACCATCAGCCAACTGCGTGATAGAGCGCAAAAGCGGGTGGAGCAGCTGCACCATGTAGGCGAGACGAGAGCGTACCTTTACGGCGCGGACGAAAAAATGCTCGGGGGGCTGAACTCATTTTACTTGCTGGTGGACAAACCGGAAGTCTACGGTTTGCCGCCTGACCCGAAAATGCCCACGCGCAATCTCAAGTCGGGCACGTGGTTTTCCGTCCTGGGCGCGGTTCTGGTCGGCCTGATGGGAGTCATCAATTTTCGCAATCGCGGCGCCGGGTTGGAGGCGCGAGAGGAGCGGCCATGAATACGTTTCCCTCCAGTACCTATTTTAGCGTTCCACCGGACTGGGGCTGGCTCATCGTTTTTTACTTTTTTTTCGGTGGTCTCGCCGGCGGATGCTATTTTCTTGCTGCGCTGATAGATCTAGTGGGCCGACCGGAGGATCGTCCTCTCGCCCGCCTGGGTTACTACATCGCATTTCCGTGCGTGATTTTGAGCGCGCTCTTGCTCACGCTCGATCTTCAGCGGCCGTTGCGGTTTTGGCACATGCTGATCGAATCGAATACGTACCGGCTGATGTTTAAATCCTGGTCGCCCATGTCGCTCGGCTCGTGGGCGCTTTTGATATTCGGAATATTCGCGTTGGTATCTTTTTTGGGCGCGCTCGTGGAAGACAACCGTCTCGATTGGCCAGCGGGGCGCAGAGTTCGTCCCCCGGGAGTGCTGGGTGCAGTGATTGCCGGAATCGGTGGGCTTTTCGGATTCTACGTCGCTGGTTACACGGGAGTCCTCCTGGCCGTGACGAACCGCCCGATCTGGTCCGATACGCCTCTTCTGGGTATGCTTTTCGTCGTTTCGGCGGCATCGATATCGGCGGCATCGATGATCCTCTTGGCGCATAGATCCAGATGGACAATGGCTGGTCTTGCAGCGCTGCACCGCATGGACGCATGGGTCGTCGCTCTGGAATTCATCGTCTTGATCGCCGTTATGATATCGCTTGGACCCGTGTTTCGCGCCTGGCTGAACGCCTGGGGCCTTGTGCTATTTTTTGGTGTTATTGTTGTTGGAATGCTGATTCCCTTGGCTCTCTACTGGCGCGGGGAATGGCTCGGTAATCGGAACGCGACGACGACGGCGGCGTTGATCTTGGTCGGCGGTTTTATTCTTCGCCTGGTCATTGTCTTCTCGGCCCAAGGAGTATGATGTGAGCCTCGCTTTGATCACTCTCATCGCTATGATGTTTTATCTTGCCGCTTGCGCGAGCCCGGAAACGATGCGCACGCGCGGCGGCGGTCCGGGGGCCGATGTCGGCAACCGAGCGAAGATCGTGCAGATGCACGAAGGCTCAAAGCCTTTCGAAAAAACCCCTAAAATCATCCCCGCCCAGAGTCCACCCTTGGGCCCAGCCAGTCAGGCGGATCAGCTCAGCCGCCAATGATGACAATCGATACTGGCCTGCAAAATCTTAAGCGCCAGCACCCGGAATGGGAGCCGTGGCTCGCCGTAATTCAGGAGATCCTGGACGAAAGCGCCAATCCTATATGGGACGCGGTTGTTCCCGTCCAAACCGGGCCACATCAAAGCAAGGTTCCGCTCCTCACAGGAGTCACGCTGGCTTTGGAGAGGAGTTTAGTTCGCCGCTTATTAGAACAGCTGATCCACAGCGCTTGTCGAAGCGGAACTCCCCAGATGGCGACCCTGGAACCGGCGCTGCGCGCAGAATTGGATCTTTTCATCTTGTTCAGAGCTTCACTGTGCCAGGATGGCGAGTGCCTTAGAGAAAACGCGGCTAGTTTCGGCGCGGACGCCGAGGCGTTCCAAGCTGTGGCCGCCCTCGTTGCCGTACCTTTCCTGCAGGCGTGCAACCGCCATTGGGCGCTTTCGATACCAGCAAGCTGGATCGAGGGGTATTGCCCCGTCTGCGGCGCCTGGCCGGCATTGGCCGAGGTGCGAGGGATCGAGCGCAGCCGCTATTTGCGCTGCGGTCGCTGTGGTGGAGAATGGCAAGCTCATTGTTTGTTTTGTCCCTACTGCGGGATGACCGACCATGAAGAGCTGGTCTCACTCGTGCCGGAGAAAGACGGCTCAAACGCCGTGATCGACGCGTGCAAGCGCTGTCTTGGCTACGTCAAAACATTTACGACGCTTCAGGGCAGTCCGCCCGCCAAGATTATGCTCGACGATCTTGCCAGCGTCGTTCTGGATGTCGCCGCCTGCGAACAGGGATACCGACGCCCTCAAGGCGCCGGCTATTCTGTCAACGTATCGGTTACAGATAACGGCGCAACGCCACGCCTATTTGCTTGGAAGCCATGAGCACAATCGAGGATTCGTCGCGATCTTTTCGCCCTGCCGATGTTTGCAAGGCTTTGCTCGCCGCGCTTGAAGCCTCGGAAGGGCAGAAGCGGAAACGCAAACGCGACCAAACACCCGACGCGATCGGACTTGCGATCAAGCGGGGACTGCTGGAGCGGGTGGTTGAAGAGGATCCGAATCCGGAAGAATTTGAAGAATGGCTGCTCAATTATTCTCTGACCTGCAAAGCCCCGGAGCTGGCTGGCTCGGCGTCCGCCATGGCAAGAACCGTTTTCGAGGAATGGCGCTTGGCCCACTCGATGACTGCATTTAGAGTGTGGCTCGAGCACGGAGCGCCGTCCGATGACACCAAGGACGAAAAGCCGAAACAGCGGCCTTTGTCGTAGCGCAAAATTCAGCTAAGATACGAATATGGGTGCGGTAAATGCGCATAACGGTGAGTCCACGGCAAATGCTACGGCTGTTGTTCTCGTCGGCGGCAAGAGCTCGCGCATGGGCCGGGCGAAAGCGTTACTTGCTTTTGACGGGGAGCCGCTCATCGCCCATATCGCGCGCGCGCTGAAGCGCATGTTTGCCGAGGTGGTTATTGTCGCTGCGCCGCAGCAAGAGCTGCCTCCATTGGAGGCGACCCTGGTGCGCGATGACGTGGCCTATCAAGGCCCGGTTGGCGGCATTTACTACGGATTAAGGGCGGCGGGCGGGGAGTTTTGCTTCATTACTTCATGCGAC
>Ga0153915_10006967_pt1 | contig 10628 bp, 6 predicted proteins | sample Opewatmetagenome_2_FD_107003 | JGI IMG/M metagenome (GOLD analysis project Ga0153915, IMG submission 107003) | Freshwater wetland microbial communities from Ohio, USA - Open water 3 Core 3 Depth 3 metaG | ecosystem: Environmental > Aquatic > Freshwater > Wetlands | place: USA: Ohio, Lake Erie... | reverse complement strand
GGAGATCGGAAGCCGCCGCGCCGAGCGCCATCCGCAGCCCGAGCTCCCGTTGGCCCTGCGAGACCGCGTACGACATCACGCCGTAGAGGCCGATGGTGGCAAGCAGGAGCGCCAGGCCGCCGAAAATCCCGACGAGCGTGAGCGCGATGATCTGAGCGTCGGACTTGATGTCCACCTGCTCGCGCATCGTGAAAAGCTGCGACGGAGCCAACCCCGGATCGAGCGCGTGGACCTCGCGGGCCAGCGCCGCCGCCATCGCGCCGGGCCGCAGGGTCGAGCGGACGTGCAGGACCACGACTCCCGCCGGGAATTGAGCGAGCGGCACGTAGTAGAAGGGCCTGGGGACCTCCAGGAGCGACGCGTAGTTGGCCATCTTCGCGACGCCGACCACCCGCACCGCCCGGCCCTTCAAGTGGAGGATCCCGCCGAGCGGATTCCCGCGGGGCCAGTACTTCGCCGCCATCGCTTCGTTGACGATCGCCACGGGCTGAGCGGCTTCTTCGTCGGCGCGCGTGAAGTCGCGGCCGGAGAGGATCGGGATCCCCAGGGTCGTGAAGAAGTCGGGGCTGACTTCGTCGTATTCCGGCGCCGGCTGCTCGTCGCGCGCGGGCGCATAGCCTTCGATGACGATCGGAGACGAGCTGTAGTTGCGGTAGGAAAACGGCGCGACTCTCGCGTAGGCCGCGGATCGGACGCCGCCGAGGGTTCGGACGCGGTCCAGGAGCTCTTGCTGAAAGGTCTTCTGCCGCGCCGCGTCGTACCCGGCCGAGCTCAGATCGATCCCCGAGATCATCACGCCGGCGGTCGAGAAGCCCGGGTTTGCGGAACGCATCGCCTGCAAGCTCCTGACGAGAAGTCCGGCCGCGACGAGGAGCGCGAAGCTCACCGACACCTGGAGCAGCACGAGGCCGGACCGGACGCGCGACCGCCCGCTTCCCCCGAGGACGCCCCCGGTCTCCGACTTGATGGACGAGGCCAGATCGATCTTGCCGGCGGGAATCGCCGGCACCAGGCCGAACAGAAGCGTCGTGGCCAGGCAGGCGCCGGCGCTGATGGCGAGCACGCGCCAGTCGATCGACGCGGGCAGATGCAGCGCGACCCCCCGCGACGGAAGGACCCGGGCCAGAAGGTCGCGGCCCAGGTGGGCGACGAGCAGGCCGCCGCCCGCGGCCAGCGCGGACACGATGAGCCCTTCGGTGATCAGCTGCCTCACCAGCCGGCCGCGCCCGGAGCCGACGGCCAGGCGAATGGTCATTTCCCGCCGCCGCGCGAACGACCGGACGAGGAGCAGGTTGCTGACGTTCGCGCAGGCGATCAGGAGCACGAAGAACGCCACGACCGCGGCGATCTGCAGCGTCGAGTGAAGCCGTTCCGCCGCGTTGAACGGGGATCTCCACAACGGAGACAGCTCGATCTCCCGGCCCTTGTTCGTCTCCGGATATTCGGCTTCCAGCCGCTTCGCCATGGCGGAGATCTCGGCCTGCGCCTGCCCGCGCGTCACGCCGGGCTTGAGCGTGGCGAAGCTCTCGACCCACCGGGCGCCCCGGTCTTCGAGCTTGTAGCCGCCCAGGTCGAACGTCTCCTGCATGGACGCCGGGACCCAGAACTGGACCGCATACCCGACGAACGTGCCGTTGAACCCCTCCGGGGCCACGCCGATGATCGTGTGCGGCACCCCGTTCATGAGCTGCGCCTTCCCGAGGATCCCGGGATCGCCCTGGAAGCGGTCCCTCCACATCCTGTAGCCGATCACGACGACCGGATGGGCGTTGCGTCCGGTCTCTTCGGCCGGCTCGAATCCGCGCCCGAGTACGGGGCGTACGCCGATCGCGTCGAAGTAGCTCGCCGACACGATCTGGCCGGACACGCGCTCGGCCCGATCGCCGGCCGCGAGCGTCGTTCCGGTGATCTTGTCGGCGACGACCGACTCGAACAGCGTGGCGTTCCGGCGCACGTCGAGAAAGTCGGGCCACGAGAGGGCGTCATGACCCGGCTCGCCGCGCGTCTTGCCGACGAGGACGACCATCCGGTCCTGGCCGGCGACGAGGCCGTAAGGGCGCAGAAGAATTCCCTCGATCCAGCTGTAAACGGCGGCGTTGGAGCCGATCCCGAGGGTCAGGCAGAAGATCGCGAGGATCGAGAAGCCGGGACTCCTCCGCAGCATCCGCAGGCCAAACCGGAGATCCTGGGCCAATCGATCGAGCCAGAGGCCTCCCCACATCTCGCGAGTGACCTGCTTGACGAGTCCGACGTTGCCGAACTCGAGGCGCGCGTTCGCCTCCGCGTCCGCGCGCGACTCGCCGCAGGCCACGCGATCGGCTTCGGCCATGCGCAAGTGCGTGGCGAGCTCCTCCTCGAGCTCCTCCTCGAGGAGTCGGCGGCTGCGGCCCCACGGAAGGAGAGCCCGGAGCTTCACGACCCGCTCTCGGCGGGAGGCGCCAGGAGTCCCGCGATCGCGCCGGCCAGCCGGTCCCATTTGGACCGCTCGGCGGCGAGCTGCCTGCGGCCCGCGGCCGTCAACCGGTAAACGCGCACGCGCTGCTTGTTCTCGGAGACCTGCCACTCGGCGGCGATCGCGCCCTTTCGCGCGAGGCGGTGCAATGCCGGGTAGAGGGACCCGGTGTCCACCTGCAGAACTTCCCCCGAGCCGGCGCGAATCATCTGCGCGATTCCGTATCCGTGACGCGGACCCCATCGCAGCGTCTGCAGAATGATCAGATCGAGCGTGCCCTGCAGGATCTCGACCCGCGAGGCGGCCGGGTCCTGTCTTGTCATCGCGCGCTCCTATGCATGTAGAGATCCTACAGCCACGGGAGGTAGGATGTCTACATGCCAGGCCGGCGAGGCGCCGGCCCGGACGCAGCCGGGGCTTGATAGACTCTCGCCTCCCAGTCGGCCCTTACGCCGGGATCGTCGGCTTGCGAGGAGGTCGAGAGATGTCCACGGTTCCGCCGGGACCCGTTCCTCCCCCCAATCCTCTTCCCTGGGAAGCACGCGAGACGCGGGGTCTCGTTTCATCCTTCTTCGACACGCTGGGCCTTCTCGTCACCCGGCCCGCGGAGGCCTGGGCGCGGATGCGGGAGAGCGGCGACTCCACTTCTCCGCTCCTCTTCGGCACGGCGATTTGCTGGCTCTCGACGGCTGTCCAGGGAATTCTCCACAGGTTCATCGCCGTGCCGGTCCTGCCCGAGTTTCTCCAACGCCGTTTTGGGACGATGGGGGGATTCGGAGGAGCGGGGCTCGTCGTGCGCTTGATCGTGGCCCCTTTTGCGATCGCGATCGGCCTTTTCCTCGGCGCGGCGATCCTGCACCTGTGCTGCATGCTCGTCGGCGCGCTGCAGAACTCGCGCTCCGGCTTCGAGGGAACCCTGCGCGCCGTCTGCTACTCGGAAGTCTCGAGCATCGCGAGCATCGTTCCGTTCGTCGGTGGTCTGGTCGCGATTGTCTGGTGGATCGTGCTCGCGATTCAGGGAATCGAGCGCCTTCACCGCACGACTTCCGGGAAAGCCGCGGCGGCGGTCTTGATCCCGGCGGTCGTCTGCTGCGGCGGCCTCATCTTGATTGCCCTGGCCGTTGGCGCGGCCTTGTTCAGTCGCTTTGGCCACCACTGACCGCGGCCAGGGAGAGAGCGCGGGACCGTCCGGTTCCCCGACCTCCCTGGGGTTGATCTGGGGAGCGGTCGCGCTCGCGACGACCCTTCTCGCTCCCCTCGCGACGCGATGGGCCCCGCTGCTGCCCGGCTGTCTCTTCCGCGAGCTGACGGGATTGCCGTGCCCCACTTGCGGAAGCGCGCATGCGGCGCTGGCGCTCGCCCGTCTGGATCTGCGGGAGGCGATCGCCTTCAATCCGCTGGCGACGATCGGCGCTCTCGTCTTCCTCCTCGGCGGTGCCGCCGCGGCCATAGCCTCACTGACCGGCCGGCCTCTGCGCGAGCCGCGGCTCTCCGGAGCGGTCCCGCGCGCCGCCGCCCTCCTCGCGGTGGCCGCCAACTGGGCCTGGCTCCTCCTCAATCCCCCTCCCGCATTATGGGGTCAACCCTGACTTTAGGTATTATTTGCCGGCCGTCGCAGGAGAATCGGGGTATCTTTCGGAATCGGAACGCCTACTCGGCGAATCCATTTCAACCATCCGCGCTCATTGCCCGGCCGAGGCGCCTGATAGTCGCCTCGACTATCACCGATATCTCGGCCAGCGTCTCGGGGAGCCGCGGTGCCGACCGAGACTATTCGCCGATCTTCGGGCATTTCCGGACAGTCACTTCTTGCCCTCGTCTCTCGGAACGCTCAGGCCGCGGACGCCCAGGCGTGCCGTGAGGAAGGCCCACATGTCCGATCGCTCGGCGATCTGGCCCTGTCTCGACGCGTAGCTGTGACTCGCGTCGGTTGCGACGCGCAGCAAGATTGGACGATCGCACGCCTGCGCGGCCTGGAGCGCCGCGGCGAACTTGTAAGCGTGGCTCGGCACGACGGTGTCGTCGTGGTCCGCCGCCAGCAGAAGCACAGCCGGGTAACAGGCGCCGGACCGCACGTTATGGAGCGGCGAGTAGCCGCGCAGGTACTGGAAGGCGGTCGGGTCCTCGGGGGACCCGTACTCGGTGATCCAGCCGGCGCCGACCGTGAATTTGTGGTAGCGAAGCATGTCGTAATGCCCCGCGTTTGCGACCGCCGCTGCGAAGAGGTCGGGGCGCTGAGTGATGGATGCCCCGATGAGCAGCCCCCCGTTGGAGTGGCCATAGATCGCCAGCTTGCCGGGCGCGGTGTACCGCTCGGAGATCAGGTATTCCGCGGCGGCGGCAAAATCGTCGAAGCTGTTCTGCTTTCGCTCGAGCATGCCCGCGCGGTGCCAGTCCTCCCCGTATTCGCCCCCTCCTCGCAGATTCGCCACAACGTAGACGCCGCCGAGCTCCAACCAGAGTGGAATATCGGGCTCGTAACCCGGCTCCCGGATCGCGCCGTATCCCCCGTATCCCGTCAAGAACGTCGGGTTGGCGCCATCGCGCTTCAGAGCCTTCGCAGCCGTCACGAACATCGGCACGCGAGTGCCATCCTTCGACGTAAAAAAGACCTGTCGGGTCTCGTAGGCGCTCGCGTCGAACGGAACACGGGGCGGCCGAAAGGGGTTGCTCCCTCCGGCCCGGAGGTCGCAGCGGTAAACCGTGCTCGGTGACAGGAACGAAGTGAAGGAATAGAAGAGCTCGGGGCGCGAGGGCTGTCCGGTCAGCGGCCAGCCGACCGCCCCGATTCCGGGAAGCGCGACCTCGCCGTCCGGCTTTCCGTCGAGAGTAAAGAGTCGCAGCCGGCTCTTCACGTCCTCGAGGTAGTGAACGACGAGGCGGTCACCGGCGACCACGGCATCGACGATGACCTCCGGCGACTCGGGGACGATCGTGCGGGAACGGGCGCCGGCACCCTGGTCCAGGTCGAGCGCGATCACGCGCTTGCGCGGAGCTTCGAGATCCGTGCGCAGGTACAGGGTGCGGCCCACGACATCGATCGGCGTGTGAAAGCCTTTCCGGTCTCCAAGGAGGCGCATCCACGGCGCGGCGACATCGGGTCGCATCGGATCGCCCAGATCGGCGGCGTATACCTCGTTTTCCGTTCCCATCTCCGCCCCGGCAATGGCGAAACGGCCGTCTTCGCTCCTCATGCAATAGACCCACCTGGCGTCCTTCCACTCATGAATCAGGCGGTCCTGCGACTGCGGTTTCGCGAGGAAGTGGTAGAGGAGCTGCTTCTCCAGGCGAGAGCCGTCCGCCGGTTCCCCCGCCTTGCGCGCGGGGCGGCGGATGTAGAAGAAGCCGCGGCCGTCGAGTGTCCAGCACACCGACGTCAGGAAATCCCGGACGACCTCGCCGAGACTGCGTCCGGTCGAGAGCTCCCGCAGCCGTATCACGCCGGCATTGCCGCCCCCGCGGGATGTTCTGTAGGCGAGCAGCCGGCCGTCCGGCGACACCGCAAAATCCCGGATGGCGACCGAGCCATCCGGCGAGATCGTGTTGGGATCGAGAACGGGCTGCGCCCGGTCCTGGAGGCTCTTCTGCGCGTACAGGACCGGCTGTGGCCGCAGGCCGGAGTTCTCGACGAAGAAAAGCCGGCCGGCTTCGCGCCACGGCACATCCGTCCGGGAGTAATTCCAGAGCGACTTGAGTCGCCTGCGAATCGCTTCACGGCCGGGGATGCGCTTCAAAGAGTCCCGAGTGAGTCTGTTCTGCGCTTTCACCCACTCGACCGTGAGCCGACTGTCGAGCCTCTCGAGCCACCGATAGGGATCGGCAACCCGCGTTCCGTGGATCTCCTCGACAACGTCGCCGCGCCGGGTCGCAGGATAGGGAGAAGGCTGGGCAGCCAGCCTGCCCTGGCAAACGAGCCCCGCAGACAGAATCCACCAAACCATTCTGAGGATCGCACCTCTGCTGGCGCTCGCCATCACTGACGGTTTCCGTTTCTCACGATCGCAGAAATAAAGACATGTTTTGCACTGGCTCGCAACTCGGGTGCGGCGTCGGTGGGGTCAACTCGGGTGCGCGGCGTCGGTGGGGTCAACCCTGACTTTAGGTATTATCAGCCGACCGTTGGGAAGGAATCGTTATCTTTCGGCATGAGCAATCGGGCGTACCGGCGAGCGGGGAGGCTGCGCCACGCCGAGAGTTCCGGTGGGATAGCGGCTCAATTGGTCCGGTCGTGGCTGTGCGGAAACGGACAGGCGTGTGGCGGAAACGGACGTCCGGCCGCGATCGGGCGTCCGCCGATGACGTGCTTTCAGTAACTTAACCGAGCTCGGCTGGCACCGGGCTTGCCTCAAAACACAACCCGGCAAAGGTCGCCCTGAGGAGAGTGGAAAGGTCAGGCCCGATGAAAGCGCTGCTGCGGGAAGGCGACAGATGGACCGACTGAAGGAACAGGCACGCGAAGAGCGGATCGGCAATTGGCTCCGCTGGATCGGCTCCGATTGCCGCCACGGTCTTCGACAGCTTGCCAAGAATCCCGGCTTCGCCGCCATCGCCATTCTCACTTTGGGCCTCGGGATCGGCGCCACGACGGCAATCTTCAGCGTTGTCTACGGTGTGTTGCTGCGCCCGCTGCCGTACCGCGATCCGAGCCGGATCATGGCCGTCTTCGAGGTCAACTCGCGCGGTGGGTGGTCCCGGCTTGCGGACCCGAACTTCGACGACTTTCGAGATCAGAACCGCAGCTTCCAGGCGATCGCGAAGTACAACGCCTACGTCGTGTCCGTTTCGGGGGCCGCGGAGCCGACGCGCACGATGGTGGCACACGTCTCGTCCGACTTTCTCAAGGTATTCGGAGTTCAGCCCATCCTCGGACGGCATTTCGGCGCGAGAGACGCGAAAAAAGGGGCCGGCCCAACCGCTCTCGTCAGCTACGGATACTGGAAGCAGCATCTCGGATCGCCCCGGGATCTCTCGCAGTCGCACCTGAAGATCGACGGCGCAGTCTTCTCCGTCATTGGCGTGCTCCCGGCGGGATTCCGTTTTCCGGCGGACGTGGACCTTTGGCTGCCGGCGGATCTGGACGGCGAAAACCGCAGCAGGACGTCGCACAACTACTCCGCGGTCGGGCGTCTTCGCGACGGTGTGACTGTCGAGCAAGCGAATCGAGACATCAGCGCAATCGCCCGGCGTATTCACGATTCGTCGAGCGAGCAGGGCGATTATCTCCTCAAAGATGGAATCGTCATGCCGCTTCAGAACGCGATCACGGGCAAGGCGCGCTCGCCGCTGCTGGTACTGCTCGGCGCGGTGGGATTTCTGCTCCTGGTGGCATGCGCGAACGTGGCCAACCTCCTGCTGGCCCAGGCGTCGGCAAGGGAGCGCGAGCTCGCCATTCGATGCGCTCTCGGCGCGGCGCGCGGGCGGTTGATCCATCAATTCCTCAGCGAGGCATTCCTGCTTTCGCTGGCCGGCGGCGCCGTCGGCGTGCTGGGGGCGTTCTGGGGCGTCAGGGGATTGGTCGCGCTGGCGCCGGAGAGCCTGCCGCGGCTGGACAGCGTCTCGATCAGTATTCCAGTGCTTTTGTTCGCGTTCCTGCTTTCGACGGCGGTCGCCGTTGGCCTCGGAGCCTTCACCGCCGCGCGCGCGACATCCGGCGACCTGCGCAAGGGCCTCGGGGAAGGCGGCCGGGGACAGGCGGGCTCGCAAGGCAGCCAGCGCGTTGGCCGGATCATCGTGGCGGCGCAGATCGCGATCACGCTCGTTCTCGTGGTCGGAGCGGGATTGCTCGGACGCAGCCTGATGAAAGTGCTCGAAGTGAATCCCGGGTTTCGCGTGGACAAAATTGTCACGATGGACGTCGCGCTTCCGTGGGTGGACGATCCCAAGGCAAAGGCGGGTCAGGCGATCCTCTTCTCGAACCTGATCGACCGGCTCAAACAAGTCCCGGGCGTGCGCGCGGTTGGGGCGGCTAGCGGCCTGCCGCTGGTGGATGGCGGCCTTCCCGACGGGATGTTCCTGCTGATGACGCAGAATGAGGTCCCCAGGACCCTGGATGGCCTCCTTGCGATGTTCCAGCAGAAGGAACGCCTTGGCAATGCGGACTTTTGCGCCGCCACGGCCGGGTACTTCCAGGCTCTCGGGATTCCGCTGATTCGAGGGCGAATCTTCGACGAGCGCGACGGCGCGAGCTCTCCGCACGTCGCATTGATCAGCGCATCGCTGGCCCGAAACCGGTGGCCAAATCAGGACCCGATCGGCCGCACGATCGAGTTCGGGAACATGGATGGCGACCTGCGCCTGCTGACGATCGTCGGGATCGTGGGCGACACCCACGAATACGGCCTCGATGCGCCGCCGCGTCCGACCGTTTACGTGAATTTGTTCCAGCGGCCGCGCGCGGCGATCACCTTGACGATGCTGAGCGATGCCGAGACCGGGCTGGTCACGTCGGCGGCCCGAGGAATCCTGCATGACCTCAACCCGGAGATCCCGGCGAGGTTCCGGACGTTTTCACAAGTCTATTCGGCTTCGCTGGGGTCGCGGAGATTCAACGTCATCCTCATCGGAGCCTTCGGAATCACGGCGCTGCTGCTCGCGACAGCTGGGGTCTTCGGCGTGATGGCCTACTCGGTGAGCCGCCGCACGCGCGAGATTGGCGTGCGTGTCGCTCTCGGGGCGGGCCGCGGCGATGTCCTGAGGATGATCCTGGGCCAGGGATTGCGCACGACCGCCATCGGGCTGGCGATCGGGATCGCCGGTTCGCTGGCCCTGACTCGCACCGTGGAGTCGCTGCTCTTCGGCGTGGCCGCCAACGATCCGCTGACATTTGGTGGCGTGACCCTGCTCCTCGTTGGAGCGGCGTTGCTGGCTTGTTACATCCCCGCCCGCCGCGCCACCCAGGTCGATCCCATGGTCGCCCTGCGTCAAGAATAGAGGGCTCGCGCGAATACCGCCCCTTCAGACTTCGGGCTAGATCATGCGCCCATCGTCCCTGGCAGGACTATTCAGAGGTTGATTCGGCCGAGGCAGGCGCCGGCCGCCGCAATGGCGCAGAATGGTCGCGCGTGCTTAGAAGGGAAGCAAGCGCGACAGGAACTGCATTCGCAGCCCGCTGTAGACGTCCGACCAGGCGTGGGCCAGCATTCCGGGACGGGTGCTTCGGCGCCGGAGTGCCAGCCAGCCGAAGAGCGCCCCGAGCACGGTGATGACGGCGACGTTCTTGATCCCCTGATAGGCGTGACCTATCCCGAAACAGACTGACTGGGCCGCCAGCGCGATGCTCGGCCGGCCGGTCCACGCCTGAACCTGTTGTTGGAGGTAGCCGCGGAAGACGAACTCTTCGCAGAATCCCGCGGTGGCGCAGACGGCGATCCAGACGGCGACCTCCAGCGGGCTTCGGGGCAAAAGCACGCCGATGGATTTGGCGGTGTCGGGCCCGAGAAGCCGGTGCATCAGGATCCCGGCTACCTGCCAGACGACCCAGAACGGAATGGCGATCGCAACGTCGCGCGCGACGTCCTTCGGGTTCGCCCATCTTCCGCCAACGATCCTCTGAAACCTGGTCCCGCTCCGGGAAGCGAAAGCCCAGACGTAGTAGAAGAGCCCCCAGTCCAAAAGGAGAGCGGCCACGTAGATCCCGATGACGCCGCGATGCTCCGGCGCGCCGATGGACTCCGGTTCTGCCCGCCGCTGGAACCAGACGCCAAAGACAACGGACAGGAGAACAATCCCAATCAGGCCGGCCGTGTGCCACTTCGGGGCCAGAAGAGGAGCCGCCATCGCCCCATCGGACTTCGGTCTCTGTGGCCGCATGAGAAATCATCGACATCATCTCAAGCCGGCGTTCGCCCCCACAATCCGGCGAGGCGAAGGAGATGGCACCAGGTGGCGTTCCAGGGTCAGGTAGTCCAAGTCTCGGATCGGCGGCGGACGCCAGGATGACCCGCAGGGAAGGGACTTCTCTGTAGGATTTCGAGTGCGTCGGTCCGGTGGGACTCTTCGGGGCTTTCTCGTCGGAGGGGACCGGCGGTCGATTGCCAGGTCCGGTCGGGCTCTGGACATGGTTCGCGCTCGGCCCGAGCGGATCACCGAGCTCGTCGTGCTGGCAGGGGACGGGGATTGGCTGGTCTCGCTGCGCGCTTTGGACCTCCTCGAGAAGCTTGCCCGCGAGCGGCCGGAG
>Ga0153915_10006966_pt1 | contig 10629 bp, 8 predicted proteins | sample Opewatmetagenome_2_FD_107003 | JGI IMG/M metagenome (GOLD analysis project Ga0153915, IMG submission 107003) | Freshwater wetland microbial communities from Ohio, USA - Open water 3 Core 3 Depth 3 metaG | ecosystem: Environmental > Aquatic > Freshwater > Wetlands | place: USA: Ohio, Lake Erie... | reverse complement strand
TGTTCGGTTGCATATCGACCGACGCGTACCCGATACCTGGTCGCACCACCCACTAGACCCTCCTCTACGTAGGAACTATATCCTGCGCTGCTGTGTCGAGCTGCTTCGGCGTCAGCTTTGGCTTTGCTAGACCAGGAGGAGACCTGGATGGTAAATTTGCCAGGGCCCGATGGGGGCGCTGCCGTCACGGCAGGTGCCTCGGCGACGTGGGTCTGTGCCGGCGGTGTAATCGGAGGAGTCTGCTCTGGAGTCGCCTGCTGAGTCGTTGCTCCACTAGGAGGCACGGACGTCGGGGCCTGTGAGCCCTCCACAGGTGGCTGGCTGCTCGCCTCTGCCGGTGTTGTCATGGGTTCTGGAAGTGCAGGCTCTGGGAATTGCTCGGCGACCTTCACCGGTTTCTTCCCCCAAAGATGAACCACTCCGAAGTGGTTGAGCGCAAACACACCGAGACCAAGGACTGCGAGGATTAGAATAATGAGAACGACGGGGGAGAGCCCGCCCCCACCACCACCTACCTCCCTGAGGGTCGGGGGAGTACCTTCTTGCCCTGGTTCCTGCAAGTTGTCGTCTTCCACCGACTCGTCTTTGAGGTTCAGTCTAGGCATGACACTATCCTCCTCTGTTTTTTGTGGACGTTGAGTTGACGCCATGAGCTGTTCATATTCTCGGGGCGATACATCCCCCCGGGTGTCAATCACCTTATCTTTGCCAAGAGTGTCGATGATCGGATCATAGGGTGGAACTCTTCCATGAAATTCGGCATCCGCAGGGGCCGGAATCTGGTTGTACGTCCCGATCAACAGACACTTCAGTTCCCGAAATCGTTCATTCGCGAGGTCCGCAAGCTCCAGAGACGGTTCAAAGTACGGAATTTTTCTTATTCTTTTCACCCCTGCAACCCGCGTCCCGAAGATCCCGAACCCGGGCACCTCGATCGTCTGCCCACGCTGTAGAGCTGAGAGCATCTGGACATAAAACAGGCGGGAGACTGAACCAATTTCCTCCTCGCTCCCGACCCCCTCCTCAACGCACTTCCTCAGTATGTCTGCCCGGTTCACTGAATCTTGTTGCTCCATTCAATTAGTTCACGAGCCGGTGTGAAGGAGACATAGTCCATCGGTGGAATGACAAATAGCTCTCTGGTCTCACCATCGATTCCCCGTCTTCCCGGGCGATGGTCCAGGAGAAAGGTCCCGATGTTATCCAGATCGAGCTCACCCTTTGCGAGGATTTCTTCCGTCCACACACGACCGATCGCTTCAAGGATTTGAGCAACCGTTTGGCGAGAGATGCCTGCTCGCTCGGAAATGGCGCTCAGCAATTCTTCGTGACTCATTAATCTCCCTACCAGATGTAACCTACAGCTAATGAAACACTTCGAGGGAGACCGGCGTACCGATCCCACACCACGAATTTCGCCCCCAGCAAATTGTCTAGCTTCCCCATGGCTCTCCAGCCCGGGAGGAATACGTACTCCGCCCCAGCGTCCACCAGGAACGCCGGGGCCAATCCGCGTGTATCACCGAGGTCGATCGACCTGCTTCCGATCAGACGCGCATCTCCCGTGACACGAAGTCCGAAAGGAAACCAGTGCGCATACCCGAAATCGATTCGAACCGCGGGAACATAGGGAATCTTCTCACCCGTTGCAGAGTTGTGAGAGAGTGTCGACCGAACAGTTGCGGAGATCAAGTCCGCCACAGTCAGTTCCCACATGAGGTCCCCTCCAACTGACACGAGCGAGGATGTCCCTTCATACCAGGGGAGCCAGACCCCAGTCTGAGCCGAATCAACAAAAGTAAGGTAGTTCCCCATCCGCTGGTACTGCGTGATCAAACGCACACGAAACTGTCTAAGAATGGCCAATTCTGTGCCTAACAACACATCCGTGCTTATTTCCTGATTGCGCACGGTTGGCCCGCTGGACACATACGGGTTGTTACCGAGTACATCCGCAAGCGTCCGTTCTAGCACAGTCGGCTGGAATCGAACAAAGACCTCGATTCCATCCTTTGGGTACCACGAGACAGAGGCCAAAGGATAGAGCCGGCCATGGAAATCCTCATCGGAACCTCGAAGGACGTTGCCACTCAGGCCAAGCCGCAGCACCAATTCCTTCACTATCTCCTTTCTAGCCGAAAAATGGAGTCGACTATACAAGGGATCCTGTGTTGGAACTGGACCTGAATACGAGCCAAAGGCGAGGTCGAGTCCAGCCTCGAAATCAATGTCCTGTCCATCGCGGTTGAGGGAAAGTGCCAGCCCGATACGGTTCTGCTGGGCTGACAGCGGATCCTGCAGCGAGGTGCCCGAAAGGGAAACGGAGCCGTCCAGCCTGAGGTCACTCCATGAAATTCCAGACAACACTACTCCACTAGCGAAGTGATTGATCCCCCTCGCCTGTGCCGGAAAGGACGATCCATATAGGCGATATCGCTGCCCCGCAAACGCGGCCGACATCCCCAAAGTCGAGCGGGAGAGAATCCCGTTCTGCTCTCCAAAGGCCCAGCTTAACCCAAAGGATGCGTGGCCACGGCGATAGTCAGCGTTCTCGACATGCCCTCCACTGGATGTGTATCCCGCACGCATCACCATGTCGTAATCCTCGGTGGCTGGGGAATACCATCCTTCTATCATCGGTGTTTGAAACGAACTGTATCCAACTAAGACTCTACCCGCCCGGGCTCCCGGAACTACTGCAGAGGCGGGGCTGGCCTTCCACCCCCCCTGATCGTACCAGCCCGGCTCTCGTTCTAAGCGATTCATCATCCCCAAAAGATCCAGCCCTGCCCCTCCATCACCAGAGAGTTTGGAAGCCGAACCGACACCCGGGACAAGCGTACCAGTGATGTCATACTCCGGAAGATCAATCTTCGGCAAAGGAGCTTCTGTGGACCTCTCAGTGGAATCTTTCTTCGCAGTCGACTCCGGAACGGCCATCGGCACAGGACGCCGCGAAGGCTGCGGTTTCGTCTGCGCGACGAGCAGGCTTGGAGCGATAAGAAGCAGGACCCAGAGGTAGGTGTACCTCATTGCAGCGATCGCAGCCTCCTTTCAGCCTCGCGAGTCAGATCGCTTCCTGCTGAGAGGCGAACCACATTCTGAAAGGCCTCCCGTGCCTTCCCCAGTTCGCCCAGTTTCTCATAACTCTCACCGACCTTCATCGACGCACGTGCAATCCATTCTTTCGACGAAGGAAAGAGGTATCGGATCCGAATCAGCGCGGTCACAGTCTTTTTGAATTCACCAAGTTGGTAAAGCGTTTCTCCCAAATAATACTGTGCTTCTGCACCGAGATCATCTGTGTGCCTCTCGACAATTCCGGAGAAGATCTCTTTGGCACGCGGGAATTCCCCCCGGTCGAGCCTGATCATTCCTGCGGAAAGCAATGCCCTGTCACCGAATTCAGTTCCAGGATGAGCTGCTCCCACGGATTCAAACTGTCCCAAGGCTCTGTCGGTGTTCCCCGCAGTGCGGTAGACGACGCCCTTTTCGTACGCTGCCCTGATCGCAGCCTTATCGCGAGGGTACAGTCGTTCAATCTGATCAAACGTTGCCAGTGCCTTATCAACAGCACCTGAGGACACATACAACTGTCCAAGATCTACGCAAGCCTGCGGCGCAAGGGGGTTCGTCGAAGGAACGCTAGCAAGGTTTTGGAGCTGTGTGAGTGCTTCGTTGGTCCGGTTAAGTGCTGACAACGATCGAGCCAGCCAGTAGCGGGCATCAAAAACGAGATTGCTCTTGGGGTACTTGGAAACCAGATCCTTGAAAGAGGTGACAGCTTCCGCAAATTCACCACGGCCAAACAGGAGTTCGCCCTTCTTATACAGGAGGCGATCTGCTCCAGGATGAGATGGGTTGGCACGGATGAATTCGCCGATCACAGCTGCGGCTTCCTGGTCTTTCCCCAGCATCCCATAGCAGTATTGCACTCCGCTCAGAGCATCATTGGCCTCCTTGCTCTCCGGGTACCTCTTGAGCAACTCACGGTAAGCGGTCAATGCAGCCGTGTACTCTTTAAGATTGTACCGTGCATCTCCGATGCTAAGAAGAGCCCGAGACGCCACGGGGCTCGCCGCATTGAGGCCGATGAGGGCCTTGAATTCCTCAATTGCTCTTGTATAACTCTTCTGTTGGAAATATGCCCACCCGATACCGAATCGCGCATCGTCACAGAATGACGACTTTGGGAATTTCCGGATGAGTGTTCTGTAGGTTTGGATCCCTTTCTCTGAAGCCCCGCCGCGAACGTCGGCCTGCCCAAGCCGATAATAGGCATAGTCGATTCCGTCGGCATTCCCGTGAAGTCGTATGGCATTCCCATATGCCTGCGCTGCCTTTTGGAATTCTTTCAGCGCATAGTAGGCATCGCCGGACCGAATACGCGCATCCAGGGCAAATTCAGATCGAGGATATTCTTGCGCAACCTGATCGAAAACAACCGAGGCAGTCTTATAATCCCCGAGCTTATATGCCGACCATCCTTTTCCGTAGAGCGCTTCGCAGAGCTTCCCACTTGATTGGTACGAAGAGACGAGCCGGTCGTACGCCCTGAATGCCTCCCGAAACCGTTCAGCTTTGTACTCTGACTCCGCAAGCCAGAATATTGCTTTGTCAATGCGTGAGTAGTTGGGTCGCGATTTTGCCAGCTGTCTGAATTTTGTAGCGGAGTCCAGAAAGCGGTTCAGCTTGAAAAGGCACCAAGCTTCCTGGAATTGCGCGTCGCTGACGAGCTCAGTTGAAGCCGACGGCGCCGCCGCAGCCGCTGCAAATGACGCTCTGCCCTTCTCATAGTTCTTCTGGGCGAGATAGCATTCACCAGACATTCTTTGTGCCTCGCCCATGACATCGCTCGTGGGAAAATCCTTGATGATCTTTTCGAATCGTGACAGGGCCCGGTCAAACTGTTTCGCCTCGAACTTCAGAATTCCCAGCTCCAGCAGAGCATTATCGGCATACGTCCCATTCGCATGCCGAGCAAGAAGCTCTTCATATGTGCCTGACGCATCCTGCTTCTTGCCAGCAAGCTTCAGGGCCTGCCCCTTCCGAAACATCGCGGCATCTGCGAGCTCGTCTCCGCCAGTCGACAAATCCTGGAACACCTTCACTGCCTCAGCATAGTTCTGCCTTTGGAGATAAACCCAGCCGATTCCGTATCGTGCATCACGCTCCAATCTGTGGCCGGGGTAGTTGGCGAGAAGGGCCTCATAATGCCTTAATGCAGACGCATAATCAGCGAGCCGGTAATAAGATTCTCCGATGAGGTACTCCGCCTCTCCTTTCGCATCGACAGAGCTGACCCTAGCCTGAGCCTCCTTGAGCGCAACGATTGCCCCTTTGGGGTTCTTTTCTGCAAGGAGGACTGATCCCACTTTGACCTCGGCAGCCGGAACAAGGCCACTCTTAGGAAACTTCGCAGCAAACTCTTTGTAGACCTTGCGGGCCTGTGGATAATCCTTCTGCTCCTCCAACGTCCAACCGACAGAGAATTGTGCGTAGTCAGCCACGCGATTTCTTGGATATCGTTCGGCCGAGATCTTGTAGTAACGGAGCGCCCTGTCGTACTCTTTGTTTTTGTGGAACGACTCCCCGATCCAGTATGCGGCTTCTCCCGCGAGGTCGACGTCAGCATGATTGTCGAGAACCTCGCTAAACCGTTTCACAGCATAGTCGTATTTTTTGAGATTGTAACCGATCTCCCCGAGCCGAAACAGTGCATCAGCAACAAGATGGTTGTGGCGGTAGGATTTGACAAAAGCCTCGAATCTCTTCGAGGCAGCATCAAGTTTGCCCATGTCCATAAGGCACTCAGCGCTTAGGTAAGCTGCATCGGCTCCCCATGCACTGGACGGGTACGTCTGCAAAAAGGCCTGGAATTCTTCAAAAGAAAGCTGGTATTGGCCGTCTCGAAACAGGCCGTATGCGACTTGATAGTCACGAGCCTCAGAATCCCGTATCTCGTTCTGAGAGATCGCAACAGAGGTGAATAGGACAACAAATAGCAGTGCTCTTAGGAAGGTTCCCACCGTTTTCAGAGCCTACCACGCTCGCTTAAAGTAGATCCTTAGCAACTTCCTCTAATGTAATAATTTAGCTCTAAAGGTAGGAATAGTCAAGAAAAATTTTGAAATTTCGGGGCCTTTTTGAGGTTTTTTGGAGGAGTCTAGAAGAGGAGTTTAATCAGGGCCCAGACGTACAATCCAGCTGATGCAGTACAAAGAAAGTTTACTACGTCGTTGGTAACCCAGCGAAACCCATGGGCGAGACTGCATGAGAGACCGCAATGATCTTTCCTTTCGGTGACTTTCATGCAAACCGAACAGCGATACTGGGCTTGTATGGTCGCCCCCAGCAATGAATCCACAATCGATCCCAATGCTCCGGCGGAGACAATGAGAAGGAGCGCCTCGGCTGTTCGGCCCTCAGATAACCAGGGAAGCCCGACCATTGCTACAGAGAGAGCTCCGATGAAACCTGCAGCCGTCCCAATAGTGGATATTGCTCCCGATCTTCCGGGCTCAACCCGCTGGAGAGTGGTCACCAGGACCGGCTGAGTCCTGGCGAGCGTTCCAATCTCGGTTCCCCAAGTATCCGCTGTCGCAGCCGCAACAAACCCCAGCGAGCTGAGATACCACGCTGGAGATGGCGTAATGGCATTCAAAACGACAAGGAGCGCCAGCAGGCCTCCGTTGGCTCCGACCTGAAGAGCATCTCGGCCACCAGTTTTGGCAAAATGCTTCTCAATCTCAGCCCGCCGGTGCCGCATAACGACAGATAGCATACTCGAAGTGACGAAGAAAAACAGTATCGGGACCGTCCATGGCCATCCACCGATTCCAAGCAGGGCCCAGCCGAGAAAAAACTGCGCAACGGCACCCCCGACGGTCAAGAAACGCAACGTAAGAGAGACTAGTGAGACCGCAGCAGCAAAGAGGAGACCGACGAGAGATTGATCGAGATTCAGAGGCATGGGAGCAAAGAGGTGGGAGGGCAGTCTTTCATTCCGTCACTAGTTCTTCGTCACGCAGCATGACTTTGACAAGGAACCGGTGAACGATCGCCTTGAGATCTGCCCCGGCGGTCTTGGATTGCTCATCCGCCGCCGCAAGGTGATGGAAGGCATCCTCAATCTCCTCCAGAGTGTAGTTACGGAGTGTCGCCAAGTATTCCTTCAGAAAGTACGGATTGATGCGCACTGATCCCATCAGGTCGGATTGCTTGGTCCCGCGGCGAAGCTGATCTCCCAACCGCCACAGTGTTGCGAAATAGTTTGTCAGAATTGATACCAGCAGTGGCATCGGTTCGTTCGCATCGAGGATTTTTTCCATCACTTCCACAGCGCGACGGAGATCCCGCTGCCCGATGGCCTTCTGCAGTTCAAATACGCTGAACTCCCGAGAAAAGCCGACGACAGCGGCGACGTCCTCCTCTCTGATCGCTGTGCGTTCACCGAGATAGAGAAAGAGTTTGTCCAGTTCGTTTTCGATATCTCGCAGCGATGACCCAACATAGGCGGCAAGGAGTTTCGACGCTTCAGGATCGATAGATCCCCTTCGTTCCTTGACCCGCTTTTCGATCCAGGCCGGGAGTTGATGCTCGTAGAGCTCACGGAACTCTATGGCAGTCCCAGTGCGTTTCACCGCAAGAAACGCTTTTCGACGCATGTCCGGTTTCGAGGCTACGAAAATCAGGCATGTCGATGGTAAGGGTTGTTGAGTATAATGAGCGAGCAGTTCGAGACCTTTTTCGGGGATACGGTCTGCATCGCGCACGATGACGACACGACGCTCGCCCATCATTGGAAAGGAGGAGGCTCGGGCAACGATGTCGCGTGCATCCGCATCATTGCCGGAGAGAACATCGAAGTTGAAGGCCCGCTCACCCGGAGGAAGAGCTGCATCAACCACTCGCTGTACCGCTTCATCGATGAGCAGCCCTTCTTCACCGTAGAAGAGATACAGCGGTGCGAATTTCCCCGCTCGGAGCTCCTCCTCCAAATCATCAATTGTCGGTCCCGAGGCCGCCATGGACGAATCCGCTAGATTTCCTCAGGCTATCTCTTCTTTGGGCTTGGTGGTTTTTTAATGGTCACCTTCTTAAGGAAGACATCCACCTTGGGACGACCGTCAGATGCGTACGGAGGGTCCAACTCCACCCCGCCGATCTTGTCGACGGTTTCGAGTCCTCTGACAACCTTCCCGAAGATAGTATAATTCTTGGGCAATTGGGGGTAGTCTACCAGCAGAATAAAGAACTGGCTCGTGTTTGTATTCGGACCGCGGTTTGCCATCGCGACAACTCCCCGCTTGTATCCAGCTTGATAGCTTGGAGCTTTCGGATTCAGTTCATCCGCGAACTCCTTCCCGTAGATGCTCTTCCCACCAGATCCCCACTTCTCCCTCTGTTTCACGTCACGCGAGAACTGATCCCCGGTCTGAATGACGAATCCCTTTGCAACTCGGTGGAAGCGCATCCCATCGAAAAACTTTTGAGCGGCAAGCTTTACGAAATTCTCGACCGTCTTTGGGGCATCGGCACGGTAGAGTTCGACTTCGATCGTGCCCAATGACGTTTCCAGCACGGCAATTTCTCTTGCCGGTCCCCCCTTCTCAGTTCCGGCCTCAGCCCTGCTGCAGGCAAGCAGTGCGCCGAGGAGGGGAACCATCATGCGGACCACCCTCATGGCATTCTCCTTTCGTGTTTTAGAAAAAGTAATAGGTGATTCCCATGCGCGCCCCGACCCCGAAGCTGTTCAGTGTGGGATGTCCGCCCGATGATGTGGTCCCAGGGAACTTTCCGCTGGAATCCGTCAGCTCACCGATCAACTCCCACCGCGCATTGACACCAAGATGGATGAACAGGTGCTCTCCGAGAGCAGTATTCCCTTCTAGCTCGGCTATCACGCCGGGGCCTTTGCCACTGAAGCTATTATCGATATAGAGGAATCTCTCAGCCAGGCTTCCGAAATGGTACCCGATTCCCGCCCCCGCCTTCAGATTGAATACTCCCTGCTCAGCGAGAACGTGCTGGATGATGATCGTCGGGCAATGCTGCGTCAGCGTGAACTGCGCAGTTTCGAACACGGTTGCAATGTTGTAGGAGGCGACCTGATAGCCGTAGTCGAGTTTCAGAACCCATTCTTCACTGAGAGGAATAGATACATTGACGAAAAACTCCGCGCCCGCGTGGAACTCAGCGAGCTTTTCTTGTGCCCCGGTGGTGCCATTGACCAGGTCAACAAGCTCTCGTGAACTGCTGTATGTGACCCCCATCCCGGCTGATGCGCCCGCATGTGCCGGTTGAGGCAGTGCTGCCGCAGTGCTGAACAAGAGGACGATCCCTAAGGACATGAACCGGCGTTGCAGGTTCACGAGTCCACCTTCGGCACACCTTTGACGGCCTCAGAGAGACTCATGTTGTCTTTGAGGAAGAAGTAGAGGCCAATAACTGTAACTCCGATGAAGTTGACTGCGTGAGTTGCTGTTGCGTAGCTCAGCGCCACCGCGTCGTCAACATGGAACAGCCGGGTGAGCGTTTGCGAGGTAAAAGCGTGATAGGTACCCGTGCTCCCCGGGGTCGGTATTGCTACTCCGATGCTAGAGATTGCGAGAGTCACCCACCCCGCACCCAGGCCAAGTTGGCTTTGAAGCCCAAAACCAAAGAAGGCCGCATACATCGAGGCGAGGTAGAGACCCCAGATAACTCCCGTCATCAACAAAATCTCGACAGCCACGGCAGGTCGTTTGACGAAGAGGAACCCGTCGAGAAATGCGTGGACGATCCAGCGGAGTCGTTTTTCCCAGCTGGCAGGCAAGAGCCGGGCCGCGAAGTCGAGCAGCCGGTCTGTCCAGTCGCGGCGAAACATCAACACAAGTGGCAACACCATCAGTGGAAGGATTATCAGCAAGACGATCCATCCTGCACTTCGGAGCCAAGGAAATGATTCGAGCAGTGGACCAGTATACACAAGTGGTATGGCAAACACCATGAGGACGAACGCCATGGTGTCCATGATTCGTTCCACAACCACAGTACCGAGAGCCGCGCTTGCGGGTATTTTCTCAAGCTTTCCAATGGTGTACGGCCGCGCGATCTCGCCGGCCCTCGGGAGCAGGTTGTTCATGAAGTAGCCGACCATTACTCCGGAAAAGAGATTCCGCAGGCCAATGCCCGGCTTCAGCGGATCGAGCAGAAAACGCCACCGCCAGGCTCGCACAAGATGGCCGCTCAGCATGATGCCGAAGGAAACCAACAACCACCAGTAATTCCCTTCCGCGAGCGATGCTAGCAGTCTCTTCAATTGGATCCCGCGAAAGGCAAGATAGAGAAAAAAGAGAGCGAGCAGGACGCTCACAGAGAAATGGATAATTGGATGGCGGAACGACGCACGGAGGGATTTCCTGAAATCGGAACGATCTGTCACGGTGATCCTTCTAGCGCAAGTCCACGACTTCGGCGTTCTCCGGCGCGGTGTAGGAGAACAGCGTGTCGCTCAATCCCGTATTCATGCGAAGGTCACTCACCAAGTAGGTCGTCTCCTTCCCGTTCGCGTCCACCATCTCGACCTTGCGTGTGAGGAAATCGTTCTCCCCTATCCAGAGCTTCAGGACTTTGATGAAACCCTGA
>Ga0153915_10006965_pt1 | contig 10629 bp, 18 predicted proteins | sample Opewatmetagenome_2_FD_107003 | JGI IMG/M metagenome (GOLD analysis project Ga0153915, IMG submission 107003) | Freshwater wetland microbial communities from Ohio, USA - Open water 3 Core 3 Depth 3 metaG | ecosystem: Environmental > Aquatic > Freshwater > Wetlands | place: USA: Ohio, Lake Erie... | reverse complement strand
TGAGGCTAAGACCACTTATGGGATTATTGGCGTGAAGGTTTGGATCTTTAAGGGAGAGGTCTTCCCGACAAAAGAAGGAGAAGAGCGGGCAGCCTAAGAAATTATAATTTCTAAATACGAAGCACGAAATTCGAAACAAACATCCAAGGTTCAAAAAACAAATGACTCAAACAGAAACGAAAGGTATAGAAACTTGAAAATTCGAATTTTGGATTTGCCTGCCCTGCTAAGTAGGTTTTGGATAACTTTTGGTTTAATGTATCACGTTCCGTCCGGGAAAAATAAAGTCGTCGACTTCGGACAAAATTACTTAACAGGGTAAAGATTTCGATATTCGAATTTCGGATTTATAGGGTTAAGAATTATGTTGATGCCGAAGAAAACAAAATATCGAAAACAACAAAAGGGAAAAAGAAGAGGGGTCGCCTCCCGTGGGAACACCCTCAACTTCGGTGACTTTGGACTTCAGGCCATAGAATGTGGTTGGTTGACTGCCCGTCAGATCGAAGCGGCACGAATTGCTATGACCCGATTCATCAAGCGGACGGGTCGGATCTGGATCCGCATCTTCCCAGACAAACCGATTACCAAAAAGCCTGCAGAGACCCGGATGGGAAAAGGAAAAGGCCCTCCTGAAGACTGGGTGGCCGTCATCCGGCCTGGCCGGATTCTTTATGAGATGGAAGGGGTTCCCGAAGAAAGGGCCCGGGAGGCATTCCTGCTGGCCTCCCATAAATTGCCGATTCATACAAAGTTCATCATGAGGGGGGGCCATCTATGAAAACAAAGGAACTTCACCAACTGAGCGAAGGGGAGTTGTTCGAAAAGGAAAAAGAGCTAGGCGAGGAACTCTTCAACCTTCGCTTTCAGCACGCGACAGGACAGTTGGAGAATGTCATGCGACTCCCTCAGGTCAAGCGGGATATCGCCCGGGTGAAAACGATCCTTAAGGAGAAGGCTCTGAACAAAGGAAAATAAAGCCAATGGGAGAAAGAGGCAAACGAAAAACGTTAACGGGTGTGGTATCGAGCGATAAAATGGATAAGACTATCATCGTCATGGTCAATCGTCTCGTCCTCCATCCTACTTACAAAAAATATATCCGAAAGAGGACGAAGGTGAAGGCCCATGACGAAAAGAATGAATGCCATATCGGAGATAAAGTCTTATTGATCGAAACCCGTCCGCTCAGCAAAGAGAAAAGGTGGCGTGTCAAGGAGGTCCTTGAACGCGCCGCTTAACTACACATGGAAAGTGGAAGGTGGAATGTGGTTTTAAGAAATCATTTTTCACTCTCTACTTTCTACTCTCGAATGGGAGTGGATCATGATTCAGATGCGGAGTATTCTCGAAGTCGCCGATAATTCGGGAGCCAAAAAATTGGGGTGCATTAAAGTCCTTGGTGGCACCCGTCGGAAGTATGCCACCTTAGGGGACATCATTGTCGTTTCCATCAAAGATGCCCTTCCCAATTCCAAAATTAAAAAGGGGGATGTGGCTCGTGCTGTCATCGTCCGGACGAAGAAAGAGGTGAAACGTCTTGATGGTTCTTACATCAAATTTGATGACAACTCCGCTGTCCTCATCAATCCTCAGGGGGATCCTGTGGGAACCCGAATTTTCGGTCCGGTTGCCCGGGAACTTCGGGCCAAACGGTTTATGAAAATCATCTCTTTGGCTCCAGAGGTCCTTTAAGAAAAGGAATTTAAAATGATCGTCCCAAAATATCACATAAAAAAAAATGACCTGGTGATGGTCATCAATGGAAAAGAAAAAGGGAAGAGTGGTCGAGTTCTGAAAGTTCTTCCAGAGAAGGAGAAGGTGTTGGTTGAAAAGATCAATTTCGTCAAGAGGCATTCTCGGCCCCATGGGAAACAGAGACAGGGTGGGATTTTGGAAAAAGAAGCACCCCTCCATCTCTCCAATGTGATGCTTCTCTGTGAGAAATGCAATAAACCGATTCGAATCGGACACCGCATCTTGGAAGATGGGAAGAAGGCGCGGTTCTGTCGAAAATGTGGGGAACTTTTGGATAAGTAGGTGATCGAATGGCCAAACTAAAAGAGGTCTATCAGGAAAAAGCCGTTCCTGCGCTGATGAAGCGATTCAACTATAAGAATCGGATGGAAGTCCCTAAACTCGAGAAGATCGTGATCAATATGGGATTGGGAGAGGCCATCCAGAATATAAAAATTCTCGATTCCGCAGCCCTGGAACTCAGTCAAATCACGGGACAGAAACCTGTCATTACAAAGTCAAAAAAATCGATCGCCCAGTTCAAATTGAGGACGGGGATGCCGATTGGAGCCATGGTTACCCTCCGAAAAGAGAGGATGTACGAATTTTTCAACCGCTTAGTCAATGTCACCCTCCCGAGAGTGAGGGATTTCAAGGGTCTCTCTGGGAAGTCTTTCGATGGAAGGGGGAATTATGCCCTGGGGATTCGTGAACAACTGATCTTTCCAGAGATTCACTACGATAAAATTGACAAAGTAAAAGGGATGAATATTGTCATCGTCACCACAGCTAAAACCGATGAGGAAGGGAAGGAACTGTTGAAATTACTGGGAATGCCCTTTAGGAACTAAACGTTTGAGGTTTGAGGCCGAAGGCGTGAGGCAAAAGGATTTAAGATTTAGTCTCCAACCTCTAACCTCAATTCTCTAACTGGTGTTTTTAGGAGGAAAAATTGGCGAAACTTTCCTTGATGAATAAGGCACAGAGATCTCAGAAATTTAAGGTGCGCGAGTACCACCGATGTCCTCTTTGTGGAAGACCGAGGGCTTATTATCGAAAATTCAACATGTGCCGGCTCTGTTTAAGAAAATATGCCTCCCGAGGCGAAATCCCTGGGATGATTAAATCCAGTTGGTGAAAGGTACGGGGGTTTGTATGTCTATGACCGATCCAATAGCTGATATGTTTGCAAGAATTCGCAACGGATCTAAAGCGAAATTTGAAAAGATCGAGCTCCCCTCTTCAAAAATGAAACGAGAGGTCGCCAAGATTTTAAAGGAGGAAGGGTTCATCAAAAACTTTAAAGTCGTCACTGACGATCGCCAACATGAGATACTCCGAATCTTTCTCAAATACGATGCGAATCGAAAAGAAGTGATTCATCTCCGAAGGGTTAGCAAACCAGGACGGAGGGTCTATGTCGGAAAGGATAACATCCCCTCTGTCATGAGTGGTTTAGGACTTTCCATTCTCTCCACCCCGAAAGGAATCCTGACGGATAATTCTGCTCGCAAGGCTAATGTCGGGGGAGAGGTGTTATGTTATGTCTGGTAAATTTAATTTTGGATTTCAGATTTGTGGATTGCAGATTGAAAAATCTAAAATCTTAAATCTGAAATTTGAAATGAAGTAGAGGTAAGTATGTCTCGTATCGGAAGGATGCCCATTGCACTCCCAAAAGAAGTAAAGGTTGCCAGTGATCCCCCAAGAGTGGAGGTGACAGGGCCCAAGGGTCTTCTCGCTCACCCTCTCCCCCAGGGGATTTCGGTTACAGTGGATGGAGGAAAGATTTTTGTTCACCGTTCCAATGATCAGCGCACCTCCAAAGCACTCCAAGGTATGACCCGAAGTCTCATCGCCAATATGGTCACTGGAGTGACCCAGGGGTTTGAAAAAAAGCTTGAGATCATAGGAGTGGGTTTCAGAGCAGATCTTCAAGGGGACGCCCTCAAACTCACCTTGGGATACTCTCACCCGATTCTTTATCCCGTCCCAAAAGGGATCCGAGTGGAGGTAGATAAACAAACCCTTATCACAGTGAAAGGGATTAACAAGCAACAAGTGGGAATCGTTGCCGCTCAACTCCGTTCGATCAAACCGCCTGAACCGTACAAAGGAAAAGGGATAAGATACCTCGGCGAACGGATCCGTAAGAAAGTGGGGAAGACCAAAGCCTAAACCTAAAAAAGAAAACGGCCTATCCCACATACCGGCCCCGGTCCCGACCGAGGGCGGAGGAGGCAGGCCCAGGCAGAGAGGAATGCTTTGAAAGATAGAAAGAAGTTAGCCAGAGCAAAAAGGAAAAAGAGAGTAAGGGGCCATTTAAGAGGGTCTTCTGAGCGCCCTCGCCTCAATGTATTCCGTAGCCTGAAACATATTTATGCCCAAACCATCGAGGACTCAACTGGAAAAACACTGGTAAGCGCCTCCACCCTAAGCCCTGAGCTAAAGGGGAGTTTTCGTTATCCAGGGAATGTGGAAGCTGCAAAGAAGGTAGGAGAACTGATTGCCAAGAAATGTCTTGAAAAGGGAATTCAAAAGGTGGTCTTTGATCGAAGTGGGTATCTTTATCATGGCAGAGTAAAGGCCTTGGCCGAGGCTGCCAGAGCAACTGGTTTGATCTTCTAACGGAGGGAGTGACATTGCCAAAAATTGATTCGAGTACATTGGAATTAACCGATCGGGTGGTTCATATCAACCGAGTAGCCAAAGTGGTAAAAGGAGGCCGACGATTCAGCTTCAGCGCTTTGGTGGTGGTTGGAGATGGAAATGGCCATGTGGGAAGTGGGTTAGGTAAAGCTAATGAAGTCCCGGAAGCCATCCGAAAAGGCATCGAACATGCGAAACGGAACCTGATCAAAGTCCCCATCATTAATAAAACAATTCCCTATGAGGTGACGGGGAAGTTTGGAGCAGCAAAAGTTCTTCTCAAACCAGCCTCAGAGGGAACAGGCGTTATTGCTGGCGCAGCTGTCAGGGCCATCGCCGAGTCTGCAGGAATCCAAAACATTTTGACAAAATCTCTCGGATCAAACAATCCTTACAACCTCATCAAGGCCACCCTCCAAGCCATCAACCAAATGAAGGCTCCTGAAGAGGTGATTGACAAAAGACGGGAAACTGCAACGGAAAACTAAGGGGTTTGCTATGGAAAAAACGATTACAGTCAAATGGATCAAGAGTGTGATCGGACGAACCAGCGACCAGAGGAAAACGATTCGGGGTTTAGGGTTTAGACGACTTCATCAAACTCTGACCTTGCCAGACCGACCCGAGATTCGGGGAATGATTCATCGTGTCATTCATTTAGTAGAAGTGAAGGAATGATTTGAAGGGGATTTCCGATGAGATTAGATGAGTTAAAACCTCCGAAGGGAGCAAGAAAAAATAGAAAGCGGGTAGGAAGAGGAATTGGATCCGGCCATGGCAAAACTGCCTGTAAAGGATCCAAAGGCCAGAATTCTCGTTCCGGGAGAGGAACCAAAGCTGGTTTTGAGGGAGGTCAGATGCCTCTCCAACGGCGTCTTCCCAAAAGAGGATTTCGTTCTCCTTTCAGAAAACACTTTGCTATCATCCATGTGGGAGACCTCAATCGCTTCCCGAAAGATAGTGTGGTTGAACCCAATGTCCTGCTACAATCGGGACTTCTAAAAAAAGAGGAGCCCGTAAAACTTCTCTCCGATGGGGAACTTCAGCATCCTTTAACCATCCGTGTCCATCAAGCCAGTAAGGCCGCCCTTAAAAAGGTGGAGAGTGCTTCAGGGAAGGTGGAGGTCATCGGCTCATGATTTCAGGGGCCCAGAATATTTTTAAAATACCAGAGCTCAAAAGAAGGATACTGTGGACCCTCGTTTTATTAGCGATTTACCGCATTGGTGTCCACATTCCTACACCTGGAATCAATGGAGATGCTTTGGCTTCCTTCTTTGCACAGGCGAGGGGAACGCTCTTCAGTCTCATCGATATGTTTTCAGGGGGAGCATTAGAGAGGCTCTCGGTCTTCGCCCTGGGGATTATGCCCTATATCAGCGCTTCGATCATCCTTCAGCTTCTCACAGTGGTCATCCCCTATCTCGCCCAACTTCAAAAAGAGGGGGAAATTGGCCGAAAAAAGATTGTTCAATATACTCGCTATGGAACCGTCATTCTCAGTATGATCCAGGGATTTGGGATCGCCGTCGGCCTGGAGAATATGCGAGGGGCAGCCGGCGAGATGATCGTGATGGTTCCAGGGTGGTCCTTCCGGATCATGACCGTCATCACCCTCACCGCTGGCACCGCCTTCATCATGTGGCTGGGCGAACAAATTACAGAAAGAGGGATTGGGAACGGTATCTCGCTGATCATCTTTGCAGGAATTGTCGCCAGAATGCCCAATGCCGTGGCCAGCACCTACGAGCTTTTCAGGGTGGGTCAGATGAGTATCATCACCATCCTGTTCTTGATCATCCTTATGATATTGGTGGTCGCCATCATCATCTTTGTTGAAACCGGGCAACGGAGACTGCCTGTCCAATACGCCAAGCGGATTGTCGGGAGGAGGGTTTACGGTGGGCAGAGCACCCATCTTCCCCTCAAGTTGAACACATCGGGCGTCATCCCGCCTATCTTCGCCTCCTCGATATTGATGTTTCCCTTGACGATTGCCAACTTTATGCCGAAACCTTGGTTGGAGGCACATCCCTGGGTTCAATCGATCCTCAATAGCTTAGGCCCTGGCGCACTCCTCTATAATCTTCTCTATGTGGGATTCATCATCTTCTTCTGCTATTTTTATACAGCCGTCACTTTCAACCCAAATGATGTCGCCGAAAATATGAAAAAATTTGGCGGTTATATCCCTGGCATCCGTCCTGGACAGAAGACCGCTGAGTATATTGATAAGGTGCTCACTCGAATCACCCTCGGAGGAGCCATCTATGTCTCGGCCATCTGTGTCCTGCCTACTATTCTCTATCAAAAATTCAATGTCTCCTTCTATTTTGGAGGGACATCACTCTTGATCGTGGTCGGCGTGGCCCTGGATACCGTCCAGCAGATTGAAGCTCACATGCTCTCAAGGCACTATGAGGGGTTGATGAAAAAAGGAAGATTGAAAGGGAGACGGGGGTAAGAAAAAACATTTCAAAATGCAAATTTTAAATTGTAAACTGTAAAATTTTTGTCTTTTGAAATTTTCATTTTGGATTTTGCAATTATCATTTTTCAATGAGGGGCTTAATGAATCTTATACTGTTGGGCCCTCCCGGGGCAGGAAAAGGGACTCAGGCCCAAAGGATGGTGGATCGTTATCACATTCCTCAGATCTCTACCGGAGATATTTTGAGGACGGCGGTGAAGGAGAGCACCTCTTTGGGAATGAAGGCAAAGGGATTTATGGATCAAGGGCAACTCGTTCCCGATGAAATTGTCATCGGGATCATCGAGGAGCGTCTGAAGGCAAAGGATTGTGATCCAGGTTTTATCCTCGACGGATTTCCAAGGACGATTCCTCAAGCCGAAGCTCTCCAGCCCATCCTCACCAACATTGAAAAGAAGATTGACCACGTCATCAACATTAAAGTGGATCCTGAGGAACTGGTGCGTCGGCTGACCGGGAGAAGGACCTGCAAAAACTGTGGGGCGATGTTCCACCTCCTTTTCCAACCACCGAAAAAAGAAGGAATTTGTGATCGGTGCGGGGGAACGCTCTACCAACGTGCAGACGACAAAGAAGAAACCATCCGAACACGGTTGAAGGAATATGAGAAGCAGACCGCCCCTCTCATTCAGTATTACCAGGGGAAAAAAACGCTTCGCTCAATCCAGGGAGTGGGTGGACCCGATCAAATTTTTGATCAAATCATCCGTCTATTAGACGCAACGCCCGTTTAAGGGTGCGGATGGAGACGCTATGCCAAAGGAGGATGCGATTCAAGTGGAAGGGAAGGTTCTGGAAACCCTTCCCAATGCTATGTTCCGGGTAGAGCTGGAAAACGGCCACAAAGTGCTGGCCCATATTTCTGGAAAAATGAGAATGCATTTCATCAAAATCCTCCCCGGAGATAAGGTGACGGTGGAACTCTCTCCCTATGATCTCTCGCGGGGGAGAATTATATTTCGGGAGAAATAGACGGTGAAAGTCAGGGCATCGGTCAAAAAAATCTGCGACAAGTGTAAAATTGTAAAACGAAAAGGGGTGGTCCGGGTCATCTGTGAAAACCCCAAACACAAACAACGACAAGGCTAAAATATTCGTGGTGGTGATTGGTGTGAGTGATGGTTTAAAAATTATTTATTCACTAACACTATCACTAATCACTATCACGCAACAAGGAGCTTATTATGGCACGTATTGCAGGAGTCGATCTTCCAAAGGATAAACGGGTGGAGATCGCCCTCACCTATATCTATGGAATTGCAAGACCCTCATCCAATAAAATCCTCGAAAAGGCGAACATCAATAAGGACACCAAAGTGAACAAGCTCACGGAAGCAGAGGTGGTTCGGATCCGGGATATCATTGAACAGGCATACAAGGTGGAGGGAGATCTCAGACGGGATGTTGCCACTAACATCAAACGACTGATGGATATCGGCTCCTATCGGGGACTTCGGCATCGAAAATCTCTCCCCCTTCGAGGTCAAAGGACTCACACCAATGCCAGGACGCGAAAAGGCCCCCGCCGGGCCATCATCGGAAAGAAAAAAGAGAAGGAACAATCCACTAAACCCCGTTAGAGAACGTGAACGGGGCTTGGGTCTCGGAAAGACATTTTATGAAATCCATCCACTGTAAATGACGAGATTTATTTCTAACGGGGTAAAGGAGGAGTTATGCCCAAAGGGCAGGGAATAAAGAAAAAGAAGGTTAAGAAGAATATTCAGGTGGGAATTGCCCACATCCAGGCGACTTTCAACAATACGATCATTACCATTACCGATCCAGAGGGAAATGTAATCACCTGGTCCAGCGCCGGCACACAAGGTTTCAAAGGCTCCCGAAAAAGCACCCCCTTTGCCGCACAAATGGCTGCAGAGGATGCTGCCAAAAAGGCGATGGAGCTTGGTGTTCGATCCATTGATGTCTATGTGAAGGGGCCAGGGGCCGGAAGGGAATCGGCCTTGCGATCGCTTCAGGCAGCTGGCTTGAAGGTCCACCTCATTAAGGACGTCACGCCTATTCCCCACAATGGATGTCGCCCCCCTAAACGGAGACGCGTCTAAGACCGCGTCTGATTACACAGATTTTTTGAACAGATTACGCGGATGAAGAAAGAGTGGACCGATTAAGAGTGGATGGAAGAAAGTCATTCAATTACAAAGCGTATCATCGGATATTGTTTTGAAGTTCACAAAGAAATAGGACCCGGATTTAATGAAAAGATTTATCATAATGCACTAAGGTTATTATTTGAACAAAAAGGACTCCGATACGAAACAGAAAAGGAATTTGAAGTCTTTTACCTTAACAAAAAGGTCGGTAGCTTTAGGACAGATTTAATAGTCGAAAACCAAGTAATAGTGGAAATAAAATCTTTGCCAGGCAATATTCCAATTGTCTTTGAGCATCAATTGATTTCATATTTGAAGGCCTCTCGCCTTCATGTAGGTTTGTTAATAAACTTTAGCAATAAGAGCTGTCAGGTAAAAAGGGTGGTGTTTTAATCTGTGTAATCTGGTTTTTACTTAATCTGTGTAATCGTGTTATTTAATCGGTGTAATCAAATTTAATGAAATTAAATTAGGAGGTTCACGTTGGCAAGAAATACGCAATCGGTTTGTCGGCTTTGTCGGAGGGAAAATCTCAAACTCTTTCTCAAGGGGGAGAGATGCTATACGGAGAAGTGCGCGTACGACCGGAGGAATTACCCTCCTGGACAACATGGTCAGGATCGGAAAAAGTTCTCGGCCTACGGAACTCAGCTTCGGGAAAAACAGAAAGTTAAAAGGATGTATGGGATTCTGGAAAACCAGTTCCGTAACATTTTTAAAGAAGCGGATCGACAAAAGGGCATTACCGGAGAAACCCTCCTTTCTCTTTTGGAAAGGAGATTAGACAACATCGTCTACCGATTCGGTTTTGCCAATTCAAGAAACGAAGCACGTCAGCTCGTTCGACATAAGCATTTCTTGGTCAACCAGTCCAAAGTGAACATTCCTTCCTATCTCGTGAAGCCAGGGGATGTCATCGAGCTCCGGGAGAAGAGCAAGAAAGTTGTCCGTATCTTAGAGGCTCTGGAAGGGGTGGCTCGGCGAGGTGTACCCCAATGGCTGGAATTGGATAAAGATCTCATGAAGGGGAGTGTGAAAGGTCTGCCCACCCGAGAGGACATCACCATCCCCATCCAAGAGAAATTGATCGTCGAGTTGTTCTCAAAGTAATTTGGAGGCGATATGCAAAAAAGTTGGAAAGACCTGATTCGACCCAAACGGTTGGAAGTAGAAAAAGAAACACTGACACTCTTTTATGGAAAGTTTACGGCGGAGCCCTTTGAAAGAGGCTTTGGCATTACGATTGGAAATTCTCTTCGACGAATCCTCCTCTCTTCCTTGCAAGGGGCGGCGATCGCATCCATTAAAATTGATGGCGTGCTACATGAATTTTCGACCATCCCCGGGACCAAAGAGGATATGACCGAGATTATCCTCAATCTCAAAGAGGTCAGGTTAAAACTTCATACTGAAGGTCCAAAAACCATTCGGGTGAAGGCAGAAGGTCCAAAAGTGCTTAAGGCAGGGGATATACTGACGAGCGATGCGGTGGAAATCCTTAACCCAGACCATTACATTGCCACGCTTTCCAGAGATGGCAAACTCTCCATGGAAATGGTGGTGAAGATGGGCAGGGGTTATGTCCCTGCAGAGCGAAATAAGGAGGAGAACCAACCGATCGGCACCATTCCCATGGAT
>Ga0153915_10006964_pt1 | contig 10629 bp, 16 predicted proteins | sample Opewatmetagenome_2_FD_107003 | JGI IMG/M metagenome (GOLD analysis project Ga0153915, IMG submission 107003) | Freshwater wetland microbial communities from Ohio, USA - Open water 3 Core 3 Depth 3 metaG | ecosystem: Environmental > Aquatic > Freshwater > Wetlands | place: USA: Ohio, Lake Erie... | reverse complement strand
TCTAAGACCAACACACGCAATCCTGCCTTGACCAGCAGGGCTGCGGCGGTGAGTCCCCCTATTCCTGCCCCCACGATGATCACATCCCACTGATCAGACATGATCCAAAAGGTAACACAGGCTTACAGATTGAACAAGAACTCCTGTAAACTTTGCTATAAGATTTGTCGTTTATTATTGGAAAGGAGGTCAGAAGGTTTCTATCATGGAAAACAACAAAATAGAAAATCCTATACTGGTTAAATTACGCCTTTCGCAACTCTTCCCCCTAATATTATTTGTGAAGTCGATTTATCGATTGAAAGAGTGGATAACGCTTCACATGGACGTTAATGGGTGACCCCAATTCTGATCCCGATTCATTTTATGGGTAATAGGATAGCCAAATATTTCTTCATTACCGGACAATATAGATATGAGTATCTACTACATTTGTTCTTCTTGTCTTCCCATCTTGAACATATAGAACATAACTTTCCAAGAAATATTGACCAGATGACCAAGTGAGAAGCTCTACATAAATCGTCCCTGGCGACCCATAATTTACTTTCGTTACTTTAGAACAGTAGGGCCCATCGCCTGACCAGAAGAAACAGGCCCTTCTCATCTCTGGTCTACCGTCTGCCTCAAAATTAATATTCACCATAAATGGTACACCTAATCTGACGTCTCCCTCTCGGGGAACATCCATTTTTAATAATCTTACCTCGCCTGGAGAAAGTGGCCCAGTTGGCACCGTAGCACAAGAAAAGACCAACAAGATAATTCCACCCATGAATACAGATATGAATATAGATTTCATAATCTTAAGCTCCTCCATGATGTTCCTTTCTTTTTTCTCTTTATCTCCGGGTCTACCCCCTTCCGACCTCCATAAGACGACGGTAAAGGTTAAACTTTATCGCATCCAAGATATTTAAATAGACCAGCGATATAGTTCCCCCATGTTGGAACCAATTTATCAATTTCATATGAAAGGAGAGCTATTTCTCTGCTGTGAATTTTATTGTGAACTTCTTCCAACTTCTGATATTTCAAAGGCCATGTTATTTTCCCTGATTGATTAATCAAATAAAAACTTTTTCGCTTTTCATCAATTTCAACTATCCGCAAAAGGTTAAGGCCATCCGCTGCCCAAAATTTAATATCTTGGTTTTTCATTTCCTTTAATTTTTCCCAACTAAAGGGACACTTTAGAAAAATCTCTATGATTTCCGTCATGATTCCCTCTTGTTTTCTGCCCGTTCTTTGTATGGAGTGAAGCCAATGGGTCTGTTTCCATAACCTTCTCTTATTCTCCCTTGCCTCCTCCTAACCCCTGAACCCATCTAGAGACTTGAAAAGAAAGACCCCATTCCCTTTTCAGGAATGGAGTCTAAACTTTTCTCTGATCATAAGATGAACACCATGGGACTTAGGGAAGATTGCTCTTTATTCCCCCGATAGCCTCAATGATAACCTCTTTGTAATGATAACCATCTTGTTTATATAAAGAGATCATCATTTGGAATAATTCAATAATGTCTTCTGGATCAATATTAATACTAAGGAACTCCAATTTGGAACCTTTTGGAATTTTCCCACCACGATACTCCCCAACAGGCTAAAAATTAGGTTGTTAGGTCGACTCAGGAAAGTAGATGAGAACCTCAGCGCTGAGGATAGTCTATAAAACAGGCCTGGAAAAGTCAACGGGAATGTTTGAGAGAGGAGATTTCAACATTGAGGACTCCACCTCCACCAAGTTATTATTAGGAACCGCTCTTGGGAATTGAAGATGAGGAGTTAAATATGAGCATAACATGGCGAGTTAGCTAACGGGTCGGGCGCAAGAAGAGTGAGTGCGAAGAGCCGGTCGTTTGCAAGCGTGTTTTGGGCGGCTAGGCTATCTCCCTTTTACGGCACATCTTTGCAATTTACCGGGCACCAAACATTCCTTTCTCAAGAACATGATAATGAATCATTACTCTGCCTGGTGAGTCTGACACAGAGAGTACCTATGAGACCAAGTTATTTCTTAATATGGTTCCGATACTTTGGGAGAGCTGGTTCATATTAAATGGTTTTTGAATAAAGCCGCAACAGCCCCGTTCCAGTATATGTGAGGCTTCACCATCAATACTATAGCCGCTTGAGAGCAGAACTTTTATATCTGGATTAATTTCTTTCAACCGATCAAAAACCTCGCCGCCCTTCATATTGGGCATGATGATATCTAGAAGGACAAGATCAATCGTCTCTCGATGTTTCCTGTATATTTCGATCGCCTCTCTTCCCTCCCTTGCCGTCAACACTTGATAACCCATGACCTTTAAAAATCTCTCGCCTACCTCTAAGACCATTTCCTCATCATCAACTAAAAGGATCGTTCCAGTTCCTTTTATAATGTGATCTGGGGCTTTAATCGTTTTTTGAATCTCTCCGTTTGTTGCGGGCAGATAGATTTTAAAGGTCGTCCCCCGTCCTTCTTCTGATTCAACATCGATATGCCCTCCATGGCCTTTGATAATACCATAGACAGAGGCTAATCCAAGGCCTGTCCCTCTGTTGAGTTCCTTTGTCGTAAAGAATGGCTCGAAGATACGTTCCAGAGTTTTTGGATCCATGCCAATACCTGTATCGGTAATCGTCAATAAGACATAGTCACCAGATTTTAGATTATAAAATTTGCCTAGGATATCTCTCTGGGGGATATTGGTCGTCTTCAAGAAAATATCGCCCCCTTGCGGCATGGCATCTGCTGCATTGACAAATAAATTCATCAGGACCTGCTCAATCTGTCCCAAGTCTCCTTCGATTGGAAATAGATCATTGGCAAGCTCTCGGTGGATCCTAATTTCTTTCCTGGTTCTCCCAAAGGTGTTAGAGGTTTCCTTTATTAACTCGTTCAACTGAATAGGCCTGACCTCATACCTACCCTTTCTGGCATATCCAAGCAATTGACTGGTTAGCTTTGATCCGCTTTGAACCTGGTTTACAATACTCAATAGCATTTCATGATGAGGATGCGAGGGATCAACATTCAAAAGCATCAAGGAGGCATTCCCCTGGATGACCATGAGTAGATTATTAAAATCGTGAGCAATGCCGCCAGCTAAGGTTCCAATCGCTTCCATCTTTTGTGCCTGCAGAAATTGTGCCTCCATACGCTTTCGTTCACTTACATCACTGAGGATAATAATAAAGGTCTTATCCTCATTGTCCAAAATGGGTATGAGGCTAAGCGAAATTTGTTTACTATTCATGATTGGCGAAACCTCTCCGTTGAGTGCCTGAGGCTGTATGTCTATCGCTTTCAAGAAACTCTTCAACCTCGGGCGATCTGTCTCTTTGAACAGGTCAGTAAAATTCGAACCCAACAGCTTATTCTCAGGTAGGTTGACCAATGAAATAGCGGCGGAGTTGGCATAAACAATCCTCCCCTCAGGGTTGATCTCTAAAATTCCTTCTGCCATGCTCTTTAAAATGATTTCAAAGTGCCTTTTGATATAGAGTAATTCCTTCGTAATATCGCGTGGAAAAACATCCTCACTTCCAATGATTTGACCAGGAAGAAAGGTGGAGGAACTCTGGTCGGATTTCTCCAGAGCCAAAAGAACGTTTTGGGCCATTTTGTTAAGAGGGCCTTTCGCAATACAAGTATTCACCCCTAAGTTATTTGTCCTTATCTCCCGTTCTGAAGCAATAGCAGAGAGAATAATGATATACACATCTTTCAATTTCGGCGTGCCGCGAATAATCTGGCATAATTTTTCTCCACCGATTTGAGGCATGACTAAGTCAATGAATATGACATCCGGAGTAAACGTGGTTAATAAATCAAGGGCCGCAAGGCCGTTTTCAGCGGTGACCACTTGATGTTTCTCCTTTTCCAGCAAATGGACCATAAATTTCAATATAACCGGATTGTTATCCACAACCAATATCTTTTTACTCATTACATAGACTCCCGATTTGTTGTAATTTAGACATATATATCTATCTGAACTTTTTAATTTTTAGATTTTATCTCCTTGTGAAACCTCTTTGCTATCCGACCAATTTCATCTTCGATACTCTTGACCACCCCCGTGGCCCCATTCAGATCATTGACCCGGGCATTCGTCTCCATTTTTTTTGCATATTCAAAGATCTCTGTGAACCCAAGAGTGACAGCAGCACCTTTTATAGAATGGGCAAATCCTGCCACCTTCTGTGAATCTCCCTCTTCAATAGCGGATTGTAATTTGTTCAAATCGGAAGAACTTGTCTTTACAAAAAGGTAAACCAGTTCTAAAAACTCGTCTTGCTCGAGTTCTAAGCTTTTAGCTAATTCTTTAAGTTTCATATTCCCTCATCATTTTTATTCCAAGGATACCGATACCCCTTCTTTTTTACCAAAGGTGGAAAGACCTATCATGAAACTTAGGCCCTTTTCTCGAAAAAACTTTCCTAAAGATGAAAATGAATTCTCTCATAAATCGCTTACCTTTAAAAACCGATATAGTTCAGATTGATGTACTCTCCACCCGTTTCCGGCTTTGATGGCCCTGATCCTTCCAAGGTGGATATACTTCAAGTAGGTGGGTTTAGAAATTTTCAAATATTTTATAGCCTCTTTGGTGGTTAAGACCACGTCCTTGTCTATTAACGACATTGGTTTACCTCATTTTTCCCGTGTTTTCCCATATTTTTGTGCATAATAGGTGCCAAAGACTAAATTTTTAAATTTTACTTGAATAAGTTTCTAATTTTTAATGCAATTTTAAATTTTAAAAAGATTTTTATTTGGAAAATTTCTACCGCCAGGAATGCAATTTTGTCAAAAGTGGCATATATTTTCATAGATATTTAAATTTATAAGCAAACCCAATTGTTTTGAGGATGGTTTGTCGTTTTCATTGCTAACAGAGAGTATGAATTTCAGAAGAAATGAAAAGGCGCAAACCTTTAAGTCAGTATGCTGTTTTTTTACAAGCTTTTTCAAATACCTTATGTTCAATGATCCGCTTGAAACGATGGATTGTCAGATGAGATGTGAAAATCACGAATTCAGCAAGGAGCCTTAAAATGGAGAGGTGGTTAAAACCTACTTAAGCATCATTCAAAATAACCTGAAAGTTACAGATAACTGTTAGAGGCTTGCTAAAATAAAAAAAAGGTAGAGTCGTTTCTAACCCTGCCTTGCTCTTCGAAAACCGAATATGGATTTACTTTTTCAGTCTTTTTTTTCTTTTCCCTACCATTTCAAAAAATAATTCCAGATCTCCTTCGCCAAACCACATCCTATAAGGTGAATCTGCAGACTCTAAAATAAATGTATCATCTTTAATGATCTTCACCTCATAGAATTGCCCAGTAAATTTATGTTTGAATCTTTCTCCTTCCGCAATCCTCATGGAGTATTACACCCCCTTTATTTTCTTTAAAAAGGGTCCCAGTTGTTCTTTGGGAAGCCATATACGCAAAAATCCTTTTTCGTCTTCCAACACCACTAATTTTTCGCCCCCAATCTCCTTGATCTTAAAAAAATTGTGCCTGAATTCATTCTTTGAAGACTCTTTTTGAGGTTTCATGTTATATGACTCCTCTTGTTTTTGTAAGAAATAAGAAAAAATTGGTTTCTTTCATTGTTTATATGGGCATTCCTTCTGCACTTTTTTCCATGCCATGGCCTCACACTGCCTGATCCCCTCCCCTGTGAGACCCCAAATATCTCCAATTTCCTCCGGTGTCCACGGTTCGTCAATTAAACAACAACAATTTCTTATCTCAGATGCTTTATTGGTAATTTGGATTTTATTTAAGTTGAGTCTCAATTGTTCCCAGAACAAGTTATGGGGACATCTATATTCTTTACAGGGTTTAGGATCAAGCCATCTTCTGCACATGTCTCACCCTCCTCTAAATGAATTTTGAAATCAGGGGGACCATGATCTTTGAATGGGTTGGATCCAGTTTTGACTTTCCCCTCCGGTTTCACCAGAGAGAGATGGAAGACTCGTTTTTCTTTCAAAACGAACTGTGTCGAGGGTCACAAATGACATGACTTTGACCATTTCGAGTATCCTCTCTGCTCTGAGATAAGTCAGCACGTCCATCATATCCTGACTTCTGGCTACAAATTCCTGGGTGTTCCATCGGCCATATTGTTCAATGCCCCATAATAACTCCTCACCCTTTAGCATGTTTCACCTCTCATCTTAATCTAGTGATCGAGCCTTTTCTAAAATAAATAGGTTTATTCTATTCATCTTGTCTCTGACTCTAATGACGAACCGATATATTTTTATCACCGATTTCAAGTATAGTAACCTGAATGAAAACCAATTAGTTTTAATATGCTGTATCCCTAACATTAATTCTTTACTTCTTGTCATATCGAAGACCTCATCCGATCCTTCTCTTTCCTCAATGAGAGATTAAGCAATTATTATACCACTCGGATCAAAATTCTCTAACTTATTGAATTTTAATACATATTTTAAAAACGGCTTGTTTATGTAAATGTCTTTTGGTTCCAAAAATTGTCTTTCGCTCTGATTTCATGAAAGAGATGATTCACACCATCAACTTATCGGTAAAAAATTTGGATTAATTCAGGCAAGAATGAAAAAGTCTTCAAAGATAGAATGAGATTTATCTCTTTCTTTTCAAAGATGGGGCTTGAAGGATTTAAGAAGAAAAATTTATGGATTTCTGTCAGAAATATTGCATTTTGGCCCAAAGCTTAAAAATCTCGACAATGAGGAAAAAATCTTCATTTCAAAAAACCATGGAAATGTAATCCAAATATGATTGGATAAAATTTTGTGAAAGAAAGCCCCCTAGAACTCAAATCGTGCTCTTCCCCATTCCTAAAGAGTCAATGCAAAATCATTTGATTCTCTGGTTGGTTAACTTCCAGATGAGAGCTTCTGATACGGCACTATTTGGGTCTTTTCCAGAAAGGACCGATCTTTCCGATCTCTGCCATGGTTGCTATCATTTCTCGGGCGTATTCCTGCTTGCAAGAGACCCAATTTAGATCCATCCGCCTGCGGAAGTATGGCCCTGAAAAGAGTTTTACCAAATCGGGGAGAGGGATGATTCCTTCCGCTGTGGTAGGATCAAATCTAGCCCAATTTCGAACATGCTCTTCCGACCGGAAGAGGTTCATCGTACTTCAGGCATAAGGAGTATCTTGAAACCACTTCCAGAAGGGGATGGCCACGTACCCAATCAAGCCCCCAGGTTCTGTTCTCAAGATAACCCCGTCTCGGATTTCCACCTGTATGGGTTCTCCACAATCCAGGCAAGGGGCATTGATTTGGACTCTCTTGCCGGGAAAAAGCCAGCAGACCGCCAGCGATTCAAATCCTCACTGGCCAAACCATTTCTGCTGACCATCGATGGTAATGCGATACTGCGTAGGGAGGTTGTTGAAGGGAGCGAAGGAAGTAATGAGATCGGTATTGGGGAAGAGCCAACCAGGAACCCCAGCAGCGAAAAGCTCATGGAGAGCTTTTCGCCCTACCTCTACAGGGATTCCAATCTCGGCTGCGATCTCCGTGTAATGGGGGGCCTGGCCAGTCTCCACCATACGCCTCATGATGATATGAAAGGTTCTGTCAACATTGTTTGGCTCACCCATGGGTTGTCCTCCTAACCATACAGCTCTCAAAGACAAGAGGGGAAGGGGTTAAGGATGCGGTTTCACCTCCTTTCCCGTTTAATTGCATAATGCTTTGTATAAATCTTCACCCATTGTTTCTGGAACGATTGATGCCCAGGTTATTGTTTTAACTTTGATAGATTTTATAATCTTTTCATTTTTTGAGTACGTAGTTGTTTCGAGAAAAGCAGCCTTCTTCTCAATGCAATTCATTTCCCATAAAATTATTGTATGGCTCAAATCCTTATAAGACGGCCCCAGTCTCTCAACCTCTCGATTTACACTTTTTTCGGAAAAAACTATTTTTACTGAACCTCTAACTATGTTTTTGGATGGGCGAGTTATGCTGTCAGCATCGTAATAACAATTATCTCCACCTTTGCTCATACGAAGAAATTTCCAATTCGCCCCCCATACTTCCGCATAGCTAAAGATAGTGAGTCCGATAATTACATAGACAACTCCTGACTTACCTGATAATGGTTTCATTCACATCACTCCTTCTTAATCCCCCTAATCGAATGGTATAAGAAGAACTCTTTTTGGAAAGCGTATTCCATCATCATCATATTTTTTGATTTTTTCTACGAATAGCTCTGAACTGATATTGGGGCCATATACACATCCCGTGAGGAAACATATGAATAATGAGAAAATTAATGAAAGGATTTTCCTCATTACACCCCCCTTCTTTCTGCCTTCATCTCTTGACCTATCGTCTTCATCACTTCCAAAAACTCCTCCTTACTAAATATCCCTTTTTCCACAAGCAATCTCTTATCCTCATTTATTTCCATCTCTTTTGGGAAGACAAAGATGTCCTTTTTATCTTTCACTAAATGTCCAAAAGCCTGCCTTGCCCATTTAACTCCAGTTTCCCATTGGGTGTGTCCTCTCATATCCTTCCTTCTCTCTACCAACATCCCCATTAACTCACCTTTTCTATGTTCGAAATCCTTGCAGAAAACTACATAGACTATCATCCCGAACCCTCCCCTAAAGACCCTTTCTCAGCCTAAACTCATTTCATAGGAAAAACAACCCTTACAATACCTGCATCCAGGACTCATTTTTCTTATAGGTTCCCTTTCGATAACTTTACCACCTTCATAGATTAGTAGCGTATTCATTGAAACATTAACTTTCGTTTTACTATTGGTATATTTTCGGTGAACAATAAGAAGGCAATCTTTTCATGGGAAAATGTCCTCAGGCAATTGTTACCTCCGATAACGGTAATAAGGATAGTAGTAAGGATAGTGATAAAGGCTGTAGTAACGATAATAACCACCATAGTAGTATGGATATGGGTAGTAATAGGGGTATGGGTATGGGTATCTGTAGTAATAGGGGTACGGGTATGGGTAATAATATGTTTCAGGATAGGGTTGTCTACTAGGCGATGGTCCTACTCTGGCATACTGACTTTCGATTTCTATAACGAGATCCTCAAACACCTTGATTGCCTCAGACTTGTTCATCGCTATTTTACCGGAATCGGCTGCCGCAGTGATAGCATTTTTCAGTTCTTTTATTATATCAGGCGTCACTGGATAATCAGCAATCCACCCGTTTTTGGGTATAATACCTACCGAAGCCAACATATTCTCGGCTTCTGCCTCGCTCTTAACCGCTCCTATTTTTAGTGCTTCCGCCAACTCCATCGCAAAAAAACCTTCACGGATCAAACTTCGTTCAATTGAATGGGGTCCCGGTTTGGTCTGCTCCGACTGTGAATAATACCATCCCCCCACCGGAGGACGATCGCATTGAGGGTTAGCAGTTATTCTATCCTGAATAAAAGTGATCCGACAGATAGAACCAGAGCCAGCAAAATGGTATTCCCATGTTTCAAGAGTTGTCCCATTAATAGTTTTATAAGTGATAAAGTCTGTTGGTCCCCACAAAGAGATGACTTGTTCCTTCGTCATGGCAAGTTTAATATCTGAAATATGACGCGGGTGGCATGAAGAAAAAATGAGAATAAGAACAACAAAAAGAAATAGACAGATGATCCCTTTCCTTTCCATCCTTTCTAATCTCCTTTCTAAAGAACCTATCCCAACCATAGAATGGTGTGGAAAACAGTCCTCTTGAGGCCACCATACTTCAAAGGGAACGATTTGTTTTGGGTCAAAGGGATATTGCCATGAGAAACCTCTTTCCCTCTAATTATTGTTTATTCTTCCCATTTAGAGAAATGCTCGCTTGTAAACTGCATAACAGAAAGAAATAATTCATCCATAGAACCTATAACGGGGTCTATTCTATTAATATTTATATCTAACAGTATATCGTCCAATTTTTGGTAGGATCTACTATAAAAAGAGTAGCTTGCACAACCAGCCAGAGTTAGCGAACAAAAAACGATTAATATAACCATTTTTTTCATTTTCGGCCCCCCTCTTTATTTCCTTTATAAAATCTTTGTTATTTCCTCTCGATCCCCCTATTAGACTACTCCTTTTCTGTTCCAATATACACTCTGAATGTTGAGTATGCTCTTGCCAGTACTTTGTATATTGTTCAGCCAGTTTCTTGTCATGGATTATGAGCGAATTCTCTGCATTATTTGCTGAATACCTTCAGCATAATTCCTTTTCAGAGTCAGTATCCAAATATGGCTGTGCTGTAAGGATAACAACCACCCCAACCAATCCAAGAACCCACCGAAAAACCCCCGCAATGAAAAAGGTAAAGATTATCAATATAATCCCTATAATTAAACGGAAAATTCCTTCTCCTTTTGCAATATTTTTCACTTTCACAGTCGGTTTCTCTTCTCTAAATTCAAGTTCCTTTAGTAAAAAACCCCATTACTTCTTCAGAAATGGGGTCTAAATTTAATCTTTGCCCATATCCCCCCTTAGGCTAAAGGTTAACGTTAGAGGGCCTTGGTTTCGATTGGAGTGTACTAAATTTGAACCAGGGTGTCAATAAGAATTGAGTAAGCCTACCCTAAAAAGACAAGAAATCAAGACGTTTATTGAGACCCT
>Ga0153915_10006963_pt1 | contig 10629 bp, 7 predicted proteins | sample Opewatmetagenome_2_FD_107003 | JGI IMG/M metagenome (GOLD analysis project Ga0153915, IMG submission 107003) | Freshwater wetland microbial communities from Ohio, USA - Open water 3 Core 3 Depth 3 metaG | ecosystem: Environmental > Aquatic > Freshwater > Wetlands | place: USA: Ohio, Lake Erie... | reverse complement strand
TTTATCTGTACTGATTTCAAAAATTGTCTCATCTTTCCGTACTTTTTCTCCCACTTTCTTATGCCATTTGATTATAGTTCCCTCCATTACCGATTCCCCCATCTTCGGCATAGCAATCTCTATTATATCTCCAGTCTCTTTTGGCGATTCGGAAATTTTTGTTTGAACTTCAGGTTCTTTCATGGCTTTTTCTTCACGTTTGACCTGCTGTATTTCAGGCCTTTGTTCTGCATTATCCGTAACTCTTTCAACCAGCGGTATTTCATCTTCAGCTCTTGAGACAGTTCCACCATTTTCATTTATAACAGCTACCACTGTCCCTACTTCGACAGTTTCTCCTTCGGGAACTTTAATCTCCTGTATTACTCCCGAGGCGGGGGAAGGAATTTCAGTATCAACTTTATCAGTACTGATTTCAAAAATTATTTCATCGCGCTCTACTTTATCTCCAACATTTTTATGCCACTTAATGATTGTGCCTTCGCTAACGCTTTCACCCATTTTCGGCATTACTATATCCATTATTAAACTCCCGGTTAAAATTAAAATTCCAATAACTCTTTTATACCATTATAGACCCTTTCCCTGTTAGGCAGAACTTCATTTTCAAGGATAGGAGAATAAGGAATATGTGAATCAAGTGCAGCTATTCTCTTTACTGGTCCATCAAGGAATTGAAAACAGCTATCTGCGATTCTTGCTGCAATTTCAGCTCCAAATCCACCTGTTAAAGTATCCTCATGAATAACGACGGCTTTATTCGTTTTCTTTATTGAATTAAAAATAGTTTCTTTATCAAGAGGAATAATTGTACGTAAATCTATTACTTCTATCGAATAACCTTCTTCTTCCAGTTTTTTTGCAGCCAGCAGAGAATCCCACATGCACACACCATAAGTAACAACAGTAACATCCGTTCCTTCCCTTACGACTTTTGCTTTGCCAAAGGGTACGAGGTAGTCTTTATCGGGTTCGGGCGACATTGCCGAACTCTGTCTATACAATCCCTTATGTTCGCAGAACAGGACAGGATCATTTAATCTTATCGCCGTTTTCAATAAACCTTTTGCGTCTGCCGCATTTGACGGGAATGCAATATAGATCCCGGGTATATGAGCGAAAATTGATTCTATATTCTGACTGTGATACAATCCCCCGTGAATATATCCTCCAACTGCTACCCGAATTACCACAGGGCAGGACCAAGAATTATTTGAGCGATAACGATATGTAGCCAGTTCATTCTTCATCTGCATAAAGGCAGGCCATATATAATCGCCAAATTGAATTTCGACAACCGGTTTTAAACCAGTTAAAGCCATCCCGATTGCAACTCCCAAAATACTTGCTTCTGCAAGGGGAGAATTGAAAACCCTCTCACTACCAAATTTAGTTGATAATCCTTTCGTTACAGTAAAGACTCCACCTTTAGTGTCCGCAATATCCTCCCCGAACATATAAATTCTGTCGTCTCTCTCCATCTCTTCCATCAGAGCGTGATTGATTGAATCGACCATCACAATTTTACTTCCTGATGGAGGATTTTTTTCATATTCCAGTTCATCTTTTAAACCACTCTCATCAAATATAAATTTCGCAGCCGTCTCTATCTTCGGATCCGCTGCTTTTATTGCCTGATCTGCAGCATCGTTAACTTCTTTTTCTATGTCAGCTTTTAATCTCCGAGCTTCTTCTTCTGAGATTATTTTCAGTGAAATTAATTTTTTCGTAAACAACTGAATCGGATCCTTTCGTAAATCCCTTTCCAGTTCTTCAGGACTTCGATATTTTCTCTGATCATCAGAAGATGAATGAGACAGCAATCTTACAACCTCAGCTTCAATCAAAGCCGGACCCTTACCGCTTTTAATATATTCTATCGCTTCCTTAAGTTTTTCAATGCATTCAAAGTAATCAGTACCATCTATTTTTGTCCTATGAAGATTCGCATATCCGGCCATCATTTCAGAAACAGAATACCCTCTCCCCCCGCTCTGGAGTGTAATCGGAACTGAGATCGCGTACTTATTATTTTCAATGACAAAAAGAACCGGAAGTTTTGCACGACTTGCCCAATTGATTGCTTCATGAAACTCTCCCTGGCTTGATGTACCTTCACCACTGCTGACAAATGCGATATTCTTTTCTCCCTTTCTCACCAGAGCTAACGCTGCTCCAACTGCTTGCAGAAATTGAGTGCCAGTAGGACTTGATTGTGTGGGGAGATTAAGATTCGGGTGTCCCCAGTGACATGGCAGCTGTCTTCCTCCGCTGGAAGGATCGGCATCTTTCGCAAAACATTGAAGGAAAAATTCATAAGGAGTAACACCAAGAGACTGGGCCAAAGCAACATCCCTGTAATAAGGAAAAAACCAATCCTTCCTCGGATTGAGTGATAATCCCACTGCTACCTGGATAGCTTCGTGTCCCGAACCTCCTATATGAAAAAAGGTTTTTCCTTGACGAAGCAGATTCATTGTTTTATTATCTATTGTTCTGCTGAGAATCATTAAACGCAATGCTCTAAGTGCTTCATCCTCTGAAAGTTTTATAGTTTTACCTGACTTTGTCTTTGTGTTATTTCCATCGCTTCCATTTATTCGGTTTTCGCCGGTTGTATCAGATTTCTGACTATGTTTTTCCGCTGCTTCATTTCTATTTGATATCTTTTTTGCCATCACAAACCTTTCAGTTAAACTGATACAAAATTAACAGAAAATATTTCCTCTTTTGTCACCTGGTTTACATTTACGTAACCGAATATACTTCTGAAATACTTTACCAGTTTCAATTTTACTTCGTTTATATCGACCTTACCATGTATTTCTTCTGATATTGAAGTAACATATTTATCAGAAATCCCGCATGGAATTATTCCGGAGAAAAATGATAAATCTGTATTAACATTAAATGCAAAACCGTGCATTGTAATCCAGCGGCTTACTTTTATTCCGATTGCTGCAATTTTCCTGTCATCTACCCAGACACCGGTATATTTTGGTTCTCTCCCAGCAGTTATTCCATATTCTGCACAAGTCTTAATTATAGCTTCTTCCAGTGAACGTAAGTATTTATGAGTATCTTTTATCCAATCAGTTAAATTGATTATCGGGTATCCAACAATTTGTCCGGGTCCGTGGTAAGTAATATCTCCTCCCCGATCAATATCGTAGACAGAAATTTTATTTTTTAAAAGATAATCCTGCGATCCTACAAGGTGTTTTCTGTCTGCCGTTTTTCCAAGAGTGTATGTATTCGGGTGCTCGAGCAGATAAAGTACATCAGGGATCTTTCCCTTCACCCGAAGATCAAGTGTTTCCTTCTGCAAATCCCAGGCTTCCTGGTAATCGATGGAGCCAAGGTCAGAATAAAGTAAAGTTCTATCTTCAGTCACTGGATTTATCCATCCTTAATTATTTTTCACTGGTTGTCATTCATTGTCACTCGATTGTCATTCGATTGTCAATTGCTATTCAGTTTGAAATCAATCTGCCAATCGAGTTAATATAATTATTTAATTTAACTCCAATATCTTTAATTAAATCAGAGTATTTATTGTAATCTTCATCTGAAATCAAATTTCTACTATTAGCTTTTGTTAACCAAGTTTTTGTTTCATATAAAGAGCCTCTGGAGTAATAACAATATTGCTTTTCCTCTTTATAGAAAAATCTTCCATATCCTTCACTTAAATTTGCGGCAACAGAATCTGCTGCTTTAACCAGTTGTTTTCCTATCGTATCTTTTGAAAAATAATCCCATTGAATTACTATTTTCCATATTTCATCAGCTATTTCCATTGAGGACTGATAAATCCGAAGTTCTTCAAGTTTCATTTTACCCACTTTCAATATTATTTAACTTAACCCACTGATTTTAAATTGAATTACAACAGAATGACAATTGAATTACCACTGAATGACCATTGTATCGCTTAGATGTGTATCGCTTCTCCGTAAGCCTGTGCCGCCGCCTCCATGATAGATTCCGACAAAGTTGGGTGTGCGTGGACAGTTTTAATTATTGATTCTCCGGTTGCCTCCAGCGATTTTGCAAGAGCAACCTCTGCGATCATTTCAGTGGCTTCCGAACCAATAATATGAACACCGAGTATTTCACCGTATTTTGCATCAAAAATAAATTTCACAAATCCTTCCCGTTCTCCGGTCGCAAATGCTTTTCCGCTTGCCATAAAAGGAAATTTACCAATCTTAATTTCATAACCGGCTGCTTTTGCTTTTTCTTCAGTTAGTCCGATACTCGCAACCTGCGGCTGGCAGTATGTACACCCGGGAATATTTTCATAAATGATATCCGGCGGATTTAATCCTTTAATTTTTTCAATACAATGAATTCCTTCTGCTGAAGCGACGTGTGCAAGCCAGGGCGGACCAATCACATCACCTATTGCATAGATTCCACGAATATTTGTACTATAATTTGATTTATCAACTTTGATATGGTTTCTATATAATTCGATACCAAGCTCTTCGAGTCCGAATCCCTCTACATTCCCGGTAACACCAATTGCATTTAAAACTTTATCAGCTTTGATGGTTTTCTTTTCACCGCCGACAGTGAATGTAACTTCAACTTTATCCCCCTTTACTTCGGCTTTCCCGACAGTTGCCTTTGTGAATATTTCCATACCTCTCTTTTTAAGACTTCTCTGAAGAGTCTGTGAAATTTCTTTATCTTCCACGGGGAGAATATTATCGAGCATCTCAATCACAGTCACTTTGGAACCAAGAGCCTGGTAGAAATAAGCGAACTCAATTCCAATAGCACCGGCACCTATTACTACAAATTCTCCAGGGAGTTTATCAAGAAGCATTGCTTCAGTACTAGTGATAATCTTCTCTTTATCGACCGGAACGGACGGGATAGTTTTAGGATGTGCGCCGGTGGCAATTATAATTCTATCGGCCGTGACCGAATCAAATTGTTTTCCGTTTGAATCAAATATGTCTATCTGTCTTTCGTTAGCAAATTTTCCATAACCCCGAATTCTATCGATTTTAATCTTCTTTACTAAAATTTCAACGTTCTTTGTAATTCTATCTGAAATTTCCCGGCTTCTTTGAATTATCCGGTTAAAATCATAAGATAGATCTTTATATTTTATTCCAAAATCTTCATTATGGTTTTTAATCTGATCATAAATTTCGGCATTTTTAAGGAGGGATTTAGTTGGAATACAGCCCCAGTTAAGACAAATTCCACCTAAATTCTGAGGATCGATTACCACAGCTTTAAATCCTAACTGACCGGCGCGTATAGCTGCAACATAACCGCCCGGACCGCCGCCAAGTATTGCAATTTCATAGTTTTTCGCCATAATTCGGTTAACCTTAATTTTATTCCGGATATTCAAATATAAAAAAGCCCCTTCAAAAATAAAAACTTACAGCGCAAATTCAGGCTTATTGGGAAAGAATTATGACTAATGGGTCATTTATTACTTTTTTATATAAATATTGGGATCTAAAAGAACAAAAGTTTGAACAAAGGCAGGAGGATAGAAAAAAGAACCACGATGAAGCAATCAAATCCAATCCGGTGCGGCCGCATCAAGAAGTCTTCTTGCCGTTTCCCTGTTACGCTTTTCTATTTCATTTTTTCCGGGAACAGGTTTAAAGGCGGGCAGCAAATCATGCAAAGTTTCAGGTATTTCTTTTTCGATATTATTCTGCCATTTAATTCTCCATCTGTGAGGTAAGTTCACCGGGAGTTCTTTTTTAAATAACAGCAAATACAATATAGTCCAGATCCTGAATACGGCGGTAAGAGAATAACCCCCTCCCAGAGTAAACAACGCACGTCCCTTAGTCTTTTCATCAACCAGATCAAGGACTCTCCGATAGATTTTTTCAAAGTCATAAGTGGTTAACATGAGATCTGCAAGCGGATCAGAAAAATGAGCATCTGCACCTGCCTGTATTACTAAAACATCAGGTTTAAACCATGAAAGTGCCGGTGCTACTATGGTATTGAGAACCTCAATATAAGAGTCACCTTCTGTAAACGGTTCCAAAGGAACATTTAATTTCAAAGACCGGCCCATCCCCTGTCCCAGCTCATTAATCCATCCGGTACCAGGGAATAAATATTCCCCGGATTCATGGAGGGAGATGGTCATAACTTTATCATTTGCGTAAAAAATTTCCTGCACACCATCACAATGATGCACATCAAGATCAAGATAAGCTATATGCCATCCGGCATTAATTAATTCCTTTATAGCAATGGCAATATCATTATAGATACAGAAACCTGAAGCTAAAGCCGAATGAGCGTGGTGGAATCCTCCTCCCAGCTGCAGCACTTTATCAGCCTTATTTTGAATCAGTATCTTTGCACCCAGTAATGTTCCGCCAACCTGCAACCGGGCGGCTTCTCCCATACCAGAAAAAACAGGATTATCGAGAGAACCTAATCCATATTTTTCTTGCTCAAGATTAATACCGCCCGTACTTAATCTCTCAACTGCATCAATATATTTATGTGTATGAACAGGATATAAATCTTTCGGCGAAACAGCTTCAGGCTGAACCATCCCTTTAAAGAGACCTAACTCTTTAAGAAGATCTACAACCATTTCGTTACGGAGAGGACTGAAAGGATGGTCCTCACCGGGATTATATTTGCTGTATCCGGGATGATAAATTACTTTATGCATGCTATATGAACAGGCCAGATTACTTCGAATCCTGCATTACAGATTGCTTCGGCGAGCAGCTTCATTTCAATCGTACCCACTCTTAAAACAATTCTGATTTTTCTGTTTTTTTCCCGATATGATAAAATAGAATGTACATTTATTTTATGCTCGGCAAGTAAAGCCGTTAGACGTGCAAGTTCCCCAACCCGATCATTAAGACGGACGTCAAGCCTTCCCGACGGTTGATAAATACCTGTTAGTAGAAGCAATGCATCCAGCAGATCCATTCCGGTAACAATCCCAACAAGTTTTGCATCTTCAATAACAGGTAAACAGCCGATTTTAAGTTCCCGCATCGTACGGGTTGCAATCTCTACAGGATCTGAAGGATGGGTAAACTGAACAGGATGACTCATTAAAATTCCAACTTCAGTCTTAACATCATAAGGATGCAAAGTAAGTTTGCTTGTAGCTAATCTCAAGTCCCGATCCGTTACTATCCCGACAAGCTTTTTGTGATCCATTACTGGAAGATGACGGATATTATTATCCTGCATTATTTTATAAGCTTCTTTTAATCTGGTTGAAGGCTTTACGGTAATAGGATCAGGATGCATTACTTCACGTATTAACATTATCTTTCCTCTATTAAAAAAATTAGTAAGGTGGTCTTTCCGCACCCCCTGTCATAAGGGTTAATATTAATTCTGCTGTTATCAAAGGTTCATTAACGGCAACTATTCCGGCTTCAAAATTCCATAACCAGGGAATTTCCTCAATCATTTGAGATAATCTTCCCAGCACCTCCCTGGTTCCGGTTTCCGCTTTAAGTTTAAACTCATGGAGGATTTCATCAATATCTTTATCTGTAAGAGGGGTAATTCTAATTATCGACTTAAATCCTGGATTTTCAATTTCAATTAGTGGACCGAACAATGGATCCGGTTTAATTTGTAAGTTGATTACCGGAATATTGTCAGCTGAACTATCAGAATAACCAATACCAAAATAATTAACCAGAGCTATTGCTTTATTTTTCTCAGGTCTAATTATTGTATGAGGAGTATCAACAACAGACAGTTCCTTCTGCACCAGAGTTCTAGCTTCCCCTCCCTTAACATTTTTATACCAAACAAGTCTTCCCGAAGGTTTCTTTCTATACTCTACATATTTAACAACTCTCGCAAGGGCATTCACAGCAGATTCCGGAAAACGGAATGCAGGAAATTTTCTAAAATGATTTTCATTTTCATCTGCTATTGAAATAGTACCTTCCGCTCCCATCAGGCATAAAAGAACAGTTTTTTGTATTCCAGTTATTTTTTCAGCAGCTTTCACTCCATTCCTAATAGCTGTCTCAACAGGTTTTGTAGAACATTTACCAACACAGGCAAATCCAATGAGTAACGAATCAACCTCATCACTCACCAGGCATTTTTCTACTGCCTCTTCATAATTTGCCGGTGAAGTAAAAGCACCCAGGTCGATTACTCCCGGTCCGCTCACTTTAAGGTAATTTAATTCACAGGCATCAGCGAATAAGGTAGCCACTCCTGATGAATTTGCAATTATACTAACGCGGTTACCCTCGGGCAGCGGCTGATGTACAAGAACTACTGCAACATCAAAGAGGTCTTCGAGAGCAGGGGCGAGAATAATTCCCGTCTGCTGAAATAGTGCATCTACTTCTCTCTCACCTGAAGTAATTAATCCGCTTTTTGATTCTGTTGTTTTTCTACCTGCAACACTCTTTCCGCTTTTTATACATAGTATCGGTTTTTTCGAAGTCATTCTTCTTGCAATCCTGACGAAGCGGCGAGGATTCCCGAAAGTTTCAAGATAAAGGATAGCCATCCTGGTATTAGAATCCTCTTCCCAATACTGGAGCAGATCATTTCCTGAAACATCCGCCCTGTTTCCTGCAGATACAAATGTAGTGAAGCTGACCCCTTTTTCATTAGCATAATTAAGGATTACAAGTCCAAGAGCCGCCGAATGAGAAAAAAATCCCGTATGACCCGGCGGCATAATTTCGGGTGCCATGCTGGCATTCAACCGGATTTCAGGATCAGTATTCATCACCCCGAGACAACTAGGACCTAATAATCTCACTCCATTTGCACGAACCAGTTCAGCAAGTTTTTTCTGTCTCTGCAATCCTTCTTCTCCGGCATCTGCAAATCCTGCTGAAACAACTACCAGACCTTTCACTCCTGAACGGACAGCATCGAGCGCCACATCATAAACTTTCTCGGCATTAACAGCGATTACAGCAAGATCCACCTTTTCAGGGATATCACTGATCTTTGAATATGTCTTTATTCCATTAATCGAATCAGTGAAAGGATTAACCGGGTAGATCTTTCCTGTAAATTCAGCTAGGAGAATATTGCTGAAAATTATATTACCAATCGAGGATGAATCCCTGGAGGCACCAATTACAGCTACAACCTTTGGGCGCAGGAGCGGGATAAGAGAATGAGCAACGGCAATTCTTTCTCTGAGCCCAGCAATTTCCCACAGGGCATCAGCACTGCCAACCGGCAATTCGATATGAACAGTACCCGAATCCCAAACCTGGTGTGTCTGAAAACCCGAACTTTTAAATACATTGATCATCGGCCGGTTATCGGAAAGAACTTCTGCTTCAAATTCCACAAACCCATTAGCTGCAGCCAGTCCCGCTAATCTTTCCAGCAGCAGTGTACCTATACCTCTTCCCTGATATTTATCTTCGATAAGAAGTGCAAGTTCTGCACTATTACTATTACCGACTGCAAAATAATTACCCATCCCGATTACTTTGGAACCGGTATCATCGGTTGTTTTTGCAAGAAGGCATCCATTTATTTTAAAATCACTCTTGCATAAATCTTTAATTACATTTAAAGAAACCTGAGAAACTGCAGCCATGAACCTCATTCGAAGGCTTTCCCGGGAGACCCTGTTCATGAACGATTCTACACAAGGAATATCATCAGGTTTGGCGGGTTCGATAACAATTCCCTGACCGTTTTTTAGAAGGACATTTTCTTTGTAGGAAAGTCCTTCGGGTATTATCCGGAACATTTAACAAATTCCCTCATTAATCAGGGGAATAATATATAAAAAAAACGGAGGTTTCAAACCTGAATCCGGAACCTCTGTTAATTTAATAATTACGACATACTCTTAATTACTTCAACAATCTGAGGATTAGCAAGTGTTGTTATATCTCCTGTATCCTGTTTATTAGCTATAGCCGACAGTACTCTTCTCATAATTTTTCCCGATCTGGTTTTTGGCATATCCGGAACTATCCAGACCTTCCCGGGTTTTGCAATAGGACCAATTTCTGTTGCCAGAGCATTTACGACTTTTTTCTCGATTTCACTACTTGGTTCAATACCCGGTTTCAACGATACAAATATATGAGGGATTTTTCCTTTAATGGGATCGGCCACAGGAACAACTGCTGCTTCCCCAATTTCAGGAACCATGAGTGCTGCAGACTCCAGTTCTTTCGTACCGAGGCGATGACCTGCAACGTTTATTACGTCATCTATCCTGCCAAGAATTCGGTAGTATCCATCCTTCGCCTGCATAGCTCCATCTCCCGCAAAATAAGGCCAATCGCGCCAGTCTTTACTTTCAGGATTTTTATTATATCTCTGATAATATTGTTGTACAAATCTGTCATCATCTTTCCAGATAGTCAACATTCTGCCGGGCCAGGGGTTCCTGATACATATATTCCCCGCTTTATTGCTTCCGGCCGGCAATGGATTACCATCATCATCAAATATAACAGGATAAATTCCCGGCACTGCAGGACCGGTGCTTCCCGGTTTCATATCATGAATTGCGGGCGTTGTAGAGCAAAGGAATCCGCCTGTTTCGGTCTGCCACCAGGTATCAACGATTACAGCTTCTTTTTTTCCAACCACATTATAATACCATCTCCATACTTCAGGTTCGATCGGTTCGCC
>Ga0153915_10006962_pt1 | contig 10630 bp, 15 predicted proteins | sample Opewatmetagenome_2_FD_107003 | JGI IMG/M metagenome (GOLD analysis project Ga0153915, IMG submission 107003) | Freshwater wetland microbial communities from Ohio, USA - Open water 3 Core 3 Depth 3 metaG | ecosystem: Environmental > Aquatic > Freshwater > Wetlands | place: USA: Ohio, Lake Erie... | reverse complement strand
ACGACTGCACCATCCTCACCCTCGAGACACAACGAGCGCTGGAGGCGGTGGGCCACCGTTCGCCCCGGGACGCAGAGGTCCCCGAGCGACCCTTCAGGCTGGGCTACGGTCTCAGCTCGCCAAGGGTGGCGAGGCTCCACTACGAAGTGCTCGCCCTGTCCCGGCGGAAGACGATGGCCGTGGCTCTCGAGGACGCCTTGTGTGAGCTGGTGGACGCCACCCTGGACGCCGCCTACCGGACGCATGCAAGGCCGCTGCCCCGGCAGGACAACTCCCCGGGGGCGGCGCGGCGGTGGCGTGACATAGTCGAAGCCGCCAAGCTCGCCATTAACCAGCGGGTGGCCTCGCCCTCCTGCCTTGCGGAGCTCGCGCGGGAGCTGGGCTGCTCTCCATTCCAGCTCTCGCGCGGCTTTCGCCAGCTGACCGGCGTGACGCTCCGTCGGTACACACTGCGGCTTCGCGCCCTCCTCGCCGCGGACCGGCTGGCTGCCGGTGCTCCGAACCTGACGCAGCTGGCGCTGGACCTCGGCTACGCCGATCACAGCCATTTCACCAACGTGTTTCGCCGCGAATGGAACGTCACACCGTCGCGGTTTCGGGAACGCGCCGCGGGGCTGCACCTCACCGGCTGAGCGCGAGCCCGTACGCGCCGGCTTGGGCAGTCCCGCCGCCGAAGGCGTCGGGCAGGGTGCCGAGGCCGGGCAACCCTCCCCCGGCACCGATCGGCGGTGTATTCTCCCGCCGTCGCGAGCGTGGCGGAACTGGCAGACGCGCAGGACTTAGGATCCTGTCCCGCAAGGGGTCCGGGTTCGACTCCCGGCGTTCGCATGAGCTGCTGCAGAGAAGCACCTTCCACCATGTTTCCGTCGCCAATCCGGCGCGGGATTTCGCGGCATACCTGTGCCTGACCTTTGCCAGTCGGCCCTGCGGGCTGGCTGGGGCGTGGACTTTGCAACATAGGGTCCGGGTCCCCCCATGCCTGGAGATCGCTCATGGCAAGCGCGAACGCGGCCTCGGCCGGGTCTACCAGCCCCGCGACCCGCAGCACCCGGACCGGACCCTTCAGACCTGGTGGCTCGACTACTCGGTTGGCGGACGCCCGCACCGGGAGTCCTCCAAGAGTCGGAAGCGCTCCGTTGCGGTGGCCCTGCTCAAGGAACGCCTAGGACAGTCGCCCGACGCCGCCGGCGCCCGAGCCACCCGAATCACCTTCGAGGATCTCCAGGCCGGTATCGACGCCGCCTACGAGCGGCAGGGCAATCGCTCCCTCGACCGGCTCCGGGCGGCATTCGTGCATCTCGCCGAAGCCTTCGCGGGCTGGGACGCGCGGAAAATCATGACGGAGGCCCTCACCCGGTATGCGGACGACCGCCTCAAGACTGCCAAGCCAGCCACGGTCCGGTACGAGCTGGCCGTTCTGCGCCGCTCCATGCGCGGGCGACTCCATCCCCGCCCAGCCTTCCCGTCCCTCGAAGTCCACAACGCCCGGGTGGGCTTCTTCGAGCAGGAGGAGTATGAGGCGGTCCTGAAGGCGCCACCGGAGCCGCTCAACCGCATCGCAGTGGTAGCGTACTACACCGGTTGGCGGAAGAGCGAGATTCTCGGCCTGACCTGGGCGCGGGTCGACTTCACGCACGGTGTCATGCGGCTCGAACCGACCTCTGTGCTCGCGGGCACCTCCACCAAGAACGACCAAGCCAGAACCTTCCCCTTCGGGCAACTGCCACCGCTCGCCGAGGCGCTACAGACCCAGCGGGCGTCTGTGGAAGAAGCCCAGCGGCGGCTTGGCGCGGTTATCCCCTGGGTCTGGATCCGGAACGACGGGAGCCGCATCTGCAAGATCGACGAGGCGTCAGCCGAGCGGGGCCGGTGAACAGGATGAACAGGAGAGCCGGCACGAGCGACGGCCGCGCAGGGCGCATGGGGGGGACCTCACAGATGTATGACTCAGGGGTGCCCTAACGTACCAGTCCCGGGTGACGAACGGCAGATCTCAGCGCCTCGGCGTCGGCGCGGTGGGTGGAGCGGCTGGGGCGCGAAAACCCGCGTGCCCGGATTCGCGCCGCGGACCCGCGACTCGTCCGGGCCCTAACAAGTGGCAACCTATTGATCGCGGGACGGTATCTTTTCAACATGGAGCCCACGAATGCTGCCCAGTCGTAGCCTTGGGGAGGTCCTGCAGGCCCTGCCCGGCGTGCGACCGCGACTCGCCCGAAAGCCAGCGGAAGCGGTATTCGCGAGGCGGGTCTCCTGCCGACCCCGCGAAGAATGCTCTACCCAGCCGCTGAGCTCCGTGAGGGTCCGTACGGTCAGTTTCTGGTGCTGTACCCGGCCGGGGCGCGCTGCCTCGTCGAGGCCTACGAGGCGGGCCGGTTGCCCATGTCGCGTGGCACTGCACCAGCTGCGCCCGCGGACTGGCTTGTCCGCTTCGCGGCCCTCACCGACGCCGACCTGGCAGCGCGGGAGGCAGCCGAGCCGAGCTCCTTCGAGGTCCTGGAGGACGCCTACTGGCGGTGGGTTGGGCGGGAGTGCCCATTCCCGATGCACATGGCGGAGGCACGCCGGTGTCGGGAGGAGACGCCCTTCCTCTTCCGTGGCGCGCGCTACACCCGCGATCGAGTAGTTATGCGCTCGAACAGCGGGAAGACGGTCGTGGGCAGCCGCACCATGTTCACCGGACCGGACGGCGCCGTGTTCGCCAGCGAGCCGATGTCACCACACCGGCGAAACGACCCGGAGCGGAACTGGGGCCTGGGCCCCGACTAGATCCCGCCTCCCACTCCCGCGCGCCCGCGCAGTGTCGGCAGGGCGGCCGGCTTGGTCCGCCAACGAGTACCAGCGAGTAGGCGAGCGCGACGCACAACCCCTGCACGAAAAACGCGAACAGCCGTGCCGGATGCGAATGACGAGACTTGCCAAGTGCGGGGGTAACATGGGCAGGCGGAGGACTCACTTCGACATGAGGCACCTGCGCCTAACACTGCCCACTTGACAACCTGACACTGTAACGCCGCAGCATCAACCACACTGTCAACGCGATGGAGCTCAAAGCTTTGCGAGGCCCTCTGGCCGGGAGGCCGGGCCACAGTTGTCACGGATACTCGCCCCGACCCTAACACAGACTTCAACCGACGATCTTGCGCCAACCTCGGTCGAGGCGTAGTATGTTCAACAGGGGTGAAGCGACGTTCGGCTAACAGGCGCTAACAACAACTCAATCCAGGAGAGTGAGAATGAAGAGATCAAAGCTCTCATTTCTCGTGCCGGCGATCTTCGCGGCCTGCGGACTAACCGCTGGGATCACGTCCTACGCGGCATCTGAGCAATCCAATCGCTGTGGCAACCAAGGTCAAGTGACGTGTTCGTGTGTCTACGACCCGTGGTCTGGCCAGACGATCTGTACGCACGCGTTCATAGTTGTATAGCTCGCATTTCTCGTCGTTCTGCATACGGCCTGTTCCCACTACGTACCCTTAGCCGAACCGCTTCACCCGTCATGCATCGTCATACCCGAGCGCGGCCTGGCGCCGCACGCGCCGCGCGCATCCGAAGAGCCACCCACCTGGCACTGGCGTTGTCCTTGCTAGGCTCTGGCTGCACTCATGATTCTCGAGTCTTTCGTCGTTCCACGTGGGAGCTTCTCTGGCGGATTGGCGGCATTCAGGGAGACACTGTCCTGGTCACCCCTACCAACCTCTACCTTGCCGGAGGCCGCCTGCTCGTTCTGGATCCTGGCGGGCCCAAAGTCCTTGCGTTCAACAAGGCTGGAAGTCTCGCGTGGTCCTTCGGACGGCAAGGCAGCGGGCCAGGCGAACTCCGGAATCCTGTTGGCATCGCAGTTCAAGCCAGCGGGGATGTCATGATTGCCGATGCCGAGCTATCCCGGTTTGCGCTTGTTGACACCCTTGGACGTCTGATCCGGACCATAGCCTTTCAGGGCTTCTCTGGAGTGACAGGGATATGCTCCATTAGTAGCAGCAAGACCGCGGTAATGAGCTACGAATCAACTGCTCCGCTACTCGTCCTCTCCGAGGATGGCAGTGCACGAGCACGGGCCGATCATCCCTTCAAGGCCCTCCGGGGCCTTCCACCTCAGCTGCAGTCCGCAGTCCTTACAGAATATGCCCCCGCGAGTAATTGCGTGATTGCTCTGCAGCAGGGCGATGGAATGGGCGTGCTGGACTCCGCGGGTCACTTGATTGCGGCGTGGCCATACATTGAGTCAGTACCGGCTAGCACATCACCAGACCGCACCCGCCTGGATTACAATATTCCCAAGCAGGAGGCGCCATACGGAACCAAGGCTGCGCGAAGTGCGTCGGTCTCGGACACCTTCGCCTATGTGGTTTTCGGGGGCACCTCGCAATATGGCGGTCGCGTTATCGATGTATACAACCTCCGGAGATCGGCTTACCAGTTCAGCCTTCTGCCTCCAGCAGACATCAGATCCATTGCCGCACTCGTCAGGTCTCGAGACACAGTCTTTGTCTACCACGGCATTAACGGTGTCCCCGTTGTTTCGGCTTATCGGGTAGCGATGACAGATTAGGGAACGAGGAGAGGAACGTCCTGTGCGATCAGATCGAGCCCTTCACACCCTACTGCTCATGGTAGGGGTTGTCGGCTTCAGCGTGGCTGGCTGGCAACGTCTCCACCCGACAGCGCCGACCGGATTCGATCTCCCTACCCTTGTGGGAAGGAAGTACCAGAGTATCCCAATTCTGGGCGACTCAGGCTCCACCGTGGACACGCTTCCACTGGCTGGACGCGGGATCCCGACACTGATCTATGCCTTCTCGACTGAATGCGGATTCTGCAGTCGTCAGAAAGCGCGCATCGGGGCCCTGCTGGCGTCAGCTCGGCAGGTCCAGGTGGTCTCCGTCTCGTCGGAACCCAAGGCGAAAACGCGGAGCTATTGGATATCGAGCGGCTTCACCCTGCCCGAACCGATTACCGTCGACGGGCGGGTCCTGACTCGAATGGGCCTTGACCTAGTCCCGACCCTGTTGTTGCTCGATACCAGCGGAACTGTGCGGCGGGCGGTCGGTGGAATGATACTAGGGTGGGACTCGATGGCCTTCCAGCAATTTCTGGAATTCGGCAGTCCGAGATCTGAGGCGGATGACCGGCATCCCCCAGGCCGTCAAGAGGCAGCGTCGAAAGACGCTAGGTGAATAGGCCCCGGCGTTCTAACGCTCGTGGAGACCTGAAGCCTACTTGCCTCGAACACGGACTCGACCAGTCCCGCGCCGTCCAAGTTCCCCGCTCGAACCACCAAGCTCCCACGGAAGCTCCCCGTGCTGGCTTGGCGGCTTAGCGCTTCGTCGTCGTGCCTACTGCCCTAACGCACTCTTTTCCAGTTCGTCGGCACGCTCCGTGATCGTCTCGTACTTCCAGCGTCCGCCACGTGGTGACCATGTTACGCAGGGGATCGACAGCCGCTCGAACGTGCTCGGGCTCATGGTCAGCACAGCGGCGGCTTCGTGGAGCTCGAGCTGGGCGTTTCGGCCCGAAGGCAGCCACCTTCAGGGCCGCGCGCTCCAGGGGGAAAGCCTCGTCCTGGGGTTGTAGTGTGCCTCTCACCAGAATCGTCTTGAAGACCTCGGCGACGCCGAAGCACCCGCCATCAACGCGCCGAATGGCGTGCTCGACGAAACCACGTCCGCGGCCGGCCAGGCCACCGTGAAGCATTGCGTGCCATCGTGTTGATAGTTGGTTGACGCTGTGACGCTACTATGTCATATTGTCAGGCGGCGTCTGTTAGGCACATACGCTCGTTAGGGGCGCGTTAGCCGGCCTGCAGGCCAGGCTTCATAGCTATCCCGTGTGGACAACAACACTAGAAGGCCCTTCTGCCTTCTTAAAGCAAGCACAGGCGAGTCTCATGCTCTGGAGACGGCTCATTCTCGCGTTGGTCGTCGCCACCACTTCCGGTGGGTGCGAGGCGCCTATCAGTGGACGCCTCAACGATGACGTTGGGGTTGACTCGTCCTTTGTGTGTCTCGATAGCGTTCACCTCGAAGAGTCGAACGACGTGACGCTTGTGGAGCCCAAAGTCGCCATCGATCCTGCTGGTGGCTTCCTTGTAAGTGACTCGAAAGAAAACCAGTTCCACAGGTATACCCGAACCGGGCGACTGCTGTGGAGTGCAGGGAGGAGGGGCTCTGGCCCCGGTGAGTTCCAGTTCCTCGGGCCAGTAGTGCGTGCAGGTAATCAAGAAATCGTGGCTACCGATGTTATGAACGGGCTTCGGGTTTGGCGAGCTAGCGGGGAGGAAGAGTTGAGCCGGAGCGCACTCAAGGGTGTCTCCAGTCTATGCCGCGGAAAGTATCGAGGAGGACGCTCTGTTAGTGGCGGCTCGGGTACCAGGCGTCCTGAGGCCGTTTCTTCTTCATCGGATTCGACTCCGGTCTGGTGCGATCGACAAGGAGTTCTTCCAGGAGCTAGGAGACTCGTTGGTCGTACGGCTGAGCGCGTTGTTGGGGTTTGTAGTGTTGGCACAGCAGGCGGATACCGTTGCGGCGATCTCTGCCCTAACGGACAGTTTGTATCTGTTCTCAACCGCGGGTGCCACTGTAGACGTATTCGCGATTCCATTGAAGGAGTTCAGGCGGCCCCTCACCTGGGTGCCGAACGCTGGTCCGACAAGCAGGGCTGTCCGCTCGTGGCTGTCGTCTTTTGATCGGATCATGGGATTGGCTTGGACAGCGTCTGGCGACTTCGTGGTTCAGGCAAGCTACCTCACCAATACTGGTCCAGTATTTCGCACGGTGTTTATGAGCCGAAATGGAGGTCTGAAGGGGAGTCTTAGTCGTTCTCCAAAGCTGCTCACATCGTTCGGGGACACTCTGGTATTCCTCCACCCAAAGGCTCTCGCACCGCATTCCCTCTGCCTTACAACAGCTAACGCGGTATTCCACCCATGAAGTGGCCATGGCGCCCAGCAGCAGTACTCACTCTCTCTCTGGCGGGCTGTGGTCGGGATCCCGCGACACTCTGCAGGAGCCAGTATGCGGACCAAAGGGGGCCGGCACGGTCGCGTGAAAACAACGATGTCGGCGTGGTGTGGGCCTTTCGTCCTAGCGATTGCCTTAGTTGTGGAGAGCCGACATGGATGTTGCGCGATATACGCAAACGGTTTGGCGCCCGTGTGGTGATTCGGCTTGTCACGACTACAGCCGATTCGATGCTCGTCCGGCACTTCGTGCGTGAATCACGTCTGCCATACACCCCGGAGTACGTCCAAAACGCACTCCTCGCGGCCTGTTTTGGAGTCGACGGCCAACCGACGCTCAACGTGGTGAACGAAGGCTCCTTGGTCTTGTCGGTCGCCTATCCCAAACGCGGTAGGGCTGTAGATGTCGCGATGGGCCGGATCATCGCGGTCGTTGACTCCTTGATCGCGGCGCACGCTCATATGGGAAGTAGTGCGCCCTAATGCAATCGGCCGCAATCCGATTTGTCACTGCCATCACCATATTCATTTGGAGAGCCACATGAAACGCCTCGCCAAACGCAGTGCGGCGCTCGCATTTGCCATCGCGATGTTTCTGGCCTCAAGGGCAGAGAACGCTAGCGCCGAGAAGCAGGGTTGGTTGACTCAGGGGTACTGGTACGAGTACTCATGGAACTGCAGTTACGTCGACTGCTATCAGGGCTACAGCACCTGCTGCCTACTGGTCTGACTCGGCTCGGAGGGGTTCTAACCCAATAGGCGGCGGGAGGTTGGATTGCGGCCGTTGCCAAGTAAGGAGTTACCTGTGTATTGCGCTTGGCGGGGGGTAAGGAGTTCTGGCCGCAGACGGGTGGTCATCGGGCTGATGACCCTTGGAGTTGTCGGTCTACCTGCAACTGCAATCGGACAGGTCGATTGCCAGGGTCCGATTCTGGCCCCGACTAGGGAGACAGAGCACGCCTTCACACGGATTGCCAGCGTGGACTATTTCGGCGGCGATACTCTGGTCGTTGTTGACGCAGGCGAGGACTTACTCTTGGCAGTCTCAATGACTGCGCGTACGCCCACACAGATATGGAGGCAGGGGGGTGGCCCTGGGGAGTATCGCCGGCCGCGGCTTGTGCGCAGAGTGTCGCCAGAGCTATTCATGCTCTACGATGAGGCACATGGAAGGCTCACCCTGTTCGATGGCCGCTGGAGAGTGCACCAGGAGCTGCATCTACCTGGCGTGGGCGCATTCAGGATCCGAGGAGTTGACGCGACCGGGAATACGTTTCTGGATGAGTATCCTTCGTTCCGCAGGCCGCCAAGGTCAGCGATCACGGGGACTCAGGGGCCACGTCGGAGAGCCGATCGAGATACTGTGGTTATTCTGCGGCACAACCCGCTATCTGACGCGGCTGACACCCTTGGACGGATCGTACTACCGCCGCGCCGTTCGTCGTCGGGGGGCATGATTGCCGAATGGCCAGGGAGCATGGACGGATTCATCCCCTTCGGTGAACGAGATGACTGGACGGTCACCGACAGGGGGCAAGTAGTGATTGTTAGGGGACTAGAATACAAGGCAGAATGGCTTGGTGGGGATGGAGCAGTGAGGCATTCTGTGCCGATTTCGTCGGCCCGGGTGGACGTCACAGCCGAAGAGAAGGAGGCTTGGTGGAGAGCGGCTCAAACGGACAGCATAGTCATGATGGACTGCCGTTCGCGGCCATGCAAGCCCGTCAACGTGTTCCGGGCGGCGCGCCCAACGGAGTGGCCGAAGGTTAAGAGTCCGTTCGAATACTTGTCATTGCGCGTTGATCCGAATGGTGATCTATGGATAAGGCGCACAGGAGCTATTCACGACAGCCATGTGTGCTATGACGTTGTCAGTGAGACAGGGGGGGTGCGGCACGTGCTGCTCCCCCTTGAGCGAACGGTTATGGCCTTCGGGCCTGGCGCTGTGTTCGCGAGAGCCGAGGATCCTGATGGCCTACAATTCGTGGAGGAGTATCGGTTTCCTCGTTAGCACCAGCCCAGTAGCGCATACACGGTATCGGAGGACCTCGGGTAGAAGGCGAAAGGCCGGGTCCTGAGGTTCCCTGATGCGGGCTCACCACAGCAGCCCACCAGCTTGCCGTGATGGCTCAGCCTTGGGCTGCCTCCTCATCCATGCTAGGCCGCGGTCCATCGGCGGCATCAGCACGAACCCGAACGCCGCCGGCCCCGTGTCGTCGTCGTCCCCCAGGCCCAGCTCCAGCTTCTCTACGCCGACCCAGCGGCCAATCACCTCGATCGCCCAGATGCGGTCCTCCTCGGGGTTCTTGGCGATCGCAACCAGGTCGGCCAGCAGTTCCTGTGACCGCTCCCTGGCGAGCGCGCGGACCGTGTTCCGCGGCCGGCCGGCGTTCGGAGCGCCTAGCGACTGGCCACGGCCGTTCCTAGGGTCATCCTTGCCCGTGAACGGGACATCCCTGGTAGCGGGTTGGAGTCGGCGGCCTTTCCGGCGGACTTTTCGACTGACTCGTCCATAAAGCACCCTAGTGTTTCTGTGGGTGAAGAGGCGGGGCCGACGCCTGCCGCCGACCGGAACAGTGCCAAAACAGAGAGACGCCGTGCTGTCACGCGGGCGCGACAGGGAGCCGATCGACCACCGTGGGAGGCCGATATTTCTCCCGCCACTGTGGTGGGAGTTCTTCTGAGGGCACGGCTCGGCGATATTCTGCCGGATACTCCGGTCCGTCCCTCGTGACCTGGCCGTTTCCACGGCCGGCCCCTTTTTCTCGAAGGGGGCCCAGAGGGGGCCAAGAGCCTTACCTTTGCCTGACCTGTGCCGGAAGGGTGGACGGCTGTGGTCGTCTTGAGAGAACACCTCGGCCGCGCAAACCCAACAACCACAACACTCACGTAGTCTGGTCTTATGCCCTGTTTCAGCTTCAAGAGAACTTAGGATCCTGTCCCGCAAGGGGTCCGGGTTCGACTCCCGGCGTTCGCATGAAAGACAAGGGCCCCTCGATCGAGGGGCCCTTTTTCGTAGTGCCAGCCGCGCGGAGTGCCCGGGACAGCTTCGCGTCAGGATCGCCGAGCTCAAGAAGCACGGCAGTCCTGTGATGCGACCGCTACGGCCCGACAGGCAGGTAAAGGGTAAGCTGGTTGTCCAGGTCGCTGCGCACGGCGTATCCGCAGTACTCGACGCCGCGGTACCGGGAGCCGGCCGGAGCCTCGACCCGCACATTGAAGAGTCCCTCCTCGAGCCCGGCGGCTTGCCAGGTTCCGTCGCTGCCGGTTACGCTGGTGCCGACGACCGTACCCGCCGAGCACGCCGCAGGCGGCGGATTCCCCGGGTTGCCCGGCGGCACGACCGAGTCGAGGGAGGCGAACAGGACCGAACTGGTGGTGCGGGTGCTATCGGGGAACGGTCCCGTTCCGGGATTGGGCGGCAGAAGATCTCCCACCCGAGTCAGGGTGACGGTGGCCCCGGAAAGCTCCACCCGCTGGCTGTCAGGGACGGTGGTGAATCCGTACACGACGCCGGTTATCGAGGCGGTACCCTGGGTGCTTCCCCCGCCCGCTTCGCTGCTCCTGCGCTCTGGCCCGGTGCCGCTGTCCGAACAGCCAGCGGCCAAACCCAAACACAGTGCGATGGCGATTCGCACTCGCATGCATCCTCCGATAGTAGTTCCCTGCGTGGGT
>Ga0153915_10006961_pt1 | contig 10631 bp, 6 predicted proteins | sample Opewatmetagenome_2_FD_107003 | JGI IMG/M metagenome (GOLD analysis project Ga0153915, IMG submission 107003) | Freshwater wetland microbial communities from Ohio, USA - Open water 3 Core 3 Depth 3 metaG | ecosystem: Environmental > Aquatic > Freshwater > Wetlands | place: USA: Ohio, Lake Erie... | reverse complement strand
CGTCCCGTCGCCCGGCGCGCCAGGCGCATGGCGTTCTCGTTGGCCTCGGTGCCCGAGTTGACGAAGAAGACTTTCGACAGCGGCGCCGGCGCCTGCGCCGCGATTGCCTCTGCCGCGCGCGCGCGCAGGGGGAGCGCGACGACATTCGAGTAGAAAAGGAGCTTGCCCGCCTGCTCGCGGATCGCGCGGACGACCTCGGGGTGGCAGTGCCCGGTCGCGGCGACCGCGTGGCCGCCGTAGAGGTCGAGATAGCTCTTTCCGGAGGTGTCCCAGACCGTCGAGCCCTCGCCGCGCGCGAGCTCGATCGGCCAGCGCGTGTAGGTTGGAAGCTCGGCGGAAGACACGGCGGGAGATCGGGCCGGCGTCACGCTCATGGGAAGACGCCCGTCATCTTCAGCCCCGTCGGCTCGGGAAGGCCGAACATGATGTTCATGGCCTGGATCGCCTGGCCGGCCGCCCCCTTGACGAGGTTGTCGATCGCGATGAAGACGAGTGCGACCGATCCCCGGGCCGCGACGCCCATATCGGCGAAGTTCGTCCCCTTGACCGCGGCGACGTCGGGTGAGCCTTCGACCAGCCGGATGAAGAACTCGTTCGCGTAGGCATCCTGGTAGAGGCCCTTCAACGCCTCCCGGTCCATCGCGCGCGCGAGCGGAACCGCGCAGGTCGCGAAGATGCCGCGCACCAGCGGCGCCGAATGCGTCTGAAAAACGATCCGGCCGGCGGCGGGAGGGCCTACCGCCGACAGGGACTCCTCGATCTCCGGCAGGTGGCGGTGCCCTTCGATCTGGTAGGCGAAGAACGCCGCGGCGCGGCGCGGGTGGTGCGTCGTCGGAGAGGGAGAAACGCCCGCCCCTGAGGAGCCGGTGATCGCGAAGACCGACACGGGCGCGCCTTCAGCCACGAGGTTCTTCCTCCAGAGCGGCGCGAGCGCCAGGATCGCGGCGGTCGCGAAGCAGCCGGGCGAGGCGACGGCGCGGGAGGACGCGATCTGATCGCGGAAGAGCTCCGGCAAACCGTAGACCCACTCGTTGCGGCGGGCGAACGCCGGGGGCGGCGGGCCGTAGAACTTCTCGAAGGAGGCGGGATCCTTCAGCCGAAAATCCGCCGAGAGGTCCACGACCGGGATCCCGGTGTCGAGCAGAGCCGGAGCGATCTCGGCGGCGTAGCCGTTCGATCCGGCGAGAAAGATCACCTCCGGCTCGTCCGCCCCCCGGGGCAGCTCGGAGACGAACTCGAGATCGGTCAGGCGCGAGAGGTGGGAATGGACGTTCGAGACCGGCTGGCCCGCCTGCGAGCGCGAGATCACGGCGACCGGCTCGGCCCTCGGGTGGTCGAGCAGGAGCCGCAGGAGCTCGCCTCCGGCATACCCGCTCGCTCCGAAGATCGCCGCCTTGACGCCGGGAGTCACTTCCTGATCTCCTCGTAGACGATGCCGAAGAGGGTCCGGCCCTCGGTCATCGCGTTGGCGGCCGGCAGTTTCATCTCCTGGCTGATGTATTCCGTGCCGGTCTGGTTGTCGGTCACCGGCCCGGACATGACGGTGATCGGGATCTTCCACATCTCCATGAGCTTCTGAGCCCCCCAGGCGGCGACCAGGTCGTTGGCGCACATCACGACGGCCTTCGTCGCCCGGACGAGGTCCGCATGGGAGAAGAAGGTTCCAACCCGGTAGTCGCCCAGGATCCCGTCCCCCAGCTCCACGACGATGACGTCCGGCTTCTTCGCGCCGAGCTCGGCCAGGATTGCCCGCGCGTATGGCGCGAGGTCGCGCACGTGCGCGGTCGAGGGAAGACCGCAGTCCAGGAAAGAGAGCGTCGCGAAGGCGCCATGGTCCTCCATGTCGAGCGTGTCCTTCAGGCACGCCACGCCCGAGAGCTTCGCCGCCGCGACCCTGTGGCCCGCATGCGCGAAGCGCTTGACGATCTCCGACGCCGCGGCCGTCTTCCCGGCGCTCATGCAGGTTCCCGCGACGACGACGAGCGGCGGGCCGTCGGGAAGGGACTCTCGCGGCGGCAGCGCGTTCCGCGAGATGTTGACCGGCTTGCCGTCCAGGCAGATCGCGCCGAGCACCTCGGTCTCGAGCGGGGAACCGACGTCGGGGTTCCGTCCGACGCAAAGCCCGATGACCCCGCCCAGATTCAGGACGTGGATCTTGTCGCCGACGTGAATGGATTCCGGCACGACGCCGACGAATCCCTTCAAGGCGCGCCGGAACCCGAGGGTGCCCGCGATGACGTCGCCCCGGTTGATCTTGGCCATCCGCCCAGAGACGAGCTCCAACCGGTCGTACACGCTCTTCTCCATCAGGGCGCGCACCGCGAGCACATTGCCTTCTTTCGCCTCGATGTGCGGCGAGAGCTCGACCTCCCGCGGCAGCTCGAGGCGCGCCGTCGAGGAGGCGATCTTGTCGAGCGTGATCTTCATCGAGCCCTCCCGGCCTGCCCGGCGAGCGTCCAGAGCCGGCCCGGCAGGGCGAGCGTCTTGCCGACTCCCCTGGCCTCCTCCGGCGAAAGGTACGCGTTCGCCTCGCCGTAGCGTACGACCGAGGAGCGCAACAGCGAATACCGGCTTCGCACACCAACGACGTCGAAGCGGCCGGGCGCGAACCGCAACTTGGCCTCTCCGGTCACGCGCGACTGCGTGGCCCGAAGGTACGCCGCGGCGTCGGAGAGCGCGGGCTCGAAGGCGAGCCCCTCGTGGAGGAGCCGGCCGTACGTCTCGGCGACCCGCGCCTTCAACTGCCGCTGCTCCTTCGTCATGACGAGCTTCTCCAGCTCCGCGTGCGCCGCGATCAACGCCAGCGCCGCCGGCGCCTCGAAGACGATGCGGCCCTTGGAGCCGAGGATCGTATCGCCGAGATGGACGGCCCGCCCGGCCGCGTAGAGACGGCCGAGGGCGTTCAGCTTCGCCACCAGCTCGAGGCCGGAGAAGCGCCGCCCATCGAGTGAGACCGGCCGCCCGCCGCGGAAACCCACCACGGCCGTCCGTGAAGCGCGTGGAGCCTTCGCGAGGGTCCTGCCCGGAAAGAGCGTCTCCGGGGGGAGTTCCCAGGGATCGTGCGTCTCCCCTCCCCCGATCGTCGTCCCCCAGAGCCCCTCATTGACCGAGTAGCGGGTCGTCTTCGCCGCGATCTTGATGCCGTGAGACTCGCAGTAGGCGGTCTCGTCCTGCCTCGACACGCCGTTGTCGCGGACCGGAGCGAGGACCTCGACGCCGGGAACGAGGACCCGCAGCCCCGCGTCGAAACGAAACTGATCGTTGCCGGCCGCCGTCGAGCCGTGGGCGATCGCCCTTGCCCCCATCCGCCGGGCGTATCGGGCGACGGCTTCCACCTGGACGGCGCGCTCGGCGGCGACGGAGAGCGGGTAGACCCCGCCGCGAAGCACGTTGCCGAAGAGGAGAGGCAGCGCGTAGCGCTCGAAGACCTCCGACCGGCCGTCGAGCATCACGTAGCGTTCGACGCCGGCCGCCTTCGCGCGTGCGGCGATCGACCGCATCTCGGAGCGCGAGAAGCCCCCCGTGTCCACCGTGACGGCGTGCACGCGGTACCCCTGCTCGCGCAGAAGCAGCGCGCAGTAGCAGGTGTCGAGGCCACCGGAAAAAGCGAGGCACACGGCCGGCGAGCGGCGTTTCATGGTGCGGCGGTTTGTTCGAGTGTTTACGGGATCAACGCGCCGCCGCCATGGAGGTCCTCCTCCTGGCGGACAGAGCACGTCGCGCGATCCTCGCGTGCGAGGCTGACGGGGTCTCGAGAATCGCGGCCATCATGGAGGCAATAACTTGGGGCAACCCGCTCCCCTTGTCAAGACCTTTTTCGGGGCCACCGCGGAGCCATTCCGGTTGTCAACCGGTCCGGCCGGTCAGCGCGGCGAGGCGGCGAAGGCGCTCCGCGCGCTCTGCGGTGAAGTCCGAGGCCGCGGCTCGCCAGGTCCAGTTGCCGCCCGCGACGGCGGGAGTGTTCATGCGGGCCTCGCTCCCGAGGCCGAAGACGTCCTGGAGCGGGACAACGGCCGTGTTCGCGACCGACTCGTACGCGGCGCGGATCATGTCCCACTCGATCGCTCTCCCGTCGCCTCCCAGGTAGTCGAGCACGCGCCGCCGCTCTTCCTCGGAGAGTGCCGCGAACCAGCCGCGGGCCGTGTCGTTGTCGTGCGTGCCCGTGTAGACGATGGCGTTGGCAACGTGCCGGTGCGGAAGATGCTCGCTGTCGTCCTCGGAGAAGCCGAACTGCAGGACCTTCATCCCGGGGATGCCGAGCGCCGACAGGAGCCGGCGCACGTCGTCGGTAATCACTCCGAGGTCCTCGGCGACGAGAGGGACGTCTCCGAGCGCCCCGCGCACGGCCTCGAAGAGCTCGAGCCCCGGAGCCGGGATCCAGTGGCCGCCGATCGCGGTCTCCGCGCCGGCCGGCACGCTCCATCCCGCGGCGAATCCGCGGAAGTGGTCGATCCGGACGGCGTCGGCCATGAAGAGCGCCCGGCGCAGGCGAGCGATCCACCAGGAGAACCCGTCCCGCTCCATCTCGTCCCAGCGGTAGAGGGGATAGCCCCAGAGCTGCCCTGTCTTGCTGAAGGCGTCGGGCGGGACTCCGGCGACGAGCTCCGGGCGTCCGGCGGAGTCGAGGAGAAACAGATCCTGCCTGGCCCAGACGTCCGCGCTGTCGAGGACGACGTAGATGGGCATGTCTCCCAGAATCGCGATGCCGCGGCGATTCGCTTCCGCCTTGACCCTCGCCCACTGCCGGAAGAAGAGAAACTGCGCGAATTCCTGATAAGCGATCTCGCCCTGGAGCTCGTGCCGCGCGGTGGCAAGCGCTTCGGGGTGGCGGCGGCGAAGCCCCTCCGGCCACGAGGTCCAGCCTTCTGGACGCTTCTCCTTCAGGGCCGCGAAAAGGGACCAGTCCGCCAGCCACGCGGCCTGTTCCGGCGCGTTGCGGAAGGATTCGAGCTCTTCGAGCACACGGCCGTTCCCGCGAGACTCTTCCCAGGAAGCCCGCAGGAGACTTTCCTTCGATCGCCGAGCCGCCGCGAAGTCCACGCGTCCGGGCGAAGGCGCCGCAAAACCCGAGAGCGCCTCCCGGGAAAGGAATCCCTCTTCCCCGAGACGCTCCGGCGAAATCAGAAGGGGATTTCCCGCAAACGCCGAGGACGCTCCATAGGGAGATCCGTGCGTCGTGGGGTGGAGCGGGAGGACCTGCCAGAGGCTCTGTCCCGCCGCCTGTGCCCAGTCCAGAAACTGCTCCGCCTCCGGTCCGAAGTCACCGATCCCGAACCGCCCCGGAAGCGATGTCGGATGCAGCAAGACCCCGGCCCTGCGCCGCGAAAAGATCCCTCCGCGACCCACGCCTTCCATCGCCCCCTAAGAATACCGGTCCCCCAACCGTCCCCAGCAAGCGAAGCCGCTGTGTCCCGTGGCACTCCTACCCCCGTTCGCGGCGCGCGAAGTCTCAGCCTGCGCGTTGAAACTCTCGGCGCCGGTCGCGCAGCGACCGCCTGCGCCGACAGTCGAGGCGCACGCCGCGGGAGCGAAGCGCGGAGCGGGCGACGAGGCGGGCGGTTGAGGCCGCATCCGGCCGAGCCGCCCGCCGGCGGCGCAGCCACGTCACCCGCGCAGCGCCTCGCGACGTTCTACGGGAGGAATTCTCCCGCCCGCATCCGCTCCCCTCCCTGACCGAGCAGGGAGAAGCGCCACTCGGCTCCGGGCAGGTAGCAGCTCTCCAGGTAGTCGATCATCATCCGGTCGGCGGAGAAGAGCCGCGAGATCCGCGAGGCGCTCTGGATCATCTTCTCGATCCAGCGGAGCGGAAGCCCCTGGTCGTTCCTATCGAAGAAGAGAGGGAGGACGTCCTGCTCGAGCGCCTCGTAGAGAAAAGCCGCGGTCTGGTCGTCCGGCAGGTCTTCGGTGGGCGGGCCGATCGTGAAGCCCGTGTCCTCGCGGGGCGCCTCGTCCCACCAGCCGTCCGGGACCGACAGGTTTATCCCCCCGTTCATCGCCGCCTTCATTCCCGAGGTGCCGCAGGCTTCGCGCGGGCGAATCGGGTTGTTCAGCCAGACGTCGCATCCCGCAACCAGCGCCCGGGCCAGGCTCATGTCGTAATCGGGCACGAGGACGACCCGGCCGCGAAACTCCGGCCTCTGGCAGAACTGCGCGACCTCGCGCAGCACATGCTTGCCGGGATCGTCGTGCGGGTGGGCCTTTCCGGCAAAGACGATCTGCACGGGCCGGCTCTCGAGGATCCGCTTGAGCCGCCCGGGATCGTGGAAGATCAGGCCCGGCCGCTTGTAGGTCGTGAAGCGCTTGGCGAAGCCGATGGTCAGCGCTTCGGGATCGAGCACACGGGAGGCCTCCTCGATCTCCTCGGGGGAGGCGCCCTGTTCCTTTCGCGCCGCCGTGAGCCTTCGGCGGGCCAGATCCACGAGCCGCGACCGGAGTCTCTCGTGCACGCCCCAGAACGCGGCGCGGTCCACGACCTCGGGATCGTCCACGATGGGAAGCTTCGCCACTTCCGGGTCCGTCCAGGTGACCCGGTGAACGCCATTGGTGATCGCGCGGATGCGGATGTCCTCGTCGGCGAGCTCCGGCAGGAGCCCGAGCCACAGCCGCCGCGACACCTTTGCGTGGAGCTGCGAGACCGCGTTGACATGGCCGCAGAGGCGCAATGCGAGGACCGCCATCGAGAAGGGCTGGGACGGGTTCGGGGGCCCGTCCTGGCCGAGCTTTCGGAACTCCTCCCAGGAGAGGCCGGCGCCGGCCACGTAGGACTCCAGGTACTTCTCCACGAGCTCCGGCGGGAAATGATCGATCCCGGCCGGCACGGGCGTGTGGGTCGTGAAGACGTTGGTCGCGGCGGCCCTCTCCCGCGCCTCGGGAAACGTCAAACCGCCGAGCGATACGAGCAGCCGGATCTTTTCCACGCCGGCGAAGGCCGCGTGCCCTTCGTTGATGTGGCGGATCGTCGGGCGCATCCCCAGCAGCTCCAGGGCGCGCAGCCCTCCGATCCCGAGCACCATCTCCTGGCGGATGCGCGTCTCCTGATCGCCGCCGTAGAGCCGCGCCGTGATGTCCCGATCTTCGGGAGCGTTCTCTTCGACGTTGGTGTCGAGCAGCAGCAGAGGCACCCTGCCCACGCGCACGAAACGGATGAGGACGGACACGTCCCGCTCGCCGATCGTCAGGACCACCCGAGGCTGCCCGCCCCCTGGCACGAGAGGCACGGAAATCGGCAGCCGCGCGAGGTCGAGAGTGGGATTGGCCTCGCGCTGCCACCCGTCCTTGTCGAGGAGCTGCCGGAAGTAGTTCTCCCGATAGAAGAGACCGACGCCGACGACCGGCAGGCCCCGGTCGCTCGAGGACTTCAGAACGTCGCCGGCCAGGATGCCGAGCCCGCCCGCGTAGATCGGGAGATGCTCGGTCAGCCCGAACTCGGCGGAGAAGTAGGCGATACGGTAGTCGCGCTCCCGAAACGCCCGGACCGCGGGATGCCAGGACGGCGAGGCGTCTTCCATGGCCATCTCCGCCTGGACCGCGGACATCTGCGCCAGGAACACCGGATCGCGCGCAGCCTGATCGAGCCTCTCGGAAGAAACCGAAAGCAGGAGCACCACGGGATTTCCGCCGCTCTCCTCCCACGCCGCCCCGTCGAGCGCGGCGAAGAGAGCGCGCATCGTCGGCCGCCAGGTCCAGCGCAGATCGCGCGCGAGGCCCCACAGGGGAGCGAGCGCGGCGGGGAGGCGAGGGTGCGGTGGATCCGCTGACTGAATCAAGCCTTCCCGATCATAACCGAAGTGGATTTTGGGTTGCGGACTTCGGATTCTTTCGCTAGCCGATGGCCTGCCCGGACACGCGCCCCCGGGCTTCTTCATAGATGCGCCGGCCGTTGCCCGCCGCGGGGTCGTTGCTGACGACGGCGTCCAGCCTCCGCAGGAAGTCCTCCTCGAGAGAGTCGCCCGAGAGCCTTTCCGCGAGCTCGATCGCCCGCGCCGCGTAGCGGAGGACCTGCCGCGTCTCGAGCCCCGAGGGGTCATCGAAGAACCAGCCGCAGCTGGTGAACATGCTCATCCCGCACCGCTCCATCTCGAAGAGGGCGAGCGCCCGGGAGGCCTCCGCCGGGCCGAGCCTCCTCCCGGCGTGGCGCGCCAGGAAGGAGTCCGCGCCGCCGGCGCCCGAGAGGACGAGCTCGATCGAATCGTCGCGCGCGGCCCACGGGTCGTGCAGGAGCCTTCCGGCCCGATCCTCGAAGATCCCATCGAGCGCGTCGCGAAGAGAGTCGAGCGCCTGCCTGAGCGGGGCGCGCCACGATTGCCTCCACCCGGGACGCCCTCCTGTCGTGCAGCCGCACTCCTCCTTCCAGCGTCCGACGCCGTGCGCGCAGCTCCAGGAAGTGTTCTCGCGGATGCGGACCTCGTGCCGGGGAGGATGCTTCGCCAGGAACTCGGCGTAGTTGGTCAGCTGGACATCGGTTCCCTTCTCGACCCGGTCGAGCAGGCCGGCGAGGACGCGGTCGCCTCCCCGGACATGATGTCCGTAGGTCTCGCCGTCGGTCGCGACCGACACGATCTGCGCGGCGCCGCCCCCCTCGAAGCGGTCCAGGAGAACCCTGGCGAGACCCTCCGCGCCGCCGGCGAGACCGCCAAACGCCACGGCGTGGGACGCGGCGCCGTCGTAGAAAACCAGGGCGATGCGGGCGCCCGACGGAAGCCTTGCCTCGTACGGCCTCCGCGTGTCGAGCCCATTGACAGCCACCTGCCACTCCTCCTGTCCGGCTTCGCGCCACTGGAGCGCCTGGTGCGGCGCGAGGATCGTGAACCGCAAGCCCGACTCGGCGAGCAGCTCCAGGGTCTCCATGTCGACCGCGGTCTCCGGCAGCCACATCCCCTCGGGCGACCGGCGGAACCGGTGCTCGAAATCACGGATGCCCCAGAGAATCTGCGTCCGCTTGTCGCGCGGGCGAGCGAGCGGCAGAATCATGTGTCCGTAGGCCTGCGCGAGCGCCGCGCCGTGCCCGGTGAAGCGCTCCCGGCTGTCGCGGTCGGCGCGCAGGATCGCCCGATAGACCACCGGCGCCTGCGACTCGAGCCAGGAGAGGAGCGTCGGGCCGAAGTCGAAGGAGATCCGCGAATAGTTGTCCGCGTTGGGCCCGTAGCACTCGGCAGTGATCCTCTCGTTCCAATCATGGAACGGTTCGGCCGACGCCTCCCGCTCGACCTTTCCCGTCCACGGGTTCTCCCGTGGCGGCTGATAGAAGTGGCCGTGGACGCAGACGAAACGTCGCTCCGCGCGCTCCGCTTGGATTTCGCCCTTCGGGCTCATCAGCTCCGGCGCTCCGCTCCCGCGGCGCGCGCCTCCTCCCCTCTGGGAGACTTCGCGCGCCGCGAACCGGGGATGGATTGCCGCTGGGCGGTAGAAGACAGTCGTAACCGAGAGAGCTCAGAGCTCCGGGCTGACAGCTGAGAGCTGACGGCTGACAGCTTCGGTTTGCTCATGCGGCTGGTCATGCGGAGAGGGTTTCCGCTTTGAGGAACACGGCGGCCAGCGGCGGCAGCGTCAGCGAGAGGCTCCACGGCCGACCGTGCGCCGGGATCCCTTCCGCCTCGAGGCCGCCGAGGTTGCCTACGCCGCTGCCGCCGTAGACGGCGGCGTCGGTATTGGCGATCTCGCGCCAGAAGCCGGGGGCGGGAGCTCCGACGCGATAGCCGTGGCGCGGGACGGGGGTGAAGTTCAACGCGACGAGGATCACCTCCTCCGGCGTCCCGCCGCGGCGCGCGAGCGTCAGCGCGCTGTTCTCCCAGTCGTTGCAGTCGATCCACTCGAAGCCGGGCGGTTCGAAGTCGCGCGCGTGAAGCGCGGGCTCCCCCGCGTAAAGGCGGTTCGCGTCCGCCGTCCACCGCTTCAGGCCGGCGTGCGCGGGGTAATCCAGGAGGTACCACTCGAGCGCGGAGTCGTGGTTCCACTCGGCCCACTGGCCCAGCTCCGCCCCCATGAAGAGGAGCTTCTTGCCGGGCACGGCGCACTGGTATGCGAGGAGGAGGCGCAGGTTCGCGAACTTCTTCCAGTCGTCTCCCGGCATCCTCGACAGGAGCGAGCCCTTCATGTGAACGACCTCGTCGTGCGAGAGCGGGAGCAGGAAATTCTCCGAGTAGGCGTATAACGGCCGGAAGGTCAGCTCCGTGTGATGGTACTTGCGGTGGATCGGGTCCCGCTTCATGTACTTCAATGTGTCGTTCATCCATCCCATGTCCCACTTCATGTCGAAGCCGAGCCCCCCCACGCGCGTCGGCCGGGAGACCATCGGCCACGCGGTGGATTCCTCGGCGATCGTCAGGACGTCGGGATGCTCCTCGTGGACGTAATCGTTCAACCGGCGAAGCAGCGAGATCGCCTCGAGGTTCTCGGCTCCGCCGAAGACGTTGGCGATCCACTCTCCCTCCTTGCGCGAGTAGTTCCAGTGGAGCATCGAAGCGACGGCGTCCACGCGCAGACCGTCGGCGTGGTACGTCCGGAGCCAGAAGTCCGCGCTCGAGATGAGGAAGCTCCTGACCTCGTTTCGCCCGTAATTGAAGATCGCGCTCTTCCAGTCGGGATGGAAGCCCTGCCGCGGGTCCGCGTGCTCGTAGAGGTGGGTGCCGTCG
>Ga0153915_10006960_pt1 | contig 10631 bp, 10 predicted proteins | sample Opewatmetagenome_2_FD_107003 | JGI IMG/M metagenome (GOLD analysis project Ga0153915, IMG submission 107003) | Freshwater wetland microbial communities from Ohio, USA - Open water 3 Core 3 Depth 3 metaG | ecosystem: Environmental > Aquatic > Freshwater > Wetlands | place: USA: Ohio, Lake Erie... | reverse complement strand
CCGCCAGCCCGATGAAATGCTCCGTCGAGATATTGGAAACGAACAGGGAGGCGCCGATGGCGAACCAGCCCACGCTGCGACTGGCCAGGAAGTAGTCTGTCGACGTCCTTTCCTTTCGGGAGAAGTAGAACCCGATGCCGAAGACGATCAGGAAGTAGACGCCGATGATCGCGATGTCGACTTGCGCGAGCGCCTTGTGCGTGACGTGGAGTGCCTGGTTCATGCGGAACTCCGTCCTGCGGTCAGGAGGACGAGCCACCGCAGCCTAGCGGCAGTTCACGCTGAATGTCAACATGACCTTGAGAAAATCGTTTTATCTAAGCATACAGGCCCCGCGGAACTCTATTGTTTGAAGGGCGGTTCCTTCGTACTCTCGGGTCGTTCGTATGCGTTTCCTGGGCTCGTTCTTGCCTTGGCAGCGCTGGATTAACCGCTTGCCTTTACGGAGGCTTGTAGGGAGCGCAGACGAATAGTGGACGTATCGTCGGCTAACCGGAAGCTATCCGGCTTCCACGGCGGGATTAGTCCTGCTAAGTCGGCTTTGCTCCGGTCAACTTCCGGCTTGGCCGTGATACGAAAGGAATCAGCCGGGGGGTGGTGGGACTCGCCGGGCAAACCCTTCAACTTCTGGACCTTCGAGATCCATCAGCTGCATGCCGAAGTTAGACCGCTACCTGTCTCTCGTTACCACGTGGACTCGTCCTTTGAGCTCATACGTGCCAGGACCGCCGGATGAGCTGGCTTGCGGCCCCTATTGCAGCGATCACCTCGTCGTAAACCTTATCCAGGGCGAGACCCCAGCCATTGTGGCAAGTTGCCTTATCGATTCCAAATACCTCCAGCGCATCCTCCACCTTATCGTCCAAAACGTTGTGTGCTGCGGCTATCCGCAAACCGTTGAGCGCGAACAACGGGTTGAATTCATCCAGTTTAGCCTCCGTGTCCCACTCGGCGATTATTAGCCCGGAATCACCGACCAGGCTGATGCCGGAATCAATGCAAAGGTGCGCCAACTGGCAAACCGTTGCTGCAAGCTTGAGGCTCTCGAATTTCGTAATGGGCTGTTTGTCTGGACCCACCTTCTGATTCTTGTCGAGCCCAAGCTTAACAAGCACCTGGAGAAGATGAGACTTTTGTAGAGCCTTGAATATTTCGAAAAGATCCTTGCACCGAGAGAGGAAGTCAGTAAAAGAAAGTGTCAGCGGAATGATGCGGCCGATCGGCTTGAGATCTTTGAACGTCCACCATCCTTTGTAATCAATTTCGGATCGATTCAGCTTGCCGATATCCTCCTGCGTGGCCACGATACCGAGAGCGTCAGCGAGATCTGACAATGTCTTGGTGAAGTCCAGATATGCTTCAACGAATTCCTTGGCACGAACCCCAACGTTACGTTTCCCGTGCGTCTGGACCTCTTTGTCTGCAACAGCCTCGCTAACAGCGAAGGTGTGAAAATGCTTGATGACCTCTTCCGGTGCGCTCTCGTAAAGCTTGCGCAGCTCAAATGCGATGTGATTCCGGCCATAGCGATTGCAGTAGCTGAATGCCCAGCGGGATTCATATCCGACGGACCCGGATTCGGGATGAACGTCGAACTCGGGACGATCCTGATACGCGAGCAGGGCCTCATCTTTTACAAAGGCGCGCTCCAATGTCTTGAATTGCCCCCAGCCGTTCCCTGTGATGAACCCATTATGGTCCGGCCATTGAAGAGAGGGCTCAACGGGATGTGTTATTGGCTGGCCATGCGGAATCATGAGTGTGTCGCTGGCTGACACTTGGGAAATCTGATTCGCAAAATCCACATCAAGGGACTTGAACCACATCTCCCGGCCCGGCTGCTTGACGCTCATGCCCAAGTTGCCCATAAGTGCCGCCACTTCTGAATCATCCGTTGAGTAGCGTTCGTCGAAAAACGTTGCAACGGCGACGCACTCCTTAAGGCTGAGATAGTCTTCCAGATAATCGCGCAACACAGTGACTCTGGCGGTTGTATACCCTTCGACCACCTTGTAGCGAGACAGGGGCGTGACGCGAACAACGTCGTACACCGGGCGATTTAAGTCATGCCAGGAGGTGCTTCCATCCTTCAAGACCTCCGGTATGAGCCGGTAGCACATGAGGAATGCGTTGTCGGGCAAAAGGACGAGTTTATTGTGGTTGTCCCATTTGTTAACCAAACTCTCGAACCGCAGCTTTCCCGTGGGAAGATCGATCCAAAATTGTGGTGAATAGCTGCCGTCTGGCTTAAAGGCGCGTTCAGGTGGCGCCGTTCTGACGTCGCTAATCAGGCCTCCGACGGCATCAAGGACGGTGTCGAGATTCTCGGTAGGCACCAGTGCCGTATAGAGCATCCGATTGCCCTTGAAATTGTTAACGGGGTCGCTCGTTATTTCACCAATGGTGACGTACTCGTCAGCCGGACGCAGCAATGGTAGGCCGCAATGAGCGAGCGGGGGCGGCCAGTAGTCGCGCTTCAATTCCATTCCAAAACCTGACTCGGAGGAGACTCGCCCAGTATAAAGCAGGGTGAGCACTGCGCGAAGAGCGGTGCGATGGGGATAGTGGCCACCAGAGAAGATAAGTACCGTGAAGTCGGCATAGTGCCACAATTCCAGGATCCGATGGTGCCTGGAAAATGCACGCCTCCATGGGCGTTTGCCGGTACTGAACCGACGAATGAGCGGATAATCTCGGGTTTGCACGTGACGCGCGTCCAAAATCGGGCTGCGAGTCCGGTGTTATGAGTGAAAACGCCTGTTCGCGCAAGTAATCGCTCAGGACGTGCTTCGGAAGAAGCTAGGGCAAGGCTCGCTCGTATTTGGACGGGCCGTATAAATCCTAGGTCCCATCGGCTGAGAGGGAACTATAATGGGCTTCGAGGATTCGCCCTATCGAGTGCTCTGGCTGTGTCATGCGCATTGTGGGGCTGGATCGTGCGGTGGCGCTCAAAATGTTTCGCCCAACCGCCGGATGCCCTCTTGAATTTCCTCCTCGTTCATCCGCGAGTAGCCAAGCATTAGCCCCGTCCGCGAGGGCCGTGTTAAGAAGTATCGGGAAATTCCGTAAATGCCAACTCCCCGTGATGCCGCTCGATGAATGACGGCTTCTTCCGAGATGCCCTTACTGGGCCACAGCACAACGTGAGCTCCAGCACCGTCGCCGGTCACCTCGACACAATCGCCCAAATACTTGTGGATGGCGTCGAGCAGTGCGTGGCGGCGTGCGGCGTTGCTGCGGCGAACGCGGCGTAAATGGCGCTCGTACATTCCGGTAGTGATGAACTCGGCTAGAACTTGTTGCTCCAGTGTGGCTGTATGCCGATCGCATAGCCATTTGGCCGATGTGAACGCGGGAACCAACGATTTGGGTGCGATCAAGTAGCCGATGCGGAGTGCTGGAAAGACGGTGCGTGAGAATGTTCCCACGTAGATGACGCGTCCATCTCCATCCAGACCCTGCAAAGACTCCAGCGGCTGTCCTTCATAGCGGAACTCACCATCGTAGTCGTCCTCAACTACTATCGCGTCTTTGCTTCTGGCCCATGCGAGGAGCGCCAGGCGGCGAGTGAGCGGAAGAATCGCGCCCGTGGGAAACTGGTGAGAAGGCGTTACGAAGGCTATGCGGGCATTCTTCGGCAGCTTGGCGGGATTCAGGCCCTCGCGATCGACCGGCACCGGCTGTAAGCGAGCTCCCGCAGCGCGAAGAACTTCTCTGGCGCCCTGATACTGCGGATTCTCAATAGCGATCGGATCGCCGCGTTCTATCAATACCCGCGCAACCAGATCCAATGCCTGCTGCGAGCCGTTGACGACAATCACTTGCGACGGATCGCAAATTACTGCGCGCGATCGCCGCAGGTGAACAGAAATGGCCTCGCGCAAGGCAAAACTCCCACCCGCGGCGGCATAGTCAAGCTCACGAACCGGGGCTTTCCGGGAATGCCGCAGCAGGATGCGCCGCCACATCTCGAAAGGAAACGTTGCCACGTCGCATCGTCCATACGCAAAATCGTAGCGGAGCGGAACCGAACGCCGGCCCGGAAAATCAACAATCGGTGCAACACCTGCGGCCGCAGACCCATAAAGCGACAGCCGTAGGTTGGCGGGCTTTTCCAGTCGCTTTGGCCTGCTGCCGCCCAATCCTTCGAATACGTAAGTTCCTGAACCGCCCCGGCTGCCTGCGAAACCTTCTGCTAACAGCTGCTCGTACGCTCGCAATACGACTGTCCGTGAAATTCCGAGTTGCTCAGCCAGGTCCCGCGTCGAGGGGAGCCGGTCGCCGGCGCGGAAGGTGCCCGACAGAATACCCTGCCGCAATCGGCGGTAGACCTGCCGGAAGAGCGGTTCACCTTTCCTCGAAAGTGGTATCACAATTGACACGGAAAGTGGATCTTTATAAATACCACAAGCTTAGGCATAGTTGAAAGTGTTTCCGAATTCGAGGCAATCTGCTCCGGAGGCCGGTATGAGCGACGTGATTTCCGAAACCACAAACGCGGAAACAAAGGCGTTTGATTTTCTCGAAGGCGAGTGGAACGCCATCTGCCGCTTTCCTCTGCCCGATGGGGACTGGGGCGAGGGCCCGGGCTCGCTGAAGGCAAGCAAGGTTCTGGATGGCTGCGTTTCCCTGGAATTCTTCGAGGGACCATATCAAGGAACGGTCATCAAGGGCCTCGGTCTCCGTGCCTTCAATCCGCAAACCTTACAGTGGGAACATACGTGGACGGACACTTCGGCGCCGGGTGGCTTCTTGGTCTGGCGCGGACGATTTGAAGGCGGCTGCCATTGATCTTCACGGCCAGTGGGAGGATGAGACTGGGCGCCAGGTTCTTTCGTGGCTCACCTGGTCTCGGATCACCGAGCGGTCTGCGCACTGGGAGAGTCACCGCTCCATGGATGGCGGCCAAACCTGGACCAAACACTGGGTGATTGATTTCACGCGGAACACCACGAAGTAAAACATGAGATTTCACCCGGCTGGAGCTATCAAACAAAAAGAAAGAGGTGTAATAATGCGATTGCTGATCGAGCTTCTAACGGCCATTGCAGCTTGCAACCTCGCGTCGGCTCAGACTCATCATGCGACTGGGAAAGCGCCCCTGGAACACAACCAGCATCTGAGCGACTTTCAGGTTTTTGAATTCCGCCGGTACACCATCAAAGAGGGAGAGCGCAAACATTTCGCTCAGTATTTTGAAAGCTACTTTCCCGAAGCTTTTCAGCAGATCGGGGCAATCGCAGCCGGTTCTTTCTTCGAGCGCAGAAATCAATCCGGGTTCACTTGGATTAGAGGTTTCCACACGATTGAAGATCGTGCTGTAGCGAACGCAGCATTCTATTATGGGCCCGTTTGGAAAGAGCATAAGAAAACGTTGAACGATCTCATGACTGATTCCGACAATGTAATGTTGCTTCGTCCGCTGAACGAGGAACGAGGCGTCCCCATGCTGCCTGCTGTCGATCCCGTCACCGAAGCAAGTGGTGCTAAAGGTATTGTGGTTGCTCAAATATTTGCGGTAAAAGCGAACAGCGTCGAAGCCTTTGCCAAAGAAGCGGAGACGACGTTTACCAGCTATCGAGCCGCAGGTGCGCGCGAAGCCGGCGTCCTGGTTACGCTGGATGTGGCCAATAACTTCCCGCAGCTTCCAATACGAACGGACGGCCCTTACCTAGTATGGCTGGGAATCCTCAAGGACAACCAAATGTTGGAAAGCGAATTCGGTCCGGTTGCCGAGCATTCCATACAGTCGCTTTCTGCGACAGGCTTGCTCAGAGCCGCACCAGAGTTAGTCATCCTCGATCCCACTCAGCGTTCGCGTTTACGCTGGCTGCCCTGACAGAGGAAATGAATAAACCTGGGATCGGGTGAATAAAAGACAGAAGCCGCCCAGCTGTCGGTATTTTGCGTTGGTGTCGCGACCCCAGGCGAAGCAGCTAAGGAGATAATGATGAACACGCTCAAATACGTTCGGGCCCTTCTCATGCTGTGCAGCCTGGTTGTCGTCTTGCAGCCCGTTCAGGGACTCACACAACAGAATTCAGATGCATCGAAAACTAGCGTTCAACACACTCCCACGGAACGAGATGGGCAACACGATTTTGACTTCGAGGTGGGCACCTGGAAAACTCACTTAAAGCGCCTCCTGCATCCCTTAACGGGCTCTACTACCTGGGTCGAATATGAGGGTACTACCGTCGTCCGCAAGGTTTGGAATGGCCGCGCCAACCTTGTGGAACTCAAGGCCGATGGCCCGGAAGGGCACTTTGAAGGCCTGAACGTGCGTCTCTACAATCCCCAATCCCACCAGTGGAGCCTCAATTGTGCCAACAGCAAAGACGGTACCCTGAGCCAACCCACGATCGGCGAGTTCAAGAATGGCCGCGGCGAGTTTTTCGACCAGGAAACACTTAATGGTCGAGCTATCTATGTTCGATTTGTCATATCGGACATCACTCCCGATTCGTGCCGTTTTGAACAGGCGTTCTCAGCTGATGGAGGCAAGACTTGGGAAGTGAACTGGATTGCGACAGACACACGGGTGAAAGATGGATCTGACAAAAGCGTTCAACACATTGTCACGGAACGGGATGGGCAACACGATTTTGATTTTGAGATTGGGACCTGGAAAATTCACCTGAAGCGCCTCGAGCATCGCTTAGCCGGCTCCACTACCTGGGTCGAATTTGACGGTACTTCTGTTACCCGAAAGGTTTGGGATGGCCGCGCTGATCTGGAGGAGTTCGAAGTTGATAGCCCGACAGGCCACATCGAAGGTCTGACCCTGCGTCTATACGATCCCCAAACCCACCAGTGGAGCCTCTATTGGGCCACCAGCAAGAGCGGCACGATAGGCCCGCCCACGATCGGCGAATTCAAAAATGGACGCGGCGAGTTTTTCGACACGGAACCATCTGGCCCTAATGGCAGGGCTATCCTGGTTCGATTTGTTTGGTCCCGCATCACCCCGAATTCGGCCAACTTTGAACAGTCATTCTCGGATGATGGAGGCAAAACTTGGGAAGTAAACTGGATTACCGATCAGACGCGGGTGCAAGATGGATCTGACAAAGCTCACTGAACTCCGCCGCATTCCCGATCGAGGATCGCACGACTGGAAAACGATTAACCAAATTCTGGACGCGGGCTTTCTCGCTTGCGTCGGATTTTGCGTGGGTGGCCAGCCGTTTGTCATTCCGACGTTGTATGGCCGGGATGGAGAAAGACTCTATTTGCACGGTTCAGCGGCGAGTCGCATGCTACGGGAACTTGAAACCGGCGTCCCGGCCTGTGTAACGGTGACTCTCGTGGATGGATTGGTCTTAGCGCGGTCTGCCTTCCATCATTCCATGAACTACCGCTCCGTCGTTGCATTTGGAAGCGCGCGGAAAATCGCAGATCCAGCGCAGAAAATCAAATCCTTGCATGTCATCTCTGATCATCTCATCGCCGGCCGGTGGGCGCATGTCCGCGGACCCAGCGAGAAGGAGTTGAAGGCGACAACCGTGCTTGAATTCTCGATAGAGGAAGCATCATCGAAGGTGCGAAGAGGACCGCCGCTGGACGAGGAGAGTGACTATGGCTTGCCGGTATGGGCCGGAGTATTACCGCTTGAGATTCAGTCTCGGCCGCCCGTACCAGATGACAAATTGATCGAGGGTGTCACTCTTCCGGACTATGTCCGGCGCTACGACGCTCGGCTCAATGGGGGAGCTGACCACTCGTCCAGTGACTAGTAGAGCTGAGTAAGCCGGACTGCCGGAAAGTGCATTCTTGCTTTTTAGGCTAGCCGAGCAAGCGTGCTGGCGGAGACTGTAGATGATCATCGAAATGCGCACCTATAAAACCAAGTCCGGCAAGCGGACTGAGTTCCTTGAGGTATTCCGCTCCAAATCTGTTCCGGCACACACAGAAATCGGGATGAAAATATTAGGCCCATTTCTCTCGGTCGAAGATCCCGACACCTTCTTTTTTATGCGCGGCTTTCCTGACATACCTTCGCACGAACCGATGAAAGCAAAGTTTTACGAAGGGAAACTTTGGAAGGGCGAACTGGAGAATGTCCTGCTACCGATGTTGGAAAAGTATGAGGTCGTCGTTGTGGAAGACGCTGAGGGGCTAGTTCACTGGTAGTGGGGTCGCTACACATGCATAAGAGGCTGCTGCTCGCCACATTTGGCGAGTAGTCGGCCACACGGAAGTGATCTGATGGCGGCTTCCGCGATAAGTAATGGGAAGTCGGCTTGTGGAACGTGATGCTGGGCATTGGCTCAGCACCGGATTGCTCCTGGATCATGGGCCAACCGGAAGTAATCCGATTGCGCATTGCGTGCCTGGCCGTGCTGCCCGCGTTCCCCCGTGAAACGGTTTGAGCCGATACGTTTGAACTCCTTCGGCCTCCGCTCTGGTGGGCCGCTCCGCTCTTGTAGGATTATGTCAATAACAATGAGAAAAATGTAGGATCGTGAACCGCAATCGTGACGAGAAATGTCATGAATTGTGGCATCGGACCGCGAGTCTTGCTTTGATATCAATACCAGTGATGTCATTTACTCTGGCGTCCTACACCTCCCGTGGGTGGGGAGGGGCAGCATCATGAAACACCCTGGCTGATCCCAACCCCAAGTTCTCGATTGAAGAAGTCCGCTCGTTCTGCGCCACCCAGTTTCCGGAACTGACCAGCGCAGCTATTACCGGACCGGAAACGGTTGGCGACCGGTTGCGCTACAGCTTTGAGCGCGCCATCGGGTCGAAGGGCTACCGTATCCCACATTCGAGGACTGGCGCCGGGATGCGGATGCCTACGCTGACCTCGATGAACCTGAGCGGCACTAAGAAACCTGGCTGCCGTGATGAAGACGATGGGCCAAGGACGTGAAAACTGCCATGCAGTACCAGCATCCTGAGCTGGACATCGTGCGGGCAGCGCTAAACCAAACGGAAGCATCGGGGGAGCCGAGAGAATGATGAGGTCCGAAAAACTTCACGGCACACTTTACGGCACACCTCAAGAATGCCGCCCTGGCAAGTCATTGATTAGAAAGGTTAAACCCAGGACTGGCGCCGCCAGCTCTGACTACTCATAATCTACTGGTCGCTGGTTCAAATCCAGCCGGGCCTACCAAGAAATCAATCGCTTACCCGGGTGGCACTTTTGAGGTGTTCCGTAAAGTCCATTGGTCTCGGGTTCAAATCCTGGCGGGCCCACCACTTTTCGATCACTCGGGGTTGCGTCTTCGAGCGTTCCGGGAGTGTGCCGCACGAATTTTTCGGCCACTACGCTTCCGGTCGCAATGCCGGGCCCGTTCAGTGCGGCACGCACGATCTCGAGCTCGGGGTGCTAATACTGCGTCGCGGTCCTCACATCCTTGTGCCCCACGGTGTTGATCACGACCGCCAGATTTTCCGTCTGCACCGCGCCACTGTGTGGACCCGCCGACGCCAGCCTTTTCAGTCCCGGTTCAGCCCGAACCTACAACCACTTGCATGGGCTGCGGGAGACTGCTAAGTGCCTGTAACTACGTGCAAGCCGGAGAAATCATGGGCTGAAACATGGGCTGCTGAGCATCTTGCTCAGCCTCCTCGAAACCTGCCGCCAACAGAATCAGTCTGCCTTACCGCTGCTCGCACACCTGCTCTGTTCGCCGCAGCCTCAGGTCCTTTCCCTGACTACGACGCATTCACGGTAAACAAATACGGCCAATGTTAGGGTTCGCTTACAGCTGTCGTCAAAGTGCCGTAGGTAGCGCGCGCTGCGCTGTACGAACGTAACCCGTCCGGACTAACGTTGCCTTTCGGTTTTGTGACAGGAGCGAACAACTCGAAGAGGCGGTATGGTCGGCATACGCAATCCTGTTATTTTTAAGATCAAAAGTACAAGTTCGATCCAAGCCCTTGGTTACCACCCCGCGATCATATTGTCGCGTCATTATCGAACTAGCAGGGTCGGAGTATGTGTACGCGGTTTAACGTGATTGTGAGGTTGTCCTCATGGGTAACCGTTCAGAGCCTCGCCATTTGGTTCGATTGCGAATCAAGGCTACGGGAACCGATGAACGCGGGAATCGGTTTACCCAAACGGCGTTTACCCGCGATGTCAGTGCGCGCGGAGCGCGGATTGCGCAGGTGCCGCCTCTCTTATGCCCTGCTGCAGTCATCGACGTGGAATACCGCGGAAGGAGATCACGCTTTCGTGTGGTTTGGATCGGCGGCTTTGCCAATGATGAAGTCGGTTTACTGAGTTTGGAGCCCCGTCGCTGCATCTGGGGCACACCCCTTCCCGGACAGCTCATCCGTTCCGGACAAACGGTTTCCGCTACCCCCCCGGTCGCCTTGGAGTCGACCATCAGATCGAGGCCTATGGGATTGGCATGTAAGTCGTCTAACCCCGGCGGAGGCGTGATGCAAAAAAAAAGCAAGCGCGTCGGGTATTTCTGCAAGGATCCAGATTGTCGCAAGACACGCGCCTTCCACCTGATCACCGATGGCAGAGTTGTGTGGGATATTTGGCCCCAGAAGATTGAATGTCCTACAAGTAAGCAACGCTACGAGTATTGGAAAGGGGACATACGGTCCGCCGGATACGGCTGAACAAGGTCGAGAAACTTCCTTCTATTTCACTGTGTTCTGTT
>Ga0153915_10006959_pt1 | contig 10631 bp, 10 predicted proteins | sample Opewatmetagenome_2_FD_107003 | JGI IMG/M metagenome (GOLD analysis project Ga0153915, IMG submission 107003) | Freshwater wetland microbial communities from Ohio, USA - Open water 3 Core 3 Depth 3 metaG | ecosystem: Environmental > Aquatic > Freshwater > Wetlands | place: USA: Ohio, Lake Erie... | reverse complement strand
GGTGGCTTCCAACCCGATCCCTCTCCCTGGGCGGAACGGTTTCGTCCAGGGAGAACCCGGGTCGATGAAAAGATCATTGCCTGAACTCCGGGTACCCCACCGAAGAACGCGGGGTCAAAAAGGAGGGTAACATGATCAGGCTATCCAACTTCCCTGCGTACGAACGGCTTATCATTGGACTAGCCTTCATTTTAGTGATCGCTGCGCCAGCAGGTCTGGCGCACGGTCAAGGGGATGGGGTTTTTGGAAACGACAATGGTGGGCCCTTGCTGGCGACGTTGAATAAGAACGAAACCTCTGGCTCCGGAAATTGTGCCATGGTTCGCAGCGGGCTGCGCGATCAGGTCGGCCAGGGTCAGGCCGACCAAGATCAGGCCAGCAATGATCAATCTGGCGACAACCACTGGGGCTCCGTGAGGGAAGTTATCTCGGCTAGGGATCCCTTGTGGCAGGCAATGCTAAATTCGGAAATCAACCAGAGCCCTCCATTTCAAACCCTCATCGTGGATCAGCGCACCCATTGCCACACGCTGATGGCTCGTGTCCAGGTCTTGTCCAATGGCCTTCCAGTGGTTTTGGCTGGTTCTGGCTTCCTGATCCCAGCCCATCCGTTAAAGGGGGCGGCGATAGATAGCGTCACTTGTACGTGGTGCCACCAACTCTAGTTCATCGGCCTGGGTGAACCATCCACATTAATCGGCATTGACGCGATCGAGGCGGCCACGATAGCCATATCCATGTTGGTGTGCATTCATCTGGCTGTGTTGGGCTTCTCTCCTTGACCATTCCCGGCTTCCATACTAAAATGCAGTGCTGTGTTTGAGAACCTGACCGAACGCCTTGAAAATGTCTTCAAGCAGCTGCGCCGGCGCGGCAAGCTTTCCGAGAGCGATGTAGATGCCGCCATGCGCGAGGTGCGCCTGGCCCTGTTGGAGGCCGACGTCAACTACGCCGTTGCCAAAGATTTCGTTGCCCGGGTGCGCGAACGCGCCATTGGCCAAGAGGTATCGAAGGCGCTCAATCCGGGGCAGCAGGTTATCAAGATCGTCAACGAAGAGCTGATCGCCACGCTGGGAGAGCCGGAGCGTTTGAACCTGAGCGGTCCCAGACCGCGCGTCGTGATGCTGGTAGGGCTGCAAGGCTCGGGAAAGACCACCGCTGCAGGCAAGCTGGCGCGGTTGCTGCGCTCTCAAGGCGAGCGTGTCCTGTTGGTGGCGTGCGACCCTTACCGCCCGGCTGCGGTGCGCCAGCTAGAGACTTTAGGCGAGCGCCTGAACGTTCCAGTCCATTTCGAGACGGGCGTGCAGCCCCCGGAGCTGGCGGCGCGCGCCTACGACAAAGCCCAGAAGGGCGGCTTCAGTATAATCCTTTTGGATACCGCTGGACGCTCTCAATTGGATGACGCCCTGATGAGCGAGCTACAGGCGATTAAGCGGCGCGTCGACCCGGTGGAGACCTTGTTGGTGGTGGACGCCATGATCGGCCAGGAAGCGGTGAATATTGCCAAAGGCTTCCGCGATGTGGTAACATTGACGGGCCTGATCCTTACCAAGATGGATGGCGACGCCCGCGGCGGGGCGGCGATCTCAATCCGCTCCGTGACTGGCGTACCCATCAAATTCCTGGGCACCGGCGAAGCCCTGGAGGCCATCGAGGCTTACGACCCGGGGCGGCTGTCTTCTCGCATCCTGGGTATGGGCGATGTGATCGGCCTGATCGAGAAAGCCGAGGCGGCTTTCGATGAGGAGCAGGCAGCGGAACAGGCGCAAAAGCTGCTCGCCGGCGACTTCACCTTGCAGGACTTCGCCGACCAGCTTCGTCAATTACGGAAGATGGGACCGTTGGGACCGCTCCTGGATATGCTCCCGGGCGGTATGGGGCAGATGGCACGGCAGGTCGATCCGCGGGACGCGGAGAAACAGCTTAAAATGACGGAAGCGATCATCAATTCGATGACCAGAGTGGAGCGGCGCAAGCCCGACGTCTTGAATGCCAGCCGCCGCCGGCGGATTGCCACGGGGTCGGGTACGCAGGTGCAAGATGTCAACCGTCTGATCAAGCAGTACCGTGAAACTCAGCGCCTCTTTAAAACATTGAAAAAATCGGGCAAGCGCGGCCTGCCGCGTTTGTTCGGTTAGTAGCTATCCGAAAATGATTGGGGTGTGGGTGTTTTGCGGCGCTTTGCGCCGCAAAACACTCCCCTCTCCCTAATTTTCGGATAGACTCTTAGTATATTTTGTAAGGAGAAAGAAATCGATGGTAAAAATTCGTTTACGCCGGATGGGCGCCAAAGGACAGCCGTCCTATCGAATCGTAGCAGCTGATAAAGAGAGCCCGCGCGATGGGCGATTCCTGGAAATCCTGGGATCCTACAACCCCCGCACGGAGCCTGCTACGATTGAAATGCAGGAGGACCGCATCTACCAGTGGATGAGCCAGGGTGCCCAACCAAGCGAATCGGTGGCTAAGCTATTCCGCACCACGGGTTTGCTCGATCGCTACGCCCGTTTCAAGCAAGGAGAAGCCCTCGAGACTCTATTGGCCGAGGCCACCGCGGCGGCGTCATCCCGTCCGGTCGATCCCAAGACGCGCCAGGGCCGAAAATGAAAGATCTCATCGCATTTATCGCCAGTTCCCTGGTCGATGATCCAACTCAGGTGCAGGTGACCCAGTTCCAGCGCGGCCCGTCCGTGAGCCTGCGCCTTAAAGTTGCCAAAGAGGACATGGGGCGTATCATTGGAAAAAGCGGGCGGGTAGCCAACGCCATGCGTATTCTGTTGCGAGTGGCGGCGGCACAAGAGGGAAAACGCGCTTCACTGGACGTCGAAGACCCGCGATGACCTCGTCGGAGCAATCTTCAGAGCGCAATACAGGTTCGCCTGAATTCTCGGGCGAACCTGTCTATTTGGCGGTGGGCAAGCTGCGCCGCCCACACGGCGTGCGCGGGGAAATCTTAATGGACGTGCTCACCGATTTCCCTGAGCGTTTGCAGCCCGGGCTGCAGGTGTATGTGGGCGAGAGCCGCCAGCCGTGGCTTTTGCACGGCTGCCGGAAATCCTCACGTGCATTGCTGGTCTCCTTCAAAGAGGTTACCAATCCCGAGGAGGCTAGCAAGCTGCGCAATGAGCTCTTGTACGTGCGCGCGGACGAGATCCCTGCTTTGCCGGAGGGCGAGTACTATCACCACCAGATCCTGGGTATGAGCGTGGTCAACGACACCGGCCTCCTCCTGGGAAAGGTCGTCGAGATCCTGGAAACCGGCGCCAACGATGTCTGCGTGGTGCGCCCAGAGAGCGGCCCGGAGATTCTAATCCCTTTAGTGGATGAATTCGTCTTGCAGATTGATTTGGAAGTCCACCAAATACGTGTCCACCTTCTTGACGGCATGATACACGCGGGAATTGGGTGATTGGGGGTCAGGCTACATTCCACTTGACATACTTGAATTGATTGTGGTATTCTGTCCACGTTTTTTGAAAAGGAACATTTCTTCCTTAAAAGGGGAATGTCTTGGTTGATCCAAAAGCGTATTGGGTAGGATTTAACCTCGTCAAGGGCATTGGCGCGGCGCGGCTGGGCACCCTCTTACGGTACTTCGGCGATGCAGAGACCGCCTGGAATGCCTCGCCCGAGGAATTGCGCCTGGCAGGTCTGGGACCCAAGCTGGTGGAGACCTTTCAGCAGTTGCGCTCCAGCGTCTCGCTGGAACGGGTTTGGGAGCGTGTGCAGAGCCAGGGCATCCAGGTCATGACCTGGGAAGACGAAGCCTACCCGACTCGCCTGAAACAGATCGACCAGCCGCCGCCCGTGCTTTACCTGCGCGGCACGCTTGTAGCCGAGGATGAATGGGCAGTAGCTCTGGTCGGCACGCGCGGGATCACCGCCTACGGTCGCCAGGTGACCGCTGAGCTGGCCAGTGTGCTGGCGCGGCGCGGGGTCACGGTGGTCAGCGGCCTGGCGCGCGGCGTGGATGCTGAGGCGCATAAGGCCTGCCTGGCTGCCGGTGGGCGCACGCTGGCTGTGCTGGGTAGCGGTGTGGACCAGATCTATCCACAGGAACACCGCCAGCTTGCCGAGCGGATCATCTCCAACGGCGGCCTAGTCAGCGATTACGCCCTCGGCACGCCGCCGGACGGCGTCAACTTCCCACCGCGCAATCGCATTATCTCTGGCCTATCTATAGCGGTGGTCGTGGTCGAAGCAGGCGATCACAGTGGCGCGTTGATCACGGCTGAGTTTGCCGCAGAGCAGGGTCGGGAGGTTTTCGCCGTTCCTGGCAACATCACTGCCCCTAAGAGCATGGGTTGTAACCGCCTGATCCAACAAGGCGCTCGCCCGCTCTTGAGCGTCGACGATGTCCTGGAGGCCCTCGACCTGACCTCGGTCAGCCAGCAGCGCGCTGCCCGCTCCGTTCTACCCAAGGATGAAGTTGAATCGAAGCTTCTTTCGATCTTAAGTAAAGAGCCGCTGCACGTGGACGACATCCGCGCCCAGGCAGAGATGCCCATCGAGAAAGTCTCGGCGACCCTGGCATTAATGGAGCTCAAAGGTATGGTACGGCAGGTCGGCGGTATGACGTATGTAGCCGTCCGTGACGAAATGGGTGATTATATCTATGGCGCTTGATCATTATTATGCCGTGATTATGGCTGGTGGAGGTGGCACGCGCCTTTGGCCGCTGTCACGCCAGGCCAGACCCAAGCAGTTGTTGCGATTAATTGAAGAACGCAGCCTTTTCCAGACCTCGGTGGAGCGCCTGGAAGGGGTTTTCCCGCCAGAGCGGATCCTCGTGGTAACGGTGGAGGAGCAGGCAACCGAATTGCAGTTGCAGTCGCCAGGTATTCCGCAGGAGAACTACATTCTGGAGCCAATGCCACGCGGCACCGCTTCGGTTGTCGGACTGGCAGCAGTGACTTTGCAGCAGCGCGACCCCCAGGCAGTGATGGTTGTCCTGACCTCCGACCATTTTATCGGCAACGAAGACGGTTTCCGCCGCATGTTATTAGCTGCCCACGATGCTGCTTCCGATGGACACCTGGTTACTTTGGGGATTACCCCTACCTACCCGGCGACCGGTTACGGTTACATCCAGCGCGGGAAGTGTTTAGCTAGCTACCAGGGGTTCGACGCCTGCCAGGTGCTTCGTTTCAAAGAAAAACCGGATGAAGAGCAGGCGCGCCTCATGGTCGCAGAGGGTGACCATGCCTGGAACTCGGGCATGTTCACCTGGAGGGTAGAGCGTATCCTGGAGGAGTTCGCCGCTCAGATGCCTGAGCTTTACGCTGGTCTACAGGAGATCCGCCAGGCCATTGGTACCCCTCAGGAACACGCTGTACTCCAGCGTGTGTGGAGCGGGTTGAAAAACGAGACCATCGATTACGGCATCATGGAATTCGCCCGAGATGTAATCGTCATCATGGCGGATAACCTGCAGTGGAACGACGTGGGCAGCTGGGACTCGCTCTTCGACGTTCTGCCCGCTGACCCGCAAGGGAATATCGTTGTAGGTGGCCAGCACATCGGGCTGGATACCCACCAATCGCTCGTTTATGTTGATCAGGAACACCGCTTAATCGTCACCATCGGCATCGAAGACTTGGTCGTCGTGGATACCGGCGATGTCTTGCTGGTGTGCCGCAAGGATCAGACACAAAAAGTACGCCAGGTTGTTCAACAGTTAAAAGCGAGTGGAAAACCTTATATTTGATTCAAGGAGGATTTAGCCTTGGAAGCTTATTGTGTAAAATGCAGGACCAAACGCGAGATGGCCGATCCCAAACCCGTTTTTACCAGCGGCGGTACGCCCGCCACGCGCGGCGTTTGCACTGTATGTGGGACGACGCTGGTGCGTATGGGGCGCACACCGGCGCACGAGGGCTTGAAACCCGAAGACGCGCCCGCCAAGCCGAAGCCCAAGCGCTCCGGTAAGCTGGTGATTGTCGAGTCGCCAGCCAAGGCGCGCACCGTGGGGCGTTTCTTAGGCAAGGGATTTACGGTCAAGGCCTCTATCGGGCATGTGCGCGATCTGCTTCGCTCGCAGTTATCGGTGGATGTGGAGAAAGACTTTACTCCCAAATACCGGGTGCCCAAAGAAAAACGCCAGGTTGTCAATGAGATCAAAGACCTGGCGAAAGGTGCCGAAGAGATTTACCTGGCGACAGATCCCGACCGCGAGGGCGAAGCCATAGCCTGGCACCTGATGGAATCGGCAGCGATCGACCCGAAGATCACCCAGCGGGTGGTATTTCACGAGATCACCGAGCCGGCAGTGGCCGAGGCTTTTGCTCACCCGCGTGGCATAAATATGGACCTGGTAGATGCACAGCAAGCGCGGCGGGTGCTGGACCGGTTGGTGGGTTACAGCCTCAGCCCGCTCCTCTGGCGCAAGGTGCGCGGACGGCTCTCGGCTGGGCGCGTCCAATCGGTGGCGCTGAAGCTGGTGGTCGAGCGGGAGCGCGAGATCAACGCCTTTGAGCCGGTGGAATACTGGTCTATCGCCGCCGAGTTCCTGCCCGAGAGCATTAAGGAGACGTTTTTAGCCAAGCTTGCCAAAATCGATAGCCAGGACCCAGTGCTTGGCAGCCAGGCGGACGTGGAGCCCATCCTGGCGGATATGGAAGCGGCTGCATATGTCATCAGCAAGATCAAGCGCGGCGAGCGACGGCGCAATCCGGCTGCTCCATTCACCACGAGCACCTTGCAACAAGAAGCCTCCCGCCGCCTGGGCTATACCGCCCGGCGGACCATGGCGCTGGCTCAGCAGCTCTACGAGGGCGTGGATGTAGGCGAAGGCGGCTCGGTGGGTCTGATCACCTATATGCGCACCGACTCAACCAATGTATCAGAGTTGGCTCAGGCGGAAGCGCGGGAGTTCATTGCCGCGCGCTTTGGCGATTCCTTCTTGCCGAAAGAGGCGCCCAAGTATAAGACGAAAGCGCGCGGTGCCCAGGAAGCTCACGAGGCCATCCGCGCGACCTCAGTGATGCGGCAGCCTGTCTCGCTTAAGGAATATCTTTCCCGAGACCAGTTCCGGCTCTACCAGCTCATCTGGCAGCGGTTTGTCGCCTCACAGATGACCGCGGCCATCTTCGATACCCTCACGGTGGAGGTCACCGGCGCAGGTACGCGCGAATACCTACTGCGTGCCTCTGGGTCCACAGTGCAGTTTATTGGGTATCTGGTGGTCTATGAGGAAGCCCACGACGAAGACCAGAAGCCGGAGGAAGAAAGCGAGACACGCATCCCTGCCGGGCTGGCAGAAGGGCAGAATCAAAAGCTGGTGCGCTTGCTGCCGGAGCAGCACTTCACCCAGCCCCCGCCGCGCTATACCGAAGCCTCGCTGGTGCGCACGCTGGAAGAATATGGAATCGGTCGCCCTTCCACCTACGCGCCGATTCTCTCCACGCTGCAAGAGCGCGGCTACGTGATACGGGATAACAAGCGGCTCACCCCCACCGATACAGGCGTACTGGTCAACGATATGATCTCTGAGCACTTCCCCAACATCGTCGATGTGGGATTCACGGCACGCATGGAGGAAGACCTGGACCAAATCGCCTCAGGCGAGCAGCCTTGGGTGGATACGATCCGCCAGTTCTACCCGCCTTTTGCCCGTCAGGTTTCCGATGCCGATGCCGTTATCCCGGTCCGCAGTAATGTGCTGGAGCCGGTTGGGCGCGACTGCCCTGAGTGTGGGCACCCACTGGTCATCCGATATGGGCGCTATGGGAAGTTCATCAGTTGTAGCGCTTTCCCCAACTGCCGCTATACCGAGGCCTGGCTTGAGAAGATCGGGGTAAACTGCCCCAAGGATGGTGGCGACATCGTCGAACGGAAAACGCGCAAAGGCCGGCTCTTTTACGGCTGCGCGAACTATCCCAACTGCGATTTCACTTCATGGAAGCGGCCTCTGCCGGCTCCTTGCCCTCAGTGCGGAGGTTTGCTGGTGATCGCTGACAAGCGTAATGCCCAATGCTTGAGCTGTAGTGAACAGTTCCCGCTCGACCAGGTGCTTGAGGACCAAACGGTCGAGTCGGCATAAGACTTGCAACCCATCGGGCGAGCCTCCTGGCATCAAGGAGGCTCGCCCTAGAATATGTGTGCTAGAGATTGTTCACAAAATGTTGCATAAAACGGGAGTTTCGTCTAAAATTAGAGACGAGAATACCCGCAATCTAGGTCTTGGGAGAGTGAAATGGACGCCATTCGTGAGCTGATCAAAAAGCCGCTCGTTGTGGGCATCGCTGGCTTGATCGTTGGCATCGCCCTGGGCATCTTCTACGCCTGGGTGCTCAACCCGGTGGAATGGACAGACGCCGCCGTGGAGCACCTGCGCGCCGACCTGCAACAGGAGTACCTGCGTATGGCGATCGATTCATACGCCCAAAACCGGGATACGGAGCTGGCCAAGAAGCGCTTCGCCGACCTGGGGCCGAACGGCGCGGCTGTGCTGAATGCGGTCGCCGACAGTCCTGGCGCACAGAACTTTGAGACGATCCTGGCTTTCCAGGCGACGGTGCAGGGTGGGGCTGCGGCGCTGACCACGCCGGAGGCCGCGACGGAAGCGCCAGCGCAAGAAAAGGGCGGTGGCATCCTCACGATGGCGTTAGTGGCATTGTGCCTGGTATTTGTGGTGATAGCCGGGGGTGCTTATTACCTGTTTATTTACCGTCCCAGGATGGGGGTCGCGACCCCCATCACACCGGCCATGCAGGCACGTGAAGCTGCCCGCCAGGCTGAATTGACGGATTATGCCGCTGCAGGCGCTGAGCCGCCCATGGTCCAGTTTATGTCGTCTTATAAATTTGGTGATGACCTCTTCGACGAATCGTTCAGTATCGACTCGCCAGCCGGAGAGTTCCTGGGTGAGTGCGGTGTAGGCATCTCTGAGACGATTGGCGTGGGTGAACCCAAGAAGGTGACCGCTTTCGAGGTTTGGCTCTTCGATAAGAACGATATCCAGACGGTCACCAAAGTGCTGATGAGCGCCCATTCCTTCTTAGACGAAACCAGCCGCTTGCGCCTGGCTGCCAAGGGGGAGCCGGTCCTGTCTGAGCCGGGTATCGAGACGGTGCTGGAAACCCAAACCTTGCGGCTGGTGGCGCGTGTGGTGGATATGGGCTATGGTGAGGGCGCTGTGCCCGATAGCAGCTTCTACGAGCGCCTGCTGCTAGAGTTGGCGGTCTGGCCGAAGGCTAGTTAGATTAAAAAATAAACGGGAACGGGTTGTCGGGTGGTATAGACCCACGCAACAACCCGTTCCTGGCATTCACATCCCACGAGAATTACTCAATTCTAATAATCTTTAAGTGAATCTGTCCTCCGGGTGTCTCCACCACCACGTCGTCCCCTACTCGGTGACCGATTAACGCGCTTCCGATCGGGGATTCATTGGAAATGCGCCCGTTGCGCGGATCAGCCTCTTTTGCTCCGACCAGATGGTAGGTCTCTGCGGGGTATTCCCCTTCTTGGATGGTCACGTGCGCCCCGACGTCCACCACTTCCATCTTCTCCCCGTTTTGCTCGATGATAATGGCATTCTTCAGCAGGTATTCGAGCTCCTGAATGCGCCCCTCCAGGAAGGCCTGGTCTTCTTTGGCCTTATGGTAGTCTGCGTTTTCGGAGAGATCGCCATTCTGGACAGCCGCCCGCAGGCGTTGGGCCAGCTCTAGGCGCGCGGACCCTTTCAACTGTTCCAGTTCGGTTTTCAGGCGGGCGGCGCCTTCGGCGGTTAGATACTTCTGGTCTGACATCGTTCACTTCCTTGCGGTTGAAAGTAGAAGGTTGAAAGTTGAAAGAAAAACCTTCAACTTTCAACCTTCTACTTTCAATGGTGGCTAAGGTTTTATTGAAGGGTCAAATAATTTGGTATGTTCGTCCACAGCAAAACGGTCGGTCATGCCAGCGATGTAATCGCAGATAGTGCGCTCCCGGCCGCGTTCATCGATTTGCTCCTGAATGTGGCCAGGCAAGATTGCTGGTTCGGCGCAGTAGGCGTTGAACAGGTCGCTGATGATCTGCTCGGCTTTGACCGCCATGCGCACCACGCGGTGGTGGCGATAAAGGTTGGCGTATAGGAAATCCTTGAGCTGGCGGTTGCGCCGGTGCATATCTTCGCTGAAACCGATCACGTTGTGGGGCAGCCTTTGCAGCTCTTCCACCGATTTGACGTTGCTCTCCTGCAGACGGGCATGCGTGGCGTGGACCAGGTCGGTCACTTCCATGCCGATCAGGCGGCGGATCAGGCGATGGCGCGTCAAGTCGTCCAGGATTGGGTCATGCCAGCCTACGCTTTCAGCCAGGATCTCCCACAGGGTAATACCCTCCAGCATGAGCGGGGTGATCATGCCGGAGCGCAATCCGTCGTCCAGGTCGTGGGCGGTGTATGCCAGTTCATCGGCGGCGTTGGCGATCTGCGCTTCCAGGTGGCCGCGTAGATCTGGGTTGTAATCGCTGGCATCGGCGATATCGTATTCCGATTCGTGCTTGACAATGCCCTCGCGCACCTCCCAGGTCAGGTTCAGGCCGGGGAAAGCGGGATAGCGCCTCTCCAGAAAAGTTATGCTGCGCAGCGACTGCTTATTGTGGTCGAAGCCGCCGTAATCCTGCATCAGGCGTGACAAGGTCGTCTC
>Ga0153915_10006958_pt1 | contig 10632 bp, 3 predicted proteins | sample Opewatmetagenome_2_FD_107003 | JGI IMG/M metagenome (GOLD analysis project Ga0153915, IMG submission 107003) | Freshwater wetland microbial communities from Ohio, USA - Open water 3 Core 3 Depth 3 metaG | ecosystem: Environmental > Aquatic > Freshwater > Wetlands | place: USA: Ohio, Lake Erie... | reverse complement strand
CGACCGGGAATATCCATAGCCCGGGTTCGCCATGTAATAGGTGATATCCCCCCCGCTAATGACTCCCACGTCCTCGATGGCATAACGAAGGTGCTTTTGGACTAGCCGTATTGTCGCGGAGACATTTTCCAAAAGTTTCTTCTCCATCCCGAATGATATTTCCTGCTGGCTCATCGGCTTCAGGCTGGGGTCGACGGTCCAGTTACCCGATAGATAATCGACGACCTTCAGCAATGTTCCCGGATAATAACCGTTTTTCCCGATCTTGTCCCATTCGTAGGTATCCAACGTGTAATAAGCCGCCACATTCCTCCAACCTCCGTACGCCGCGGCCGCTATATAGAGCTTCATGACATCGAAATAAAGGCCGTAGCTTCCAAAAATCTTGAGGTTCGCGTCCCCGAAGACGTCATAGACAAATCCCAGGCGGGGCGCCAGCTTATCCCCGAACTTGAAGTCAATCGGCTTTAATCCCTTTAAGTCCGGATTGTTGCTGTAGTTCGGGATATATTCGCTCTCTGTCCGGAGGCCGAGATTCAGGGTGAGCCTGTTCTTGATCGTCCAGCTGTCCTGGAGGTAGATCGCCCAGCGGTCGGCATGGACGTTGTAGAAATATCCCCTGCTAGGACCCGTGGTCTCGTTCCCAAACACACCATAATAGCCGTAGGTTCCCTGGCCATAGTTTTGACCAAGGTAGATGAACGGCCGGCCCCAAGCTAAACTGATGACAGGGTAGTCCGGGTACTTAGGGCCAGCTTTCCAATCTTCAGCGTTACGTACCCACTGAACTCCGAATTTCCAGGCATGCTCTCCGGCGAAGTTGAGATAATATGTTAGATCGCTGCCGGCATAGGACTTCTGAGCCACTTTTTTTTCTATGACAATGATCGAGTAGCTGGGCATATTCGACCAGCCTCTTGGCCTTATATACTCAGAAGGGATATCGGGGAAGACAGAGTTGCCGGTCCCGCCGTGAGCATAGAGCGGCTCGTGGGGCTGAACAAGCTGGTCGGTCGTATTGTTATAAAAGGAACCTCCCCTGACGCTGAAAAGAAGGTTGTTGCCGAAGGTGAAGTCGGCGTAAGCCGCGGCGGTCCAGTAGGGATAACGATACCCGTAATCATTCCAAGGTTCCGTGGGGTTTCCGGTGCCGTCACGGGGAGGGAGGTCCCCCTTATAATTATTAAGATTGCTGACAAAGCTCGCCCCCAGCCGAACAAATTTAAGGGGCTGGGAGGTCAGTTTCGCCTGGAAGTTCCAGAAGGTGTCTCGCCGCGTGTAATCGCCTTCACTGAGCGATGGTTCGAATTTCACATGCCGGGTCGTCGTCAGATAGACGGGGAGGAAAGAGCCGTAAAACCAGAGCCTGTCTTTGATGAAGTATCCGCCGAGACTGAACCCGGCCTCGATGCGGTCCACTTTGTCCTTGCCGTAGAGGTCCTGGTAATTGACATACTCGGAAACGAGGGGGTCATAGAGGGCCCAGCGGAGGCTGTCTCTTTCTTTTCCATTCAGCCCGGAACCGCTGTAATAGGCGACGACATCGCCGTGGAACGCATTCCCTCCCTGGCGGGTGATGACATGGATGACGCCTCCGAGCGAGCCGCCGTATTCGGCGTCATAGCCGCTGGCCTTGACCTGGACCTCATCGACGAACTCGAAGGCTACCCCCTGGCCACGAACTCCAAAATAGATGTTGGTGATGTCCGTGCCATCGACGTAAAACATATTTTCAGAGCCCGAGGCGCCGTCGACCGAGATGCCGGAAAGCAGGGGCTCATTCTGAACGCCGGGAACGGCCCCGACCAGGGTGTCGAAGTCCCGTCCCCTGGGCAGCATTTCGAAGACATCCTTGGTCATCGTCATGCCTTTGACCGTGCTCTTGACGTCGATGAGAGGAGATTGACCTATGACCGTCACCTCCTCTTCTATCGCGCCGAGCTGCATGGTCACATTCAATTTGACGCTCTGTTCGACCTCGACGATGATCCCGTCCCGCACCACCGTCTTAAATCCCTGGAGAACGAAGGTGACTTTGTAGATACCGGGGGTCAGGGCGAAAAGGCGATAGACACCGTTCTCATCCGAGATAGCCGTCCCCTTGCCCACGAGCTTCGGGCTGGTGGCTTCGACAGTGACGCCGGGAAGCGGATTACCCTGCTCATCGGTGACAATGCCGAAGAGTTTGCTCGTGGGCGCCTGGGCAGAGAGATAAGCACCAATCAGCGCGAGCCCGATCAGGCACAGCAAAGCTTGTTTTGGTTTCCCCATCTTCTTCCTCCTTTATTCGTCATAAAGGCAGAAACTAATCGGCGGCAGGGTCGAAGGAGGGTAAGAGCATGAGCTCAGATAATACCGTCTCTTCCCTTCGCCGTGATGATAATTACTATCAGAGGATGAAGTCAAGCTCATGAGACGGCGGGTCAGAGGGCCTTCTTGTCGTCGACTTCTCCCCACATATGCGAGAGGTCCGAGGATTGACTATCCTGGGGGCAATTGATATCTTTTTTATATTATACGGGAACATGAAAAAGGACGCGGTCAGCTGCCCGCTCTGTGGATTCGATAATTCGGGGGACACTTTTTTCTGCGGCAAGTGCGGGACGAAGCTCGGGATAGAAGGAACCCCACAATACTCAAAGACGCTGACCATGATGACTCCGGCTCCGGAGCTCCCGCGGGGCAAGATTTTCGCCGGCCGGTATGAGGTCATCGAAGAGCTCGGCCGGGGCGGCATGGGGAGCGTCTACCGGGTCGAAGACAAGAAAGTCAATGAGGAGATCGCCCTCAAACTCATCAACCCCGAGATCGCCCAGGACAGAAAGATCATCGACAGGTTCAGCCACGAGCTCAAGGTGGCGCGCCAGATCTCCCACCGGAACGTCTGCCGGATGTATGACCTCGGGGAGGCCGAAGGCTCGCACTTCATCACCATGGAATACGTCCAAGGCGAGGACTTGAGGAGCCTCCTCAAGAGGATCGGCCGGCTCCCCGAGGACAAGGCCCTGGCTATCGCCAGGCAGGTGGCCGACGGTCTGGCCGAAGCCCATCACCTGGGCGTTGTCCACCGGGACCTCAAGCCCGGGAACATCATGGTGGACCGCGAGGGCAACGCCAAGATCATGGACTTCGGGATCGCCCGGTCGACAAAGGCCAAGATCGTCACGGCCACCGGGATGATCATCGGCACGCCGGATTACATGTCGCCCGAGCAGGCTGAGGCCAAAGAGGTCGACGGCCGTTCGGACATCTACTCGCTGGGCGTGATTCTCTACGAGATGACGACCGGGCAGGCGCCCTTCGTAGGAGAGACAGCGCTGGCCGTGGCCATGAAGCACAAGTCGGAGAAACCTCGCGACCCCCGCGAGCTCAATCCTCAGCTCTCGGTTGCGCTCAGCCAACTGATCCTCAGATGCCTGGAGAAAGAAAAGGCCAAACGCTTCCAGACGGCCTCAGAGCTCAGCGCAGAGCTCAAGGCGCTCGGGGGATTGCCCGCGGCCGAGCGGATGAAGCCGGGGCGGAAGCCCCTTACCTCTAAAGAAATTACTGTAACTTTAAAGCTCCGAAGGTTCTTGATACCCGCGCTTGGCGTTGTCGTCCTTGCGGTGATTGGGTTTTTTATTTCGCGCACCCTGCTTAAGCCCAAAGTCGTCGAACGCTCGATCGCGGTCATCGACTTTCAGAACCAGACGGGTGACGCCAGCTATGATTATCTGCGGGGCGCCATCCCTAACCTCCTCATCACGAGCCTCGAACAATCCAGGTATCTCCAGGTCACGACATTCGAGCGCCTGCGGGATCTTCTCCGGCAGATGGGAAAGGCGGGCGTCGAGACGATCGACGGCGACCTCGGGTTCGAGCTCTGCCGTCAGGACAACGTCGAGGCCCTCGTCCTCGGAAGTTATGTCAAGGCGGGCGAGACGTTCGCGACGGACGTCAAGATCTTCGACGTCAAGACGCGGAAGATGATGAAGAGCTTCACGCGCCAGGGAGTAGGCGCGCAGAGCATCCTGGAGAAACAAATCGCCCAACTGAGCCGGGACATATCCCGCGGCGTCGGGCTCTCGAAGAAGGTGGTGGACAAGACCGCTCCTCAAATGGCCCGGGCGCCGACCGTGTCGATGGAAGCCTATAAATACTACCTTGAGGGGCGGGCGCAGAACGAAAAGCAATATTATGAAGAAGCGCGAAAAAATTACGAGAAAGCCCTCGAGCTTGACCCTGCATACGCTATCCCGTATCTCTGGCTCTCCAAGATCCTACCCGCATCGGGCGATTATCGGGGATCCGAAGAGGCGCTCAAGAAAGCGAAGGAGCTCTCCCCCCAAGCCCCAGAGAAGGACCGGCTGTATATCGAGGCCGATTATGCCCGGCGCATCGAAAAGGATTCCGAAAAGCGCTTCCGCATCCTCCAGGAAATTGCGGCCAAATATTCCAAGGAAAAGGAAATCTACCTCGACCTGACCCACTCCTATAGCGGCAAAAGGATGTTCCCCGAGGCCATCTCCGAGGCTGAGAAAGGTCTCGCGCTTGATCCCAATTGGAGCCTCATGCTGAGCGAAGTCGGTTACGTCTATCTTGCGTCGGGCGATGTCGTCAAGGCGGAAGACGCCCTGAAGCGGGCCGTTGCCGTCGCGCCCGGAGACGCCAATCCCCTAGATTCTCTGGGGGAGCTCTATTATCGCACCGGTCGGCTCGACGAAGCGATCGATGCCTATGAACAGGCGGTCAAGATCAAACCGGATTTTGGCTCCGATGAATGGATTGCTTACATTCAGGCCGTCGAGGGGAATTATAGCGAGGCTCAAAGCTCGATCGATCAATTCATCCTTATGGCCTCGAAACAGAGCTCGAAGGCTCTGGGATACTGGTGGAAGGCCGTTTTCAACCATCTCTCCGGCAGACGCGATCAGGCCAAGAAGGAGATGGAAAGGGTCAGGGGATTTATAGCCTCGACCGGAACCGAGCCAATGCAGGCTTTGGCATCGATGGGGCAGGGTTTACTCTGCTATGATCGGACCGAGTACGACCAAGCCCTTCGATACTTCGGGGAAGCTAATAAGACCCTCATGGGTCTCGCGGCCTATAGCTCTTTTGCCACGGCTCAACTAAAGACCGGCTTCTCCATCGAGCAGGGTCTGTTTGAAGGATTCGTGGCGGTGAAACAGAACCGTCTCGAAACAGCCCGGCAGATAATTGCCGAGATAGGCCCAAACCTTGCGCAGCTTATGGACAGCGCCGTCAACGAACCGCCACTCTTGGATAAGAACCTCAAAATCCTCCAGGCGGAAGTCATGGTTTCCGAGGGCAGGGCAGACGATGCCGTCGCCCTGATGGAAAGGGAGTTCAGGCTCAGCTTTCCAGGTTTTGGCGTTAACGCTTCCTGGTTTTTGGCTCGGCTCAATTTTCCGTTTGACCAGGATGTTCTGGCGCGAGCCTATGTCAAGCTGGGCAACATCGACAAAGCGATCGAAGCTTACCAGAAGCTTCTCAACTTTGACCCGAAAGGTCAGGACCGCCGGATGCACGTTCCCATTTATCATTATCGCTTGGCGAAGCTCTACGATTCCAAAGGCTTAAAGGAACAGGCCAAAGGGGAATATCAGAAGCTGCTCGAGCACTGGAAGGACGCCGACCCCGGAATCCCCGAGCTCATAGACGCCAAGAAGCGCCTAGGCACGTCGCCCTGAGGCCGCTGAGAATCCTCCACCTCCTCAGCGTCTGATCTCGACAATCGCCGCGGCGGAAGTACAAACACGGAGACGTCTGGGCTCTCAGCGGCCGCCGCTTCTCCGTCTTCGTCCAGCCGGATTGACTAAAGTTGGGGCAATTGATATCTTTTCCTTATTCCACGGGACCATGAAAAAGGACACCGTCAGCTGCCCGCTCTGCCAGTTCGATAACCCTGCGGATACCTTCTTCTGCGGCAAGTGCGGGACGAAGCTTGGGCTCGAGGGAACCCCGCAGTACTCCCGGACGATGACAATGATGGCTCCGGCTCCGGAGCTCAAGCGGGGAGAGGTCTTCGCTGGCCGGTATGAAGTCATCGAGGAGCTCGGCCGGGGAGGCATGGGGAGCGTCTACCGGGTCGAGGACAAGAAGGTCAACGAGGAGATCGCCCTCAAGCTGATCAACCCCGAGATCGCCCAGGACAAAAAGATCATCGAGCGCTTCAGCCACGAACTCACGGTCGCCCGTAAGATCTCGCACCGCAACGTCTGCCGGATGTACGACCTGAGCGAGGCCGAAGGGACACACTTCATCACCATGGAGTATGTTCAGGGCGAGGACCTGAGGAGCCTGCTCAAACGGATCGGCCGGCTGCCGGAAGACAAGGCGCTGGCCATCGCCCGGCAGGTGGCGGACGGGCTGGCCGAGGCGCATCATCTGGGGGTCGTCCACCGGGACCTAAAGCCGGGCAACATCATGGTGGACCGCGAAGGCAACGCCAAGATCATGGACTTCGGCATCGCCCGCTCCACCAAGGCCAAAGTCGTGACCGCGACCGGGATGATCGTCGGCACGCCGGACTACATGTCGCCCGAGCAGGCCGAGGCCAAGGACGTGGACGGCCGGTCGGATATCTACTCGCTGGGGGTCATCCTCTACGAGATGGTGACGGGGCAGGTGCCCTTCGAAGGAGAGACGGCTCTGGCCGTGGTCATGAAGCACAAGTCGGAGCGGCCGCGCGACCCGAGAGAGCTCAACCCCCAACTCTCGGCGGCTCTAAGCCGGGCAATCCTCAAGTGCCTGGAGAAAGACAAAAAGAAACGTTTCCCCTCAGCCGCCGAACTGAGCGCGGAGCTTAGGACGCTTGAAGGCGTTCCCACGGCCGAGCGGCTGAAACCGAGGCGGACGCCCGTCCCTTCCAGAGAGATAACGGTGTCCTTCAAGCTGCGGAAGTTCCTTTTCCCCTCGCTGGCCGTCGTCGTCCTCGCTGGGCTCGGACTTGTCCTCTCGCGTGTTATCCTCAAACCCAAGGTTGTCGAATGCTCGGTCGCCGTCGTCAACTTCCAGAACCAGACCGGCGACCCCGACTACGACTACCTGCGGAGCGCTATCCCCAACCTCCTGATCACGAGCCTGGAGCAGTCGAAGTACCTCCGGGTCACGACCTTCGAGCGGCTGCACGACCTGTTGCGCCAGCAAGGAAGAGCGGACGTCGAGACGATTGACGGGGACCTCGGGTTCGAGCTCTGCCGCCAGGATAACGTCGAGGCCCTCGTCCTCGGAAGCTACGTCAAGGCCGGGGAGACGTTTGCGACCGACGTCAAAATCTTCGACGTCAAGAGCCGCAAGCTCATGAAGAGCTTCACCCGCCAGGGCGTGGGCGCGCAGAGCATTCTGGAGAAGCAGATCGGCGAGCTGAGCCGACAGATCTCCCGCGGCGTCGGGCTGTCTAAGAGAGCCGTGGATGAAACCGGAACGCAGATGGCTCAAATGCCTACGGCGTCGATGGATGCCTACAAGTTCTATCTCGCGGGGCACGAAAAACTCGAAAAAATATACTTCGAGGAGGCCCGGAAAGACTTGGAAAAAGCCATCGAGCTCGACCCTCAATTCGCCCTGGCTTATTACGATCTGCGCGAGGTCCTCAGTCTGACAGGAAACCTCATGGCTGCGCGCGAGGCGATGAGAAAGGCCAAGGAACTGTCCGCCCGGGCGCCAGAAAAGGACCGGCTGTACATCGAAGCGCAGTGGGCTTCAAGTGTCGAAGGCGACTCCGAAAAACGCCTCCGAATTCTCCAGGAAATTGCGGCCAAGTATCCCAAAGAAAAGGATATCCACCTTAGCCTGTCCGTCGCTTATATGAGTAGAAAGATGTTCCCTGAGGCCTTCGTCGAGGCCGAAAAGGGCCTTGCGCTCGACCCCAAGTGGAGCACTGCGCTGAATCATCTGGGCTATATCTATCTCAGATCAGGGGATCCTGTTAAGGCGGAGGAAGCCTTTAAAAGGGCCATCGCCGCGGCCCCGGACGAACCCAATCCCGTCGATTCCCTGGCGGAGTTTTATTTTTATAGGGGCCGGCTCGACGAGGCCATCGACGCCTACAAGCGGGTGATCAAGCTCAAGCCAGATCACGGCGGCGAAGAGATCATCGCCTATATCGAGGCGGTCAAGGGGAACTACGACAAGGCTCTCGACTGGATCGACCAGTTCATCCTGATGTCGCCGACCGATGACAAGAAGGGCCGCGGGTACTGGTGGAAGGCCGTTTATGATCATATCTCCGGCCGGCGCGGGCAGGCCAAAGCGGAGATGGAGCGATTTCAGCGGTTCGCGGAATCCGGCGGGGCGGATAGCGTCATCCAGTTCTCCAACGCCCTGTACGGAAAAGCTCTTCTCTTCTTTGACAGCGGTGACTATGGAAACGCCGTTCGATTCCTTTCCCAAGGCCAACAAGTGGTCATGGATTCTTTCCGCCCCACAAAGGCGGCGCCTGTCATCGAAGCCTTTATTTCCTTTGAGCACGACCTGGTGGCGGGATTCGTGGCTGTGAGAGAAGGGCGGCTCGAGGCCGCGCGCCGGAATATCGAGGCGGCCGCAGCAGCCTGGCCGAAGTCCGAGCCTGCCAGGCTCGGAAGGGATCAGGTGCTGGAACAGGCCTTGATCAGGCTCCGGGCGGAGGCTCTTGTCCTTGAGGGAAAAGCGGCGGAGGCCATCACCCTCATCGACAAGGATTTCAAGCTCATCATCCCGGGGTTTGGAACGTCCGCCTATCTCGGCATCACTTTATTCCTGAATTTCCCGCTCGACCAGGATGTTGTGCCGCGCGCTTACGAGAAGATGGGAAATGCCGACAAGGCGATAGAGACCTATCAGAAACTCTTGACCTTCGACCCCAGGGGTCAGGACCGCAGGATGCACAACCCCGTATACCATTATCGGCTGGCTAAGCTTTATGATGCCAGGGGGCTCAAGGCCCAAGCCAAGGCCGAATACAAGAAACTCCTCGACGACTGGAAGGACGCCGACCCCGGAATTCCCGAGCTCGTCGAGGCCAAAAAGCAAATCTAAAAAGGGACGTTCCCCAATCGGCCCACGCCAAGGCGCCGCTTTTGACTAATTCCCTCTGTTGGATAAAGGGTGGTACTTTGGGGAACGTCCCCCAGCTTCTGTTCAGCGCCTCTCGTAGGAATCGACGATCGACTGGTAGACCATCACCCGGAATCTGTCGTGGAGGTCGCTGTTGCCGGCTGGCAGGAGCTGCGTCATAAGCACGGCCACGAGCTTCTCGACCGGGTCCACCCAATAAGTGGTGTGATAGGCTCCGCCCCAGCCAAAAGAGCCGACCGACCCAGGCTCTCCGTTGCGGCCGAGCCTCTCCGTAACCCAGAACCCGAGCCCGAAACCTCCGGGATTATAGAGATCGCCCACGTGGTCGACTGTCATGAGCTCGACCGTATTGGGACTGAGGATGCGCGCATCGCCTAACTTGCCCCCGCCCTGAAGCATGAGCAGGAAGCGGGCATAATCTTCGGCCGTAGAGAGGAGCCCGGCCCCTCCCGCAAAGCAGGTTCGCGGCCCCTTGACATAAAAATTGTCGCGGGCATCCTCCTCAAGCTTGAGGCTGCCGGTCCCCTCCACCCCGTAAACCGAGGTGAACCGGTCGAGCTTGTCCTCAGGCAAGAAGAAATGCGTATCTGTCATGCCCAGCGGCCCGGTGATCTCCTTGGTGAAGAAATCGGCGAGCGTCATCCCCGACACCCGCTCCACCAGACAGCCTAAGATGTCCGTGTTGTATCCATAGATAAACTTCTCGCCCGGCTGGGCGTCAAACGGCAGAGTGGCCAGTTTCTTGATGATATCGCAGATAGGCTGCAGCTTGTCAGCCAGGTTCCAGCCGTGGATCCCGGCGGCGAGGTACTCGTCTTTGGCCAGCCCGTCCCCGTAAGAAATGCCGGCCGTGTGGGTCAGGAGGTCCCGGATGGTGATCAGGCGTTTTGCCGGCACGGTTGTATAGCCCTTTGTCTTCTTATCCTCAGATGGGATGGCGACCCGGGTGTGGACGAACTCAGGGAGGTATTTGGCGATAGGATCGTCTATGAGGAGCTTCCCCTCCTCCTGGAGGATCATGACGGCGACACTCGTCACTGCCTTGGTCTGGGAAGCGATGCGAAAAATGCCATTGACAGGCATGGCCGCCCCTCTGAGGTCGAGCTTTCCGAAGGGATGAAGATAAGCCACCCGGCCGTTGCGGGCGATGAGCGTCACCATCCCGGCGATCTTGCCCTCATCGATGTATCCCTGCATGACCTGGGTGAGCCGGTCCAGGCGCTCGGCCGAAAGGCCAACCTCGGACGGCCTGGCCTTCGGAAGCGACGCCGCCTGGATAATGATGGCAACAGTCAACCATAAGGCCGCAATCCCGGATAATTTTTTTAAGACGCTGGTTGGCTTGTTCCTATTCATGGATTATTTCTCCCTTTTCAATGAGGGGCAAAAATAGTTCATATGCTTCAATATAGGGACCTTAAGGGACGATGTCAATTCTCTGGAAGCTCTATGACGTTTAGTGTGCTAACCACGGGAGGGCGGGCGTTTGACCTCATCATTACCCCCCTTATAAAAGGGGGGTGAGGGGGGATTGGAAAAGGCGGAGAGGGATAGAAAGGATATGGAGCTGCTTAT
>Ga0153915_10006957_pt1 | contig 10632 bp, 10 predicted proteins | sample Opewatmetagenome_2_FD_107003 | JGI IMG/M metagenome (GOLD analysis project Ga0153915, IMG submission 107003) | Freshwater wetland microbial communities from Ohio, USA - Open water 3 Core 3 Depth 3 metaG | ecosystem: Environmental > Aquatic > Freshwater > Wetlands | place: USA: Ohio, Lake Erie... | reverse complement strand
GAACCAATAAAAAACCCTCCCAAGGGGTTTGAGAGAATGCGGAAGAAGGCGGGGATTCTGGATATAAGAATGAGGGATCTTCGGCGGTCAAGTGCCTCTGCCCTTCTGGCCCTGGGGGCTTCACTCCCGGCGATTCAACGCCACCTTGGCCATACGGAGCTTGCAATGACGGAGAAATATTTACACCTGAATATGGCGCAGGAGCGGGACGAAATAAAGAAGCTGGACGGGTATTTTGTACCACGACCAGCTTTTTGTGGTGAGAAATTGGTGAGAAATGAGCTTTCAGAAGAAACGCCAGTTGTCGGAACTACTTGAAATAATTGGTCGGGGCGACTGGATTTGAACCAGCGACCACCTGAACCCCATTCAGGTACGCTACCAGACTGCGCTACGCCCCGTTTTTCTTCTCTTCATATCATTTTTCGGGCTGGCCTGTCAACCCCCCTTCAACTGAGGAGTCCGTGAAGGGTTTCCAGCTCCTCTTTGACCCGCAGAAGAGCCTCGCGATATTTTTTTTCGGGGAGCTCGAGTTTCAGCTGCCCCTCCCGGAGGGCCTTCATCTTCTGCAATTTTCTCCTGGCCCCGGCAATGGTGAATTTTTCCTCGTAAAGAAGTTTCTTGATCTCCAGGATCAGCTCCAAGTCTCTCTTGCGATATAAACGCTGCTTGGAGTTTGTGCGCAATGGGGTAACGATCTTAAATTCCGATTCCCAGTAGCGCAGGACGTATGGTTCGACCCCCGTGATTTGGCTCACTTCACCAATTTTGTAGTATAGTTTCTCGGGGATCGAAAGATCTATTGTTTTTTCCATGGCGTTCGATCATCCCGGAAGGTTACAGATCCCAGAGCTTCCCTCCGGGAATTTGGCTCAATTGGTGTTGGCCGTGTTCAATGCTTTACGCAAGACCTGACTGGGCTTGAACGTCAGGACCCGGCGGGCGGAGATCTGAATTTCTTCGCCAGTTTGGGGATTTCGTCCTTTCCGTGATCGTTTTTCGCGGATGACGAAATTTCCAAAGCCGGAAATTTTGACCTTGTTTCCGCTCTCCAGTGTCTCTTTCAGGAGATCGAACACAAGGTCTACGATTTCGGCAGATTCTTTCCTTGAAAAGCCGATTTTCTCGTAAATGGTCTCGACGATGTCTGCTTTCGTCATGAAACTCCTCCTTTCAAGGTTCAGCTGATAAAATCCGCATCGTTCTTAAATACCCCTTCAAATTCATCGAAGAATGGCTCCGTACCGTTGGGCCAGAAGGTCAACCATTTTTTGATGGAATTCGTTGACCTCCCGATCTGTGAGGGTCCGGTCCTCCTGCCGGTATTTCAACCTGAAGGCCAGGCTCTTTTTTCCCGGAGGAATTGGGCTTCCCCGGTACTGATCGAAAATCTTGATTTCAGCGATCAGGCCATTATTTGCCTCCCAAAGGGAGCACAAAAGATCCCCGGCAGCGATTTGATCCTCAACAATCAAAGATAAATCTCGAGTGACAGCAGGATAGCGGGGTAAAGGTCGAAAAAATCGACGTTCTTTTCCGCTGTCCACCAACCTTTGGAAATTCAGCTCAAAAAGGAAGATTCTCTGATTGATCTCGAAGATTTCGCTCACATCCGGATGTGCCTCTCCCATGATTCCCAGTACCTCCCCGTTGGCCTCGACGTGGCAGGATTTCCCGGGGTGCAAAAAGGGGTCTTCGTGCACCGGAAGAAAGCGATAACCTGAAATACCCAGCTCATCCAAAAGGGCCTCTAAAGCTCCTTTGAGGTCGAAGAAATCGACTTCTTCCTTGGAATTGGCCCAGGATTCACCCTCTCGAAGACCGGAGAGGAGTCCGGAAAGAACCTCAACCTCCTCGGGTAAATCCTGGCCCTCTCGGGGGAAAAAAACCCGTCCCAACTCGAAGAGCTTAAAATCAACATTTTGTCGATGGGCATTGGTGCGAGCCACTTGTAAAAGGCCGGGAATCAGGGTGGTGCGCAATACAGACTGATCCTCGGTCAGGGGGTTATGAATGCGCAGAGCTCTTGCTCTTTCGTCCTTGGCGGATAGCTTCAAGTCTTGGAGCATTTTAGGGGATATAAAGCTGTACGTAATCACTTCCCAATAACCAGTGGCCTCCAGAAGATTCCTAGCTCGTTCGGCGACTCGTTGCATTTTTGTCTTTTTTTCTGCGGAAACTCTCCCAAAAGGGAGCGTTACCGGAATTCGTTGGAAGCCAAGCAAACGGGCAACCTCTTCGATGAGGTCGATCTCTCTCAGCAAATCTACCCGAAAGGTGGGAGGTATTACCTGGAAGGCATCAGGTCCCTCCGGCTCAACTTTCAGCTGTAGGTTTCTTAGGTAGTCCTGAATTTCTTGGCCGTGGATGGCTGTGCCCAGGATCTTATTTACCCTCGGAACCCGAAGGGAAATCTTGGGGGAGTCGATTTTTCGGGGGTAATTGTCCACTGCTCCCCGGGCCAAGGTTCCTCCTCCGAATTCCACCATCAAGGAAGCCGCTCGGTCAGCCGCCCGGAGGCATCCGTTGGGGTCGATGCCCCGCTCAAAGCGGACCGAAGCCTCTGTAGTCAAACCGATTCGCTTGGAAGTCCTCCGGATGCCCATGGGGTCGAAGTAAGCGCTTTCCAAAAGGATGTTTGTGGTCTCCGGTTGAACTTCAGAGTTCAACCCTCCCATAATCCCGGCCAAGGCCACGGGTTTTTTCCGGTCACAAATCATCAAAGCTTCTTCCGGCATTGACCTCACCACTCCGTCTAAGGTGGTGAAAGATTCTCCCGGCTCGGCGGCTCGAACGACGATCCCCCTCTCTTCCAGCCGGTCAAAATCAAAGGCATGCAGGGGTTGGCCCATTTCCAGCATCACGTAATTGGTCACATCCACGATGTTATTGATGGACCGAGCCCCCACGATTTCTAAACGCCGTCGCATCCAGAATGGAGCCGGAGAGATTTTGATGCCCAAGATCAATTTGGCGACGTATCGCGGGCAAAGGTCGGGGCGTTCGATGATGACGGAGGTTTGACTTGCGGAATCCACCGTTCCTTCAAAACTTTTTTCACGGGGATAACGAAGCCTTTGCCCCGTCAAAGCAGCAACCTCTCGGGCGACCCCCAGGATACTCAGGCAGTCGGAGCGGTTGGGAGTGATGTTCAAGTCGAAGATCCAGTCTTCCAGGCGTAAAGCGCTTTCCAGGGGGAATCCCAGTGGTAGAGTGGGGTCCAGAAACATGATACCGGTGGCCTGGGCACTGAGCCCCAATTCTTCTTCCGAACAGAGCATTCCTTCCGATAGAACGCCCTGGAAGTGCGTCTTTTCGATCTTAGACCCACAGGGAAGAATTGCTCCTTCCAAGGCCAGAGCTACGCTCTCCCCCACCTTCAAATTGGGAGCTCCGCAAACGATGGAATATTCCCTCTGGCCATCGTTGACCGAACAGATAAAAAGATGCTTGCTCTGTGGATGAGAACGGAAAGAACCCAACCTGGCCACTACGACATTCCGAAACGCAGGCTTCCATTCGCTGACGTTCTCCACCTCTAATCCCGCATGAGTTAGAACATCTGCAAGTTCATAAGGGCTGAGGGGGAGTTCTACAAAATCTTTAAGCCATTGCAAACTTACTTTCATGCCCATCTTACTCGCTTCCCTACATCCGGGGGCGTAAGGGCCCTTAAAACTGCTTCAAGAATTGTAAGTTGTTCTCAAAAAAGATGCGGATATCGTTCAATCCTACCTGAAGCATGGCAATGCGTTCCACCCCCAAGCCGAAGGCAAAACCAGTATATATCTCCGGGTCATATCCCACGAAACGAAAAACCTCTGGGTCAATCATGCCGGAACCCAGGATTTCCAGCCACCCGCTCTTTTTGCATACCGGGCAGCCCTTCCCCTGGCAGATGACGCATTGGATGTCCACTTCCGCGCTGGGTTCGGTAAAAGGAAAGAAGCTGGGACGAAACCGCATCTGCACGTCGGACCCGAAGAACTGGTGGACAAAATAAGTCAACGTCCCTTTCAGGTCCGCAAAAGTAATATCATGATCGACGATGAATCCCTCGACCTGGTGGAACATGGGGCTGTGCGTAGGGTCTGAATCGTGCCGATAAACCCTTCCCGGAGCGATAACCCGCAGCGGGGGTTTCCGGCTTTCCATGGTGCGCACTTGAACCGGTGATGTATGCGTGCGCAAGACTACGTTGGGAGAGAAATAAAAAGTATCCTGCATATCCCGGGCGGGGTGATCTTTCGGGAAATTTAAGGCCTCAAAATTGTAATAATCCAGTTCCACTTCGGGACCTTCGGAAACCTCGAACCCCAAGCCTCCAAAAATGGAAACGATCTCCTCCGTCACTTGAGTGATCAGGTGTTTTCCTCCCCGGGGCGGTTTCCGTCCCGGAAGGGTGAAGTCAATTTCTTCACTAAGAAAGCGATCTTTTTTCTGTCGCTCCCGCTCCTTTTCCAAGGCCTGCTCCGCTGCTCCTTCCAGAGTGGCCTTCAATTGATTGGCCATCTGGCCCAATGCGGGTCTCTCAGCGGCGGGCAACTTTCCTACTTCTTTAAGCCAATGGGTTAGCAGGCCTTTCCGGCCGATGTATTTCGTGCGCACGGTCTGGACTTGGGATTCTCCCCGAGCGACACGTAACTCAGCCAATGCTTGTTCTTCCAGCCGTTTGAGGTTCTCACGCATGCTGCCGTTTTCGTTCACCCCCGCTGTCCTTTGGCAATCTCCACAATTTTAGAAAAACCGAGGGGGTCGGAGACGGCGATCTCGGCCAGAACCTTGCGGTCTATCTCTATCTCCGCTTTGTTCAGGCCGGAAATTAGCTGATTGTAAGTCAGGTCATGGGCCCGAGCGGCGGCATTGAGCCGGGTTATCCATAGGGAACGAAAGACACGCTTTTTCGTCTTGCGATCCCGATAAGCAAATTTATGGGCTCGATCCACAGCTTCTGTGGCGTTGCGGTAAAGGCGCCCCCGCGCGCCCCTGTACCCCTTGGCTTCGTCCAGTACTCTTTTTCTCCTCTTCCTTGATTTGACGCTTTTCTTAACCCTGGGCATTCTTACTCGCTCCTTTTTAGTAAATCATCAGCAGTCCACGAAAACCAGCAGGTTGAAGCATCCCTTCTCACTTTTCAACCTCTAGGTTCTTTTGCTTATGTCTCTGGCCCCGAATGGGTAAATGCTTCTTCCTTTCCTTCCTTCCCTCCCCCAGTGGTTTTCAGAGGTAAGGAAGCAGCCTTTTCATGTTTTTTAAATCACGTTTATCGACTAAAACAGACTTGCGCAATTTCCGCTTCCTCTTGGTGGTCTTGCTCGTTAAGAGGTGGCTGGCGAAAGCCTTATAGCGTTTCATCTTCCCGCTTCCCGTTGCCTTTAGGCGTTTTGCCGCCCCTCGATTGCTCTTTAATTTTAACATTTTGGCGAATCTCCTCGGCGAAATATTTTTAGGGTTATCCCCGGTCCCCTTCCTTGCAGAAACCGGAGAAAAAACGAGCGGTTCATCGCTCCCAAAGCCGGAAATGAAAATGGTCCTCCCGCGCTAAAGAAATAAACTTAACTCTTTGGGGCCAGAATCATGACCATGTTTCTCCCTTCCAATCGGGGAGCTTGCTCGATCACCATAAGATCCTTGACCTCCTCAATGAAGCGGTTGAGCATTTCTTTCCCGAATTCTGGATGAGCGATTTCTCGGCCACGGAAGAGCATGGAAATTTTGACCTTGTTCCCTTCCTCCAGAAAGCGTTTAACGTGGCGAAGCTTGAACTGGAAGTCGTGGTCCTCCGTGCGGGGTCTTACTTTAACTTCCTTGACATGGATGACGGTCTGGTGTTTCCGCGCCTCCTGGACCCGTTTGCTTTGTTGGTATTTGTACTTCCCATAATTCATGATCCGGCAGACCGGGGGTTGGGAATTCGGAGCCACCTCCACAAGGTCTAACCCCTTCTCTTCAGCGATTTTCATGGCCGATTTCAGAGACAGGATTCCGACCTGTTTGCCGTCTGAATCGATCACCCTCACTTCCGGAACCTTGATGTCCCAATTGATGCCTACCTCTTTAGCTATACGATTCACCTCCTATGAAACATTCTTCTTTTATCCTTTGAATGAACTCCTCCACCTTCATGGACTTCAGAGTTCTGCCACTACGGGCCCGGGGAGCGACCATGTTCTGGCTCACTTCCCTTTCCCCCAAGACCACCATGTAAGGGATCTTTTGGATTTCAGCTTCCCGGATCTTCATCCCCAGCTTTTCATTGCGGAAGTCCCTCTCGGCACGGATTCCCGCTCGAATGAGTCGCTGGTAAATCATCTCGGCGTACGGGATCTGCGGGTCCGTGACCGTCAGTAAAATGACTTGTACCGGGGCCAGCCAGGTGGGGAAAGCGCCAGCATAATGTTCGGTAAGCACGCCGATGAAACGCTCCATCGCCCCCAGGATGACCCGATGAACCATTACCGGCCGGTGTTTCTCCCCATCCTTTCCTACGTAAGTTAGTTCAAAACGCTCGGGCATAGCAAAGTCACACTGGATGGTGGCACACTGCCATTCTCGCTCCAGGGCATCTCTGAGTTTCACGTCGATCTTGGGTCCGTAAAAGGCCCCCTCTCCTTCGTTGATTTGATAAGGAAGGGAACTCTCATCCAAGGCCAAACGCAGGGCGGCGGTAGCCCTTTCCCAATCTTCATCGGACCCGATGGTTCCCTGATCCGGCCGAGTGCTGATCTCTAAAGCGTAGGGGAAATCGAAGATCTTCATCATGTCCCCGACCAGGTTGAGGATTCCCTTTATCTCTTCATTCAATTGGTCGGGCATACAAAGAATATGGGCATCATCTTGGGTGAACCCTCGAACACGGAGAAGGCCATGAAGCTCCCCGGACTTTTCGTGCCGATGAACCGTTCCGAGCTCAAAGTAGCGAAGGGGCAGATCCCGATAACTGCGAATCCTAGATTTGTAAACGAGCATATGGGAGAGGCAATTCATCGGTTTGATCCCGTAGGCCTGCCCCTCCACTTCGGTGAAGTACATTTTATCCCGGTAATTATCATAATGGCCCGAACGTTTCCACAGGTCAAGCTTCAGGATTTGGGGTCCGATGACCAATTGATAGCCCCGCTTCAGGTGTTCCCGCTTTTCGAAATCCTCCAAAATCGTACGCAGGAGGGCACCCTTGGGATGGTAGATCACCAAGCCAGCTCCGGCTTCTTCGTTGATTGAGAATAGGTCAAGTTCGCGCCCCAGCTTTCGGTGATCCCGCCGGCGGGCCTCTTCTAAACGGTGGAGATGCTTTTCCAACTCTTCGAAAGAAGGAAAAGCCGTGCCGTAAATCCTCTGGAGCATTTTGTTCCGCTCATCCCCCCGCCAATAAGCCCCGGCCACGCTGGTGAGCTTGAAGGCCTTAATCTTTCCGGTTGAAGGCAGGTGAGGTCCACGGCACAGGTCGATAAAATCTCCCTGTTGATAAAGAGTTACCTCGCTGTCGGGAAGATTTTCGATCAATTCTTTTTTGTAGGGCTCGCCCCTCTTCAGGAAAATTCGCAGAGCTTCTTCCCGAGAAACTGTCTTCCGGGCGATGGGGAGATCTCGATCGATGATCTCCTTCATCTTGGCTTCAATCCGGGGAAAATCATCCGGCGAGAAGCTTTGGTCAAAATCGAAATCGTAGTAAAAGCCATCCTTGATTGCGGGTCCGATGGTGATCTTGGCGCCTGGAAACAGGCTTTGTACCGCTTGGGCCATGACATGCGAGGTGCTGTGCCTCAGAACTTCCATTCCCTCCTGGGAAGACAACCCCACCCATTCCAGCAACCCTCCACGGTCCACCGGGGTCTGCAAATCCAAGGGAGCCCCGCCAATTTTAGCCGATATGACCTCATTTGCTTTATCCTTCATCGATGGATCCGCTAAAATATCTTTTAGCAAAATTCCCCTGGAGTAGCTCTTGCTGGTTCCATCCTGGAAGCGAACTTCAATTTTTTCCATAAGAAATCGCTCGGAGGTTCTGTGGCACCCGAAATAAGAAAAAGGCATCACCCGTTAAATGCATGATGCCCTTTTCGATTTAGAAGGGTTAATGTCCGGCTGCCTCAAAATAAAATTATGGTAGGCACGAGGGGATTTGAACCCCTGACTTCTACCGCGTCAAGGTAGCGCTCTCCCCCTGAGCTACGTGCCTACAATCTTAGTTGAATCAAACCCATTTTTACTGATATGCAGTTAAATTGTCAAGAAAAATATTGATCTTAATTGATATTTTTAATGTGTTTTATGAGAAAGCAAAAGTTTTCTTTTTCTCCAATCGGGATATTTTTGTTCGGGGAGTTTTACCGATTTGGGCGAATGACCATATTTTATCGATGGAAAATTAAGTTGCCCCTTGATTGAAAATTCTGATTCCTTTCCCAATATATTGCAAACCTGAAATTACCGTTGCTACTGCCGTCCCCCAGATCAAAAAATCGATTAAGAATGGGACCTGGAAAGCGTACTTGGAAACGAGGGTGAAAACAATCGTGCAGAACTGCAGGGTCGTGGTCAATTTGCTGGCCAGCGAAGGCCGGATTTCCAGGGTGTGTGAAGTCAGGAAGAGGATCATGATCCCCAGGATAATAATGACGTCCCGGCTGATGACAATCACCGCTAACCAGCCGGGAAGAATTCCCAGAATGGCCAGAGTAACAAATGAAGTGGCCGTAAGGAGTTTATCTGCCGCGGGGTCGAGGTAAGAACCAAGAATCGTGCGCTGATGGAGGAGCCGGGCGAGCAACCCATCCACGGCATCAGTGACCGCCGCGGCCACGAAAATAAAGAGCGCCCACCCGAAAAGCTGATTGATCAATGCAATGACGAAGAGTGGGATTAAGACGATCCGGGCAACGCTAAGAAAATTGGGAAGATTCAGCATGGTTGGGGGAAACCCTTAGGATTTTATCTCCTTATCCCTTTGTCGGTTCCAGCGTACCCATTCTTCCTTCTGGTCATCTTCCTCACTGAAGGCCACAGGTTTTTCAGGCTTTCCCGTTGGCGGGACAATAATTTGCATCATCTGGGTGAGCACAATTTCTTCCCACCGCTCCTTACTAACCTCTTCATAAGGTCGAGCGACCTCCTGGGGACCCCGGACCTCTCGGGGAGCTTTAAACCCCCCTTCCTCCGGCTTATAATCCGGTTTGACAAACGGGTTATAGACTTCAACCGTTCCTTCATACACCCGAATTAAGGTAGATTTATCCAAGCCTACATTCATCCGCCATACGGTGTCGCGCACACCGGCGACGGCATTGACGGAAGCCAACTCGAAGGTCTTCTTGGTACCAAAAACCTTGCGAACATTGGCCCAGGTTTTCCCGGCGGTCATTTCCACTTTTATATCCCGGGACCCATCTTGGGCGTCGAAGAAAACTGTTTTCATTTTGAAGGTCGTCCGCTGGTCGAAGCGCAGAATGGAGCGATCCGGAAGCCGGATTTCAAGTCGGGCCTTGTCCCGGGTCCGCACCTCATCATCTCGGGAAAGGAGACTGCCAACTTTCAAAAGTCTCCATGCCGTTTCCCCCTTTGCCAAGACCTCACATTTACCCTGAAGAAAGGTAACCTTGCCTTGTCCCTCCTCCCCCCCTCCCCCCTTTCCATTCGATTCTTTACTCATCACGTCCCTAGGCCATAGGAACAGCATTATCAAGATAAACCAGAGAAAGAATAAATTCTTCCCCCTTGCCGACCTCATGATCCCCCCTTTCCCGGGTCCCCTCTATTTAGCTTTGCCGTTCCTTGCTGCCAACGTAAGGAGATTTTAGTAAGTTGATTTTTAAAGTATATCGGGACTGATTCCCCACCTAGACCTCGCGTATTTCTGGGGCAAGCCCAGCTTGCGGTCATGGATGCATATGCCAAGAGGTAGGCGGTGCCGCATTCTATAATGGTAGGGTAAAGAATTGCATCCACCTCCTGGAGGGTCGAGGTATGAATCTGCCCCCCTTCCCCTGGTTTCTTTCCCCAATAGCCTATCGGTGGTGGAGCTGGGGGGAGTCTGGTTATCCTTCGGCGACACCTTCTTGCGCAGGATAGGCCAAAACATCTCCGGAGCCCTTCAAATTGAAGGTTTCATTCACCACGGGACGGTACGGCAATGGACGAGGGGTGCGCGTCCCGGAGTCGGTGGCTACGATTACCGGGGACCCCCCTCCACAACCAACACTCAATAATCCCCAAACCAAAATAGAGCTCAGGATTCCCTCATTAGACCTCATCCATTAACGAGGGTTAATGTTAACCTCGATGGTATTCCATGTGCTGCTGATCACCTTTACCGCGAATTCTTTGAATCTTTTCTGGCTCATTTCCTCGGCAAGGGAATGGGCGCTGCCCTTGATATCTACATCCATTCTGGCCACATTACCCGAGAGGCTGCGCTCGTGGATCCTCTCCACGCCCCGGACCTGTCCCTGGAGCAGGTTCTTGAATTTGCGCAAGTCCTCATGGCCGGACAGCCCAGTTACGGTAAGCTGGACAAGGGTTGTGCCGCCAACTCGCTTTTGAAAATTCTTGATGATGTCGTCCATCATCTTGTTAGCAATCTTGGCGCTGGCCTTCTTCCAAGCCTCCGCGCCCGCAGTTACCTCATCGATATGT
>Ga0153915_10006956_pt1 | contig 10633 bp, 11 predicted proteins | sample Opewatmetagenome_2_FD_107003 | JGI IMG/M metagenome (GOLD analysis project Ga0153915, IMG submission 107003) | Freshwater wetland microbial communities from Ohio, USA - Open water 3 Core 3 Depth 3 metaG | ecosystem: Environmental > Aquatic > Freshwater > Wetlands | place: USA: Ohio, Lake Erie... | reverse complement strand
TTTTCTCCGAGCCGGCTTTCTTCGGCTCCGGCGGTTTCGGCGTCTTCGCGTCCTTGGTCTTTGCGTCCTTGGCTTTTTCGTCTTTCGCCTTTTCCTTCTGGGTCTTTTCTAGGCGCGCCAGAATCTCATCGGCCCGGGCCAGCACCGCCTCCGCTTCGAGCAGCGCATCCTGCCCCTTTAGAACCTTCTTGGGATGGCTTTCCTCGGCGCCTTCCTCCTCATGTTTCACATGCGCCGGAAGCGACAGCCAGGCCGCCACGGTCAGGGTAAAGGTGATCGCGAAAAAAACCGTGAAAAAAAGCGCCTGATCCCGCGGTGTCTTCATTTCGATTCCCACCGTCTACTCCGACCGACTGAGGATGGCCATCCAGGTCAGAACGGCGATCCCGATGAACAGGATCACGATGGCGCTCATTGCAAAGGGCCGTTTTAAAGGATGGCGCTCCGGATTCCGATTGATGAAGGGCAGCGCCATCAGCAACAGCATGAATAGTCCCGGAAGCGCGATCGCCCCCAGAAACTCCCCGAACTCGCCCGAAAAGATCGGCAGCCGGAGCAGCTGGAACAGGAAAAGAAAATACCATTCCGGCTCCGGGTTGTAATCGGTCGGTTCCGGAGAGGCTTCATCCAGCATCTCGACCGGAGAGAAGTACGCCAGACCGGCGATCGCCACGAAGACCAGCGCCATGGCCACGATATCCTTGTAGACCTGGCGGGGAAAGAAATATTCCATCTTCGCTTCCAGGTCCTTCTTGATCGCCTTGTACGGACCGGCCGGACCGGCCTTTCGGAAAAAGAAGATATGAAGCGTGGCCATGCCCACGAGCGCCGCCGGAAGGATCATCACATGAATCACAAAAAAACGGCTCAGGGTCAACGCGCCGGCCGTCGGTCCGCCCCGGAGGAACCGGGCCATGAAATCTCCCACGATCGGGGCCTTGTCCATGATTTCAACGCCGACGGTCGTTGCCCAGAAGGCCCGCTGATCCCAGGGAAGCAGGTAGCCGGTGAACCCGAAGCCCATCACGATCATGAAGAGAATGGTTCCGGCCAGCCAGACCATCTCGCGCGGTTTCTTATAGGCCCCCCAGATGAAAACCTGGAGCATGTGGCAGACGACCATCACGACCATGGCCGACGAGCCCCAGAAATGGAAGCTCAGCAGGAACCAGCCGTAATCCAGCTCTTTTAAAATGTATTGGGTGCTTTGCCAGGCATGGTCGGCCGTCGGGGCGTAATAAAACATCAGGAGCACCCCGGTGACGGCCTGCATGATGAAGATGAAGACCAGGACCGAGCCGAAGGCATAGGCATATTTCGATCCGCCCGGCATCGGCTCATTGAGCATCTTGGCCTGAAGCGTTTTCAGGTCGATCCGCTCATCGAGCCAGTTGTAGATCGTATTGAACAGGTTCATCACGAAGCCATCACACTAAACGGTTAAACAATCCGGATCGGAAATTCCTTGCCGGCCTTGAACTCGGCATCGATGATCTCGATCTCGCCGCCCGAGTTGATCCGCGTCGGGAGCACATCCAGCCGTCGCGGCGCCGGCCCGTCCAGCACTTTTCCGCCGGGATCGTAAATGCTCAAATGACAGGGACACCAGAACACCCGTCCGAACCGCTTGTGGTTCTCCTTCCATTTATAGGCGCAGCCGAGATGGGGGCATTTGCCGGAAAAAACAGCCACCTCGGTATCGGGCTGGTTGACCCAGTAGACCTTGCCGCCCGCATCCTTGTATTCGATCGGCTTTCCCTTGTAGATCTCATCCCTCAACGTATCCGAAAGCTTCACCACCCAGTTGGACTTCTGGAATTCCCGTTCCAGATATCCCTCCTTGACCTTCACCTCAAATTTCATCTGTCTCGGCTTGTCGACCTCCGGAAGGCTCTGGGTCTTCCCGATCTTGATCCAGTTGTTATTGAAGCCCTGATACATCGGAAAGGTCAGATAGCGAAGAACCGGATAGACCAGAGGAAGCGCCAGGGCGACGCCGATGGCGTTGGTGAAGTTGGTGAAAAAGGTCCGGCGGGTGATGTCCTTCTCCAGCGTCGGAACCGGAACGAGCGCCTCGCCGGGAAACACCTCGAGATGCCGCTCCAAACCGGCGATCTCGACCTCCTTCACCTGCTGATAGTTCCCCCGCTCGAGCCGCGGGAACTGGCCCAACCTCGACGAGGGGAACCCGAACTGGACCAGCCCGTCCGTGACGACCGCCTGCCCGTCGAGGGGAACCACCCGCTCCTCCCCGTCCGAGAGCACGACGATTTCGCGGATCGATTTCTCGATCGGATCGATGATGACCCGGGACACCTCGCCCACTTCACGATCGCTGCAACGGACCTTGGACTTGATCTTCAGCACCATGATAGTACCGGACTCCTTCGTTACTTCTTCATTATGGGTTTGGGCGTCTCGACGCCGGTGTTTTTCAAACTGGCCAGGTACGTCGCCAGGGCATCCAGCTCGGCTTCCGAAATCAGCTCCGTATAGTTCTTGGGCATCAACCCCTTGTTGAACTCCTTTTCAAACCCGTCCGCCATCAGATATTTGGGATCGTAAATCTTCTTCTTGAGCTGTTCGATCGTCGCCAGGCTTCCGATGTTGTCCAGCACCGGACCGCGTTTCTTGACGCTGCCCTTGCCGCCGATCTTGTGGCAGTTGTAACATTCGTACAGCTCGTAAACATCCTTCCCGTAGGCGATCGGGTCGGAAGGCGGGGCCCCGGAGGCCATCGCCGCCCTCTTTTTGGCCAGCTCTTCGGGCGAGGGACCCTTGCCCGCGCTGCTCTCGCCGGTCATCGTCTCCTCCAGCTTGGCCAGTCGCTCCATCAGCTCATCCGTCTTGGCCGTCAGATCTTTCGTCTGCTGATTGAGTTCCTGAGGTGTGAGGGTCGGATGGGCCCGTTTTTTGGCCTCGATGATCTTTTGAATCTTGCCCTTTTCCCATTCGGGATCAAACTGCGGAAGGTAGACGCCGGCGCCGGTGTAAACGGCCGAACAGAGGAGGTAGAAAACAAGGAGCGCCGCGATCGCCTTTCCTCCCGAAAGCTCCGGCATCGCCGGAAGATCCAGAAGGACGAAGACAAAAAAGCCGAGGACCGCGTACAGGACAAACATGATCCGGAAGACGACGGGGAATTCAAAGACGCCGGACGCAAACCAAAGCGCCGCCCCGATGACGACCGAACCGACCAGCTTCCATTTGATGATATCCAAAAAACCCTTCTGACCCGTCATGGCTTCTCCTTAACCTAAGACGCTTTCGCCTTTCCCTTGCCCACCATCAGGCTCAACCAGATCGCAAAACTGACCACGGCAAAAAAGGCCAGGGTCATGGCCGTGACCAGAACGCTCGTGTGGGCGAGCGTGGGCGTGTAGGCTTCCGGCGTATAGTCCGGGAAGAGAATATAGACATGGAAATATTTGCGCACCAGGGATCGCACCGCTCCCATCAGCCCCATCGTCCAGATGGCCGAGAAGGCCAGGAAGATCAAGACAAACTGGGACATGAAATCGATTTTTCCCCACTGGATGGTGCCGCGGCGGATGGCCCGGTTGTAGATAATATAATTGACGATCGTCACAAACACGATCAGCCCGGCCGCGGTGTTCTTGGCCGGCATCAGAGCCAGGAAACCCCAATCGGACGGCAATTCCAACGCATCGGTCGCGGTCGCCTGGGTCGCGGAAAAGCCGTGCGGCGTCATCCAGATCGCATTGCCGAGAAGAATGATCGCAAACCCCAACTTCACGACCGTGACGCTGGGAATGCCCAGGATTTTAAGGCTCTCGATTCCCGAAATGCGCTTCATCGATTGCCATATATAAAGGTTGCTCGCCAGGAACATCAATCCGACCATCGCGCCCTGCATCTCGAAATACATCGAAAGCTGGTCGGCCATCATATAGGGGCCGATCGAGGCGTCAAACTCGAAGAACTCGGCCGCCAAGATATAACCGGCCAGGGGAAGGAGCAGCGAGGCTCCGACCCCGATCAGGTTTCCGACGAATCCCATCCAGTCGTAATAGGCCCGTTCCTCGGGCGTCTTGGACGACATGTACATGTAGGCCGCGATCAGTCCGGTGATAAACCCTCCGAACGTGATGTTGCCGATCGTCCGGTGCAGGTTCAACGGCATCCAGCTGTAGTTGTGGATCGATTCCCAGAGCGTGGCGGTTTCGATCGGGTGGGGCGGGGTGTTCATAAACGACGTGGGGGCGTTGATGGCGGCGAGGGTCGTCAGGCCGATAATATTCAACAGAACCCCGATGGCCACATGACGCGCCTTCTTCTCCCCCGTCAACGTATCCCAGCTATACCAATAAAAGTACAGCACCAGCGTCTCGCCGATGAATAAAAGCGGATAGGCGATGGCGAAGATCGGAAAGAAATGGTTCACCATGAAGCTCGTCAAGGTCGGATAGAGCCCGACGAGAACCAGGATGAACAGCCCGCCGGTCAGAGCCGTCATGCTGTACAGGATCGTCGTGACCTTGGTCACCTCTTTCGCCAGCCGGTCATAACGGGGATCGCGTTTTCGCATCCCGATCCATTCCGAGATCACGACGAAGATCGGCGCGCCCAGGATGAAGGCCGCGAACAGGATATGCATCTGGGCCGCCACCCAGACGACGGCCCGGTTTTCGATGCCCGGGATGGAGTAGGGCGCGGCCTCCGGCACCTGGGCGAAACCCTGTCCGACCGACAGGGCGACGCCCAGGAAACCGAGAATCAGCGCAAGAGCCGTCAGGAGGGCCCGTTTCATTTGGAGCCTCCCCCACCCGGAGCCGCCGCCGGCTTGTCCGACCCCGGCTTGTAATCGTCATGTGCTGCGGGCTGTCCGCCATGGGAGAAGGTATGTTCGAAGGCAACCACCTTCCATCGTTCCTCTTCGGTCAACTTCTCCTTCCAGGCCTTCATCTTGGTGTTCGCCACCCCTTCGGAAATCCGCCAGAACCAGGTGCTGTCCGAATACAACTTCATCCGCTCGGCGTTGCGGAAGTCCCGCGCCCCTCTCTTGACCGGCTTGCCGTCTTTTCCATGGCAGCTCGCGCAATTGACATCGATATTGAATTCACCGGTGTAGATTTTCTTTCCTTCCTCGATGATTTTCGGATCCGTCCACCAACCGGCCGGCATATGCTTGTCGGCGTATTCGGCCGGAACCGCAGGCGGCGGCTGGATGGGCCCTTCGCCCTCTCCGCATGCCGTCATCAAGCCCAGAAGACCCATCATTCCCAAAACAACCTTCAATCGTTTCATAATCCGTTACCGCTCCTTTCTATCTAAATGATCGACCTGACCGTTGTCGCTTTATATCGCACCCATAAAAAAACGCTTCCACCCCTCTATGTTTCAGAGGCGGAAAGCGTCATGACATACGTTGACCCTGATATCGCTGCTTCCCCCGTAACCGCAACTTATGACCCTACTGTCCTTTCTTACGCGATTTACTGGAAGCCGGATGCTTCCGATGACGGACGCGCTGGTAAACCATGAAGATCGTCGCCGCCGCAACAATGAGCACCGCTCCTATCCAGATTCGAGATTCGTCCCACCCCGACTTCGGGCGGCCGCTCCCCGGTGCTCCGAAATCCACTCGCGCCTTTCGCACCGTGACTTTATCATTCGGATCAAACTCGGCCCGGATCGTCTTCTTCTGATCCAGGGCCGTTACAATAATTTCATCCCCGAGATCGGCATTATGGAGATGAAGCAACGCTTCGAAATCGCCGTTTCGGTCGGTGAAGGCCGTCATGCCTTCATCCAGCCGGGGATCCACCACGATCACCCGGGCGTCCGCTACGGGATTCCCACGGTCGTCACGAACCGTGCCGTAGACGGTAAATCGATGGTCCGTTTCATGCGTCGCAAAGGCCGGCGAAGCGAGGAGCATCAGGACCGGCAACACCATCCCGACCCATCGTCCCTGAAAACCGCGGGCCATCCCTTACGATCCCGGCCCTTCCTTTGGCATGTAAACCGGCCGCAACAAATCGCGCATCGAGATCATGCCGATGACGTCCCCTTCCTGGGTCACGGCCAGATGACGAATGCCGTTTTCGACCATCTGGCGGCCGGCCTGTTCGAGCGGCTCGTCCGCCTCGATCGTCATGACGGGAAAACTCATCACCGAATCCACGCGGGTGATCTGCGGGCTGAGCCCCATGGCCACGATCTTGTGAACGATGTCCGTTTCGGTGACGATCCCGACGATCTGATCTTGATCCTTGACCAAAAGGCTGCCGACGCCGTTTCGTTTCATTAAATCCGCTGTCTCTTTGATTTTTGTATTTCCTGAAACCGTAAACACACTCTTGGCCATCACCTCGTTCACTTTGACCATAAATGCGATACGCTTCTTTTAGGAAGCGGTCCTTCTTGGAAAAACACCGCTTATCTGGGCATGATTTTCAAACTTGAGGGTCGTATTGTTAACATAAATTATTAGACTTGTCAAATATTTTTTCATGCTGTTTTTGGGGGGTGAAAAAAACCCGCGTTGACAAACCACCGGAAGGCGTTTAAAATGTTTTTTCACACTGTCTCCGTCAATAAGAACCGGAACCCAAGACACAAATCAGATGAAAAAAATAGGAATCATCGCCAAACCGCAGAACACGCAGGCGGTCAAAAAAATTCTGGACGAGCTTCTTCCCTGGCTGGCCCGGCAGGAAAAGGAGGCGATCCTGGATTCCGATACCGCCTCCATCGCCGGCCTGGCCTCCCCCCATCAGAAATCCAAGGTCCCGTCGCTGGTCGAGATGGTGATCGTTCTGGGCGGCGATGGAACGCTGCTCAGCGTCGCGCGACTGGTGGAGGGAAAGGGCGTTCCGATTCTGGGCGTGAATCTCGGCGGTCTGGGTTTTCTGACCGAGGTCGCGGTGGACGAACTGTTCGGCACGCTGGAAAAAATTTTCAAGAACGAGTTCGTGACGGACGACCGCCTGATGTTGAAGGCGACGGTTCACCGTCAGGGGGAGCGGGTGGCCCGGTCGCTCGTCCTGAACGATGTCGTGATCAGCAAGGGAACCCTCGCCCGGATGATCAAGATGGAGATCTTCGTCAACGGCCTGTTCGTCACCGCGCTCCGAGGCGACGGCTTGATTCTGGCCACGCCCACGGGTTCGACCGCCTACTCCCTGTCCGCGGGCGGGCCGATCATCTATCCATCGGTCGAGGCCATGGTCCTCACCCCGATCAGCCCGCACACACTGACCAACCGGCCGATCGTCATCCCGAACAACGTGCATGTCGAGGTCATTCTGAAGACCCGCGAGGAGGGCACCACGGTGACGTTTGACGGACAGGTCGGTTTTTCACTGCGGCACGAGGATGTGGTCGATATCTCGACGGCCGACAGCAAGATCAAACTGATCCGGTCGCCGCAGCGGAACTATTATGAAGTGCTTCGTCGGAAACTCAAATGGGGCGAGGGGTAGATCGCGTCCGGGCCGTCCTCAGGACAGTTTGCGGTGCCGGATCGCCGCCAGCATCTGTTGGTTGGTGGGAAATTTGAAACCCTCGATGATTCCCTTCCGCTTTCCTTCCTCGTCTTCCATCTCCAGGAGCAGCCGAAGATCCTCTTTCCGAACCGCATCCGGCTGACGCTTTTCGATCAGGCGCTTCAAGCCATCCAGCTTTTCCTGCAGCCCCGCGGCATCCAACGGGGCGCGGGTGGCCAAATACCGTTCGACGACTTCGCTGCACCAATCGCCGTCGCGCTTCGCCACGCCGACCAGCCCCTCGCTGGCCTTGCGGGCCCATCCGGCCAGAAAGACCCCGTCGAGGATCCGGCCGGTTTTTTCGTCGTATGCCTGGAAGAGCGAATCATCCGGATCGTTCTGGGTCCGGTTGGGGTTCGTCAGAAAACTCCCGTTTTTAAACGGAAGCCCGAGCGTCTCGTCCACGCGGTCGCCCACCGCGAAAATCACGCTGTCGCAGGCGAACTCGCCGTAGGTTTTTAATCCGACGGCGGCGAAGTCCTCCCCCTTCGGCTCCAGCTTGGTGTCCTCCAGTTCCAGTCCGCGCACCCGGTTGTTCCCGTCCGTCAGAATGCGCCGGGGGGAGCCGAGGAAACGGAACCGAAGCTTCGTGTCGCTTCCGGCCGGCTCGCATTTCGTCATTTCGTCCAACATCCCGGACCGGATTTGGTCGGGGTTTTGGCCCGCGGCCTCCAGGCGCGGACGGATGCGGGAAAACTCACGGTCCAGATCGCCCCGGTCCACGCTGTCGCAAACCGCGCGAATCTCCTTCGGGTTGTATTTCCGTTCGGCCGGCCCGCGCCGCGCGATGGAGGTGACTGCCTTCACCTTTTTATAACGGATCAGCCAGTGGGCGATGTCCACCATCACGTCGCCGATCCCGATGACGGCCACCCGCTGTCCCAGTTCGAACGGACGCTGGCTGAATCCGGGAAGCAGATTGTAATGATAAACGACATCCTTGGCATGGTAAACGCCGGTCGCCTGATCGCCTTCCACGCCGATCGTTTTGGTCCCCTGTGCGCCTGTGGCAAAGACCAGCGCGCTGGCCCCGAGCGCCTGGAGGTCGGAGAACATCATGTCTTTATCATTCCCGACCGTCACGTTGCCGAAATATTCAATATTTTCCCGGCTCAGGACGTCCCAGTAGCCTTTCTTGAGTCCGCCCTTCAGACGATGCTTGTTGGGGAAGATTCCGTACTCGGCCAGGCCGCCGAACTTGATGTCGCGGTTCAAAACCACGACCCGGTGGCCCGACTTGGAAAGATTATTGACGACCGCCATCCCGGCCGGCCCGGCCCCGATGACGATTACAAGATGCGATGACTGTTTTTTAGAGACCATTCTTCCGCCTCGAACCCGATGGGAACACAACGTCCATAAAGGTCGCACAGTTTAACATACCAAATCAGCGATTGTCAAAAGGTATGACGAGGTTTGATGTGGCGAGGCGGACAGTGGAACATTAGACCGCATCGGCGCAATAGATCCACTGCTCGAATGATCCATTGCTCCAATGCTCTAAATTTTGCGAAGCAAAATTTGGTGGAGCTGGCCGGGATCGAACCGGCGGCCTTCTGATTGCGAACCAGACGCTCTCCCAACTGAGCTACAGCCCCACGTTTCCTATACTAAACCAACTTGATCTCTTTTTCAAACAACCCGGCCCAACGGCCCGTCATGACGCGGCCTGTTTCCGGTTCTTTTTATCCTTTGCCTTAAGACGCGACTTGACCCGGCCCAGCACTTTATTAATCGGATGGCCGCGTTTAAGGAAACCCACCACCGGCTCTCGACGAACACCCAGCTTGCGAAATTCGGCCAGAATTCCGGGATTCTGGCTGTCGATCTTCAACCCTTTGTTCAGCACGTCCACGGCGCTGGAGCGACGATTGGCCTTCAAATAGACCCGCGCCAGGTTCACATAAAATTCCGGATGATAAAATTCCTTCTTGATCGCCGTCGTGCAATAGGTCACGGCCTGGCTGATGCGGTTCTCTCCCAGGGCCAGGGCCAGACCGCAATAGGACAGGAGTTCCGCCGGAACCGCGGCGGACGGATCGGCTTCATAGGCCGCCAACAGACGGCGGAAGTAGACGAGCGCCTCCCGGTAATTCGCTTCCTTGAGATAGGCGCAGCCCAGCAGGAATGTATCGTCTTTCAGCATGGGATTAGAGTCCGATCTCGATCATGGGCGAAACCATCCTGACATCGGTCGTCGGCTTCGGCGATTTTAAAATCACCCGCCGTCCCGAAACCTCCAGACGCTCTTCCGCAAGAAACTGGATGGCCTGCGGAAGAATGCGATACTCCTGCTCCAGGACGCGGGCCTCGAGCGTCTCTTCCGTATCGCCGTCCAGAACCGGCACGGCCGCCTGAATGATGATCGATCCCCCGTCCATCGTTTCGTCCACGAAATGAACCGTGCAGCCGGAGATACGGACTCCCCACTCCAGCGCCTGGCGATGGGCATGGAGACCCGGAAAGGACGGCAGCAGGCTGGGATGGATATTGATGACCCGATTCCGATACGACCCGATCAGCCGGGACGTGATCAACCGCATATAGCCCGCCAGAACGACCAGATCCACGCGGTGCTCGCGCAAGAGTCGAACCACGGCTTCGTCGTAGTCCTCCCGGCTGGAATACGCCTTGGGATCGAGATGAATCGCCGGAATCCGGTTCCGTCGCGCATGCTCAAGCCCCTGGGATTGGGGCCGATCGCTGATCACGACCTGGACGGCCGCGTGAATCTTGACGGCCGAGCAGGCCTGAATGATCGCCTGGAGGTTGGAACCCCGTCCGGAGACCAGCACGCCCAGTCTCAGCCCGGCTTTATTCATAGACCACCTTCTTTTCGCCCTTGACGATCTTGCCGATCGTGAAGGCCGGCTCGCCGAGACGTTTCAGCTTCTCAAGCGCCCGTTCGGCCTGGGAGGGATCGAGAACCGCGATCATGCCGATGCCCATATTGAAGACGCGATACATTTCATCCGCCGCAATTCCGCCCTGTTTTTCGAGCCACCCGAAAATCGCCGGCGCCGGCCAGCTCCCCCGCCGGATCTTCGCCTGGCAACCTTCCGGCAGAATCCGAGGAAGATTGCCGGTGATTCCTCCGCCGGTGATATGCGCCAGGCCCTTGA
>Ga0153915_10006955_pt1 | contig 10633 bp, 8 predicted proteins | sample Opewatmetagenome_2_FD_107003 | JGI IMG/M metagenome (GOLD analysis project Ga0153915, IMG submission 107003) | Freshwater wetland microbial communities from Ohio, USA - Open water 3 Core 3 Depth 3 metaG | ecosystem: Environmental > Aquatic > Freshwater > Wetlands | place: USA: Ohio, Lake Erie... | reverse complement strand
GCGAACCCCAAAGCAGGACGGTACCCAACCTGCCGGGGCGGGTCGAGAATCTTTCGAACACGGCTTTCATTTTATCAGGAAGCGCGGCCGCGTCAAGATCGGGAGAATACTCTTGGAAGGGAATCCTTTGTAAATTCGTCCATAACGAGTGAGTTTGACCTCGAATGGGGCGAACGTTATAATCCCAAATCGAAAAGCGAGAAAGTTGATTCAAGACAGACCTGGGTCAGGCCTTTCCGGAAAAAAGAGGCGGCTTCCAGCCTCCTTTCCCGACGTCATCCTGGCCTCCGCCTCTCCGCGAAGACAAGAACTTTTGAAAAAAGTGGTGAGCGGCTTCGAGGTCGCGCCGAGCGGCATCGATGAAGAACGCTTCCGCGACCCGGATCCGGTCGCCTTCGCGCTCCAGGCGGCGGCCGCCAAGGCAATAGCCGTCGGCGAGAAATACCCTTCCAGCCTGGTTATCGCCGCCGATACTTTGGTCTGCCTCGCTGATGAAATTTTTGGCAAGCCCAAGAACCGCCGTGAAGCACGGGCCATGCTGCGAAAGCTCTCTGGTCAAAAACATATGGTCATCACGGGCGTTGTCCTCTTTCGAAAAAGCGAACGCCGGATGCTGGCGGGCTACGAGATGAGCTGGGTTACGTTCAAAAAACTGAACCCGAAGACGATTGAAAGTTACCTAGACAAAAGCAACGAATATCTTGATAAGGCCGGGAGCTATGCCATCCAGGAGTCGGAAGACGCCCTGGTTGACAGGCTGGAAGGAGATTATGACAATGTCGTCGGCCTGCCGGTCCATTTGCTTGCCGATCTCCTCCGCGATTTTATGTACCAGGGCAACCGTAAATGACTAATCGCCATGGCCGCCATGCTTAAGCCGCTCGAAATCGGCGGGATCTCGATTGATTTCCCGGTGGTGCTAGGGGCGCTGGCCGGATACAGCGACATGCCCTATCGCCTGATTTGTCGTTCGTGTTCGGCGGCTTACTGCGCCAGCGAGGCCATGCTCGATCACCAGGTTTTGCAGGAAAGCAGGCTTCAACGAAGGCTGATCGAGCTCGACGACGCCGATCACCCCGTGGCCGGGCAGATTATCGGTAGCGACCCGGACGTTATAGGCCGAGCCGCAACCGTGCTGTGCGAAAAGGGTTTTGACGTCATCGACTTGAATTTTGCTTGCCCTGTCCGGCGGGTGGTGGTCAAGCAGCGCGGCGGTTACATGATGGACGATCCCGACCGGGCGCTCCAGATCGTCCGCGCCGTCCTCAAAACCGTGTCCGACCGGCCTGTGACTCTTAAGCTCCGCCGTTCCTTGCGTGAGACGGACACGGCCTGCCCGGCGTTCTGGGAAATTGCGCGGGGAGCCTTTGATGCCGGAGTGGACGCCATCTGCGTTCACGCCCGCAGTGTCGATCAGAAATATCGAGGCCACGCCGACTGGAATTTTCTCTCTGAGGTGAAGCGTGCCTTTCCTGACCGGATTATCATAGGCTCCGGCGACATCCACACCGCCGCCGACGCCATAAGGATGATCGAGCAAACGGGCGTCGACGGAGTCATCGCGGCCCGAGGAGCCATCGGCAACCCCTGGCTGTTCCGGCAAGCCCGCGATCTCGCCGCCGGCAGGGAGCCCTTCGAGCCGAGCCTGGAGGATCAGCGCCGGCTGATCATGCGCCACTTCCAAATGGCCTGTGCCATGTATGGCCAGAAACGGGGGCTCAAAGTCATGCGCAATTTCGGCATCCGGTACGCCCGGATGCATCCCCAGCCGGGCCAAGTCCGGATGGCCTGCCCCCGCATCAAAACTCTCCAGGATTGGCAGGCGTTTATGGAAACCTACTACGGAGGCCGGGATCCCGTTTCTGTTTGAAGCCGTCTGCCCGGGATCTCTCTTTTTCTTAAGATCTGGTTTTGCAGAACCGTCGGTGTTCCCATCCTGTTCCCTCCTATTGACCCATTTGAGTTCGGCATTGAATCCTCGAGACATTGACAGCTTTTGAGCGGGCATATACTATGACTATGGGGACTTCAGCGCGTGCCCGCCTGTAACTTGAGGAAGAACAAACGAAGCTTTGAAGGACAAATTCTTGCCCTGAAAAGGAGGAGATGATGACCCGGGTTTTCGCTAAAAAAAGGAGAAGCTTTGTATTTTATTTAGCGGGTGTCTTCTTGCTCATCGGTCTGGCGTCCGGCACCCAGGCCTGCAAAAAAAAGGTCCGTGAGGCTCCCTCAGAGAAGATAATTCCTTCGGAAAAAGCTCTCGTCGGCCGGAAGGAAGGGCTTGTCATGACCTCCACTCCTGGCAACGGACGGAACGTCTTCGACCTGAAGCAGCCCGTTTTCATTTCTTTCGCCAGGAAAGTCGATCCTTCGGATTTTTCTTTCCGCATCAAGCCCGATCCCAAAGGCTGGACAACGCGATGGATGGAAGAGGGCAAGGGGGTCGTCCTCGATCATGCCAACCCGTTCCAGGCGGGGATACGCTACGAGCTTGAATTGAAGCTGAAAACGCTGAGCGAGAAGCAAACGGTCCGCTTCCGGGCTTTCGGTCCGAGCTCGCTCGACCTGATCGAGGCGGACCACGAAAAAGGTCTCCTCGACCTTGATACATTCTGGACGTACAAACTCCAAGCTCTTTTTGAACGGGAGAAACTGCCCAAAGATTACAAGAGCTCGACACCCATTTATTGCGGGACAAAGGTGATGACGGGCTTGAGCGAAGTCCGGAGTCGGCTTAAGCCTGAGACTCTAACCGCTCTCGAGCCATACTTGGTCCGGCCGACCAATCCCAAAAGCATCTTTGCTCAGCGGTTGGCAAAATCTAATCTGACCGAGGCGGCTCCGATACGGTCAGGCTTGGGCTTTCTCTTTGCCGGAGAGCCGCTGCAGCGGCCAACAGGCAAAGCCCCCAATATGCTTTGGTGCTCGAAAAAAGACGTGAATATCACAGTCTGGACTCCCATCTTTGTCGCGGGAGACAAGACGTCGATGGACCCATGTCAATATTCGGCGTCCATCCTCGGGGCGATCCAAAACTACCACATCTGGGAAGGCTTTTCTGGGCTTCTTGGCAAGACGCCGCCTTCCGACGCCAAAGACGCCGATAACGGCGGCGATGGGACCCTTGATATTTACGTGGCTCCTCCCTCCTCGAAATTTGATTTTTCGGACCCCGAGGAACCGGGAACCTATCTTTGGGGCCTCTGCATCCCAACCGGCGAAGGCGAAGACCAAACATCGCCTTCTTATATTTTGATCAACGGCGCTCTCGCCGGAGATCAACTGGGCTCAACCCTGGCCCATGAACTCTTCCATTCCTTTCAATTTGCCTTCAATACGGAAGCGAATGATTGGTGGATGGAAGGGTCGGCGACGTGGGCGGAGAATTTTACTGAACCGACCTGGAACATGGAGCACAATTGGGATGAAAGAGCTTTCGGCCCTGATGAGCACTCCCTGATCAGCCTCACGTCCGAGCAAAACAAGCACGAATACGCGGCCTACCTATTCCCGTTTTATCTTGCCAGCAAACAAGGGGACGACATCGTGGCCACAATCTGGCAGAATTGCGCCCGATCGGGAACGATGGATGCCGTCGAGAAGGCTCTCGGCGGTGAGGAGGGCTTCGAGAAGACATTCAAGGAATTTGCCTATATGAACTGGTCGCAAGACCAGGATCCAGGCGTTGAAAAGTATCCTGAAGCCGTCAAGGTTGATGATTTACATGCCCATTATTTCGATGAATCGATGCCGGAGAAGCTGCCGTTTGACAAAAATATCGACCTTCCGTCCGTTTCGGCGGTCTATTACTTGTTCCGCAACGAAGTGAAAGACCGGGCGGCTCTGCCTCATGTTAAATTCGATCTCCAGGAGTTCAAGAAAAATCCGAAATTGTCAGTCCAAGCTTACATCCAGTTCCGAACCGCAGGCGATAAAAAGGAAGACTGGACGGGCCTCGAGAAAAAGGAATTTTGCCTGAACGACGAACAAGAAGATTTCGTCAATATCTGGCTGATCCTGGCCAATGCGGCAAGGAGAGATCGCCAACGCCCTGAGCTCAAGGTCACGCTCGACCAGGAGGGCTGTGGGATGTCCTACCTCGACATCACGCGCAAAGAGCATTATCTCTCCCATAGCTGGGGAGAGAGCTACGACATGACCACGACGAGAGATCAAGAAGTCACGCTCCGTGTCAATTTCGATGCCACCGAGATTTCGATGAATCCGGGAAAATTGGGAAAGGAGATGGGAGTCCCCTACGGATACACGGTCATCCAGGGTCAGGAGCCGAGAATCGTGTCTCATAAATTTCATAGAGTTTCAGACCGTATTGTTGACGGAGAGCACAAGAGACACGAAGCGAACGGTTCTACGCCCAAGCCCGACATGCCGGATGTCCCGACGCTGACCAGAACCAAACCTGATGGAACGAAGTTCTCACTCAAGCCCTTTCCGGCGATCATTTTTCTTTATGACGCCATGAGCGGCAAAGTTAAATACGCCTTAGTTCCCGATTTCACTCTTAAGTTCGAATGGGATGACGAGAAGGGAAAAGAGTCTGTTTTCGACGCCAAGCCTCTAACCCAGGGCGATTCCCATGAGAAGATCGATGTGGCGGGCGTGCAGCTCGGCGGAATGCGGGTGCGCAAAATCAATGAAGTCACGACCGGAGACGGCGTTAAAAGCTTCGGCAATAAAGGGACTTACAAACATGAAAACAAGCGCTCATCGTCCTATGAACTCCAAGAAAAGACCTACACTTGGCAAGTCACGCTCCGGGAGCAGAAATCCAAGTAGAAACTTGGACCGGACTTCTCAAAAATTCTGATGCTATTGCCGCCGAGCTCGCTAGGCCCGACAGAGCACGTGCCCTCGGCTACTTCTTGGGTTCGGGCACTTTCTTTTCCACGCCCATGTGGACCGGCTCCGGCTCCTTAAAGTCGATCGTCAGGGACATGGGCCATTCGCCAATCAGGGTTTGCCGCGATCCTTTCCATATGACGAAGAGTTTGACGATATAGGGCTTTCCCCAGTCGGGACTGGTTTTTATAGCCTGCAGGGTAGAGGCAGAAACTCCGTAGTTGCTTTTCATCATAATGGTGGGGCTCAAACTGCCGGGCTGAACCGGCTCGCGGCCGATGGCGACCAGGAAACAATCCCCCCTGTTTTCCGTGGCAGACTTTTCCTTGAAAATAGCGTTGAAGTTGACAAACTGCAGGGGTTTCGGGGAATTGTTCTTGACATTGAAAGAAACGGCGGGAACGATCCTCAAAATCGGGTTGGGCCACTGTCTGTATTCTTTCATGACCCATTTTGTTTCAATATTTATGACTTCGATCGCGCTTTTGATTTCCTCCTCGGTGGGCGTTTTGCAGCCCGTCATGAAGAGCATCAAAGGGGACAAGACCATAAAGACTGCGATCCCAAGGGGCCATTTTTGCCTGTTGTTCATCGAAGTTCTCCTTTTAATTTATGATACCGGATGAACCGGAATTATGCAATCCTCGATTTGAGTCCGGGGCGGCAATTCCATACAATAGAAGGCGTTTTCAAGGCCGGACCGAACGGATGAAAAATAGAATCCTTTATCTCAATCTGTATCTTGGGCTGATCGGATTTGCCGCGGCCTCGATTTTACTCGCCCTCGACCTTCCTTTTATGAAGGCCTGGTTCTACTGCTTCGCCTGGTGGTCATTCCTTCTCATCGTGGACAGCCTGAATGTCCGAAGAAGGGGCACGTCTCCCCTCGCCGAGTCCGCTTCCCGGTTTTTTTTCGCCGGCTTTCTCTCGGTCCCGGTCTGGCTGGTCTTCGAGCTTTTCAACCTGAGGCTCAAAAATTGGTCCTACCACGGGCTGCCCGGGAGCCTTCCCGAAAGATGGTTAGGCTATTTTATCGCTTTTGCTACGGTGATCCCCGCCGTTTGGGAATTGGCCCTTTTTTTCCAAGGCTTCTTGAAGGACTCGAAAAAGGTCCGCTTCCGATTTCCGGTCGGTCCCTTTTTGCTCCGGGCGAGCTTCATGCTCGGAGTTGTTTTTTTGGCCTTGAGCTTAGCTTGGCCTCGCCTTTTTTTTCCGCTCGTCTGGCTCGGGTTCGTTTTTTTCCTGGAGCCGGTCAACTACCTCCGCCACGCGCCGTCCTTTTTTAAGGACCTAGAGAATAGCCGTGGACGCCAGCTGGCGAGTTGGGCGCTGGCGGGGCTCGCGGCGGGCCTGGTCTGGGAACTTTTGAATTATTGGGCGGGATCGCACTGGGAGTATTTCATTCCTTACCTCAACTTCGGGAAGGTTTTCCAGATGCCGGTCTTCGGCTACGGCGGCTTCATTACCTTCGGCCTCGAGGTTTTTGCCGCTTTTGCGCTCCTCGTTTCTATCGATCAAGGGCTCCGGCGAAAACGCCTTTGGCGGGCACTTTTCTGGGCGGGGCTTCTCGCCTTTGATGTTTTCTGTTTTTACCTGATCGACAAAGGAACAGTTCTCTAGTAGAGAACCGTCGGCGCTTTGATTATAATAGAAGGTTCATGACCGGCTTGAAAATAAGAAAGGACTGAGGATTATGGGGTTAGTCAAAAAAGGGCATCAACTTTGGTTCTTCGAAGAGCTTTATCCTGACGTCACCTACGGGTTCAAGGTCTCCAGAGTCATCGTCCCGGAAACCCAGACGGGATTTCAACAACTGATGATTTTAAAGACGGACCGCCTGGGCCGCGTCCTCGTGCTTGACGGCATCGTCCAGCTGACCGAAGAAGACGAGGGGATCTATCATGAATGGATCGCCCATTGGCCGCTGTTCGCCCTCCCCAAGCCGGCCAGGCATGTGCTCATCGTCGGCGGCGGCGACGGCGGCGTCGCCCGGGAGGCGCTCCGGCATCCCAGCCTCAAGACGGTCACCATGGTCGAGATCGATAAGATGGTTGTCGACCTCTGCCGGGAGCATATGCCTTCGATTTCCGGAGGCATTTGGGACGACCCGAGGTTTAAGTTGATCATCGGCGACGGCGCCGAGGTCATCCGGTCGGACAAGGGAAAATACGACGTCATCATCATTGATTCGACCGACCCGATCGGCCCCGCCAAGAGTCTCTTCAACACGAGCTTCTATCAGAGCGTTTACGATGCCTTGGCCGAGGGCGGTATCGCCATCCATCAAACGGGGGCCTTGATTCTCCAGCCGTATGAGTGCCCGGGGAGCTGGCGCCAGATGGAGAGGATCTTTGACGATGTCCGGGTCGTCCAGTTCACCAACGTCAGTTATATGGGGGGGCCGTTCAGCCTGACGGCAGGCTCGAAGGGCAAGAAGGTCTTCAAGCAAGCGGATCGGAATGCGAAGAAGGCCTATAAGGATGCTGGGATCAAGACCGATTGGTACTCACCGCAGATCGCCGCTCTGCCCTATCCTGAATTCCAGAAACGCCTGGAGCTGGATAAATACGGTGAAGAGATCATCATGGATATCGAGCTGGCCGGGCCGCGCATGCCGGGCTTGTCCCAGGTCAAAAAGTGGAGCCGGGCCACCTGCGAGGCCATCAAGATGAAAGCCTTCGGCGTGCCCATGGTCTCCGATCCCAAGTTTGGCGAAGGAGAAACCCTGGTCCAGTATATCGAAACCAGCGCCATCAACTACAGGCGCTACGGCAAAACGGCCTGCGCCAACTGTTTCACCTGCGCCGCCCTGCCCGTCGACGATGCGGTGGGTTTTTCCCTGGCCGAATTCGGCGCCCGGGGCGCCGTCTGTTGGCATCTGCCCAGGGGCTCTTTCACGGATGTTAAGCACATCCGGCGCAACACGAAAATCTTCAAGGCGGGGCTCACCCCGTCGAAAATCATGGCCGTTAAGTCTAAGATTTACCGGCCGCGCCTCCTGGAGAGCTCCGGCGTTTTTTCTCCGGATTTTAAGCTGCCCATGGAGCAGGGATTTTCGTCGGCGTTCGAATTAATCATGGATATCTATGATTGCGATTATTCCATGATTTCCTCCTGTGACGCCGTCTCCCGATGGGCGGCCGAAGGATTCGCGAAGGTCGCCGGCCTGGAGCCCGTAGGCTGCGCCGAGGCCCCCGACTTCGGCCATGCTAAGAAAAAAACAGCCGGACCTTCCGTCACCCAGCTCCTGGCCAAGGGATCCAATATCAGCCATTATTCCGTGAATTGGTTGATGATCGTCGTGAACATCTTCTCCGAAAAAGCGTTCCCTCTCCGGAGGGCCGTCGAATACACGATGGACTATTTCGGGGGCAAGGCCGCGGTCTGCTGGATCCTTCCGAGGGGGATTTCAAGCCAGAACATCAAGGACATCGCCGACCATACCGCCATCTTTGCCGTGGAAAAGAAATAGCCGGATGTTGATCGAATTTTACGGCCATTCCGATATCGGAAGAAAAAGAGAGTTCAATGAAGACAGTTGGCTCTGTGCTGATTTTTCCGGCGGCAATCCGGGCCCGCCGCAGCCGTTCTTCCTTTTTGCCGTGGCCGACGGGATCGGCGGACATGCCGGGGGAGAAGTGGCCAGCGGCCTGGCCGTTCAAATCCTGAAGGAAAGCTTCGAGCAGCGGCGGGACGCGGAGGGGAGGGGTCCAGACCTCAAAAACGTTCTTGAGACGGCTTTCCACCGAGCCAATCGGCTCATTTATCGGCAAGGCGCAGAGGCCGAGCGTTTGACGGGAATGGGAACGACATTGGTCGCGGCGGTGGTTTCGGCAAATACGGCTCTTGTCGCGAACGTCGGCGACAGCCGCCTGTATCTCATCCGGGGAGATTCCCTCTCTCAGGTCAGCCAGGACCATAGCTGGGCGGCCGAGCAGGTGCGGCGCAAGCTCCTCTCGGAAAAAGAAATTTTCCGGTCGCCGTTTCGGAACCTTGTCACCCGCTCCCTAGGATACGGCCCCGAGATCGAGGTGGACTCTTTCCAGGTTCCTCTTCTGGATGGGGATTGGCTGCTGCTGTGCACGGACGGCCTTTATGGGTATCTTCCCGGCCGGGCGATCCTGAAGAATTTCATAAAAGGGAAAAATCCGGGGGGCGTCTGCCGGGCCCTCATCAGGGCTGCCGATCGAAAAGGAAGCCTGGACAATATTACGGCGGTTGTAGTCCGGGTCCGGGAAGCATAGAATAAATCAAAAAGGATCATCACCGACGCCAGAATGGATGAAACAAGAATAAGTCGTTGAAAAAGGAGGCTCGATGAACATTCGGAACATTCGGACCGGGGCGGTTTTCGGACTATTCGTTTTTATCGGATCGCTTTTGGCCGGGCAGGCGACGGAAGTCAAAATCAAGGTCGTCGTTGAAAACGCTTCCATACGAGTCAAGCCCAGCATAGACGGCACGGTCCTCGAAGATAAAATCCCCGTCGGGGCCGTCTACCTTTCCTCCAAAAGGGAGGGGGAATGGTATGAGGTGAGGTTTCGCTCCAAACTCGGCATCCAATTGACCGGCTATATCCACGAGATGTACGTGGAAGTCGTCAAAGAAGAGGCCGAGCAGGCCGGCAAACAGCCTCCGGTTTTCAGCGGCTTGGGCCCCGCCCGGGTCCAAAAAGTGAAGCCGTTCGAAATAGGGCTCATCTTCGGACAGAGCCGCGGCTCGTTCATGAACTCTTCTTCGACCTATTCCGATAGTTGGACGTGGGGCGAATTGGAATCCGTCAGCGAAGCCGGCACGATTCCTCATAAGCTGGGACATCCTTTCGTCCTGGGATTTTCGCTCACCTATTACTTTCGGGAAAACGTAGGATTCCGGCTGAGCGTAGACTACAACTTGAAGCAGAACTTTCCGGCGAACGGACAGAGTACGTATCGAATGGACTGGACGTGGACGCTGGACAGGGGCTCATACTACGACGAAATCAGCTGGCCGGTCAAGGGAGGTTTCTGGCTCGTCCCCATCAGCGCCAACTTGATTTATAAGATTCCCACGGCCGGTATTTTTGCTCCCTATATCACGGCCGGAATGACGGCCTACCTGGGAAAGGCGACTGTCGAGACTTCGCTCGGCTATGCGAATTCTTGGACTTCGGCCGACGGGAAAGACCAACTGATCGATTTTTTTATCATCCCGGTGAAGCTGGAAAGGGACCTGACGACGGCGGGCGTCAATCTTGGAGCGGGCTTGGATGTCCTTCTCTCGTCGAATATCGCCTTCAATATCGATGGAGTCTATTACTGGGGGTCATCTTATAGTGATAACTGGCCCATCAAAGAAGGGACCTATCCGGCCAGCTATTACACGGGAACGACCCTGACGATCGAATGGGCGCAAGCGTCCGATTTTAAGGGGAAAATTTCGAAATTCGGCGCAAAGCTTTCCGCCTTCAGGCTCGCCGCCGGCCTCAAGATCCTCTTTTAGTCCCGACGATTTCGGAGGCAAAGACAAGCTCGACGCCGAAGCCCTCTGCCAGGCCGACATATTTTTGAAGGGCCCGGAGCGTCTCGGGCCTGGCGTGGCCGATGCCCACGGCCTGGCCTTTTTCCCGGGCCAGCCGGAAGAGCTCCTCAAGCCTGGCGTGAATCTGTTCTTGATCATCCACGACGTCGATAAAGACCTTGCGCGAAGCCGAAGGAACGCCCAACTGGAGCGCCTGGTCGATGGCGACGGAGTTTCTTGTCGTCCGGCTGTCGATGAAATAGAGGCCTTTGTC
>Ga0153915_10006954_pt1 | contig 10635 bp, 15 predicted proteins | sample Opewatmetagenome_2_FD_107003 | JGI IMG/M metagenome (GOLD analysis project Ga0153915, IMG submission 107003) | Freshwater wetland microbial communities from Ohio, USA - Open water 3 Core 3 Depth 3 metaG | ecosystem: Environmental > Aquatic > Freshwater > Wetlands | place: USA: Ohio, Lake Erie... | reverse complement strand
GCAGTGTCCATCATGTTCTGCTCCGCGATGCCGACGTTGAAGAATCGCTCGGGGAACGCTGCTGCGAAATCGGCAGTCCTTGTGGAGCTCGACAGGTCTGCGTCAAGCACGACAATGTCTCCGCGTTCTTTCCCCAGCTCAACGAGCGCCTTGCCGTACTGCTTCCTCTGGCTCTCCATCTTCCACTGCAGACCCTTCACCCCCCGAGGTCCTTCATAGCCTGCTCGTATTCCTGCTTGTTCGGAGCCTTTCCGTGGAAGTGCAGTGAGCCCTCCATGAAGCTCACGCCCTTTCCTTTGATCGTGTGACAGATGATGATCGTCGGTTTCCCCTTCACGCCCTTGGCCTCGTTGGTCGCATGGATGATCTCCTTCATGTTGTGCCCGTTTATCTCGAGCACGTGCCACCCGAACGCCTTCCACTTGTCTGCGAGGGGCTCGAGCGACATGATTTTCTCAGTCGGCCCGTCCAGTTGCAGCTTGTTTCTGTCTAGGTAGACTGTGATGTTATCGAGCTTATAGTGGGATGCGAGCATCGCCGCCTCCCATACCTCCCCGACGTCCATCTCGCCGTCCCCAACCAGGACATAGACTCTGTACAGCTTCCGGTCCAGCTTAGCTGCAAGTGCCATGCCGTTCCCTGCCGGCAGGCCGTGTCCGAGAGAGCCGGTCGACATCTCGACGCCTGGCGTCTTGTTCATGCACGGATGCCCCTGAAGCCGGCTCCCGAGCCGCCTCAAGGTCTTGAGCTCATCGACAGGAAAATACCCGGCGACTGCGAGCGTGGCATACAGGGCCGGGGCAGCATGGCCCTTGCTGAGGACGAATCTGTCTCTGTCGGGCCAGTCCGGGCGCTTCGGATCGTGCTTCATGATATGGAAATAGAGTGCCGCAAGAATGTCCGCGCAGGACAGAGATCCACCTGGGTGACCGGAGCCGGCCTCGTAGATCATCTGAATGGAATGCCGCCTGATCTGCTTGGCGATGGATTCCAGTTCGGTTATGAACTCGCCATCATAAACTTCCAAGAGTCCGTCCTCCAAGTGTAGACGCTGCCTCATTCGGGATATTCCCTGACTTGTCTTAACTGTTCTCATGTTGAGCGTCCGGACGAATAAGAACGATACGCACTTACAACCTGTCAGGTCTCTAGTATCCGAACCCGTCTCCCCTCGAGCTTCAGCTTGCCCTGCGCGAACAGCTGAATGGCCCTCGGGAACAGTTTGTGCTCCTCCTTCAGAATGCGCTCCTGGAGGGTCTCTGCTGTGTCGTCCTCCAGGACGGGCACAGCCTTCTGAAGTACGATTGGCCCACCGTCAACATCCGCCGTCACGAAGTGTATCGTGCAACCCGAGACCTTGCATCCGTAGTCGATGACGGCTTGGTGCACCCTCAGGCCGTGCATATCCTTCCCTCCGAAGGATGGTAGTAGGGCGGGGTGAGTGTTCATGATCCTGCCCACGTACCTATTGATGAAGGTCGGAGTCATCATCCTAAGATATCCTGCAAGTACGACGAGGTCCACTTGGTGCTTCGTCAGGCAATCGATAAGGTCCTTCTCGTGATCCTCCCTCGTCATGCCCTTGTGCGGGAACGCGAAGGCTGGTATGCGGTGCGTGCGCGCACGCTCGAGTGCGTACGCGTCAGGTACGTTTGATATCACAACAACGACATCGCCGTCAATCTCCCCACTGTTGCAAGCGTCGATGATCGACTGGAGGTTCGTCCCGCCCCCGGATGCAAGAACTCCTATCCGAATCCTGCGCATACGTCAATCACTTGCCGTTGCCACGAGTCTTCCCACGAGACAATTGAGAGTGATTGGCAGAGCCGTGTGTCTCAGTCTCCGCTCTCGATCCTTGGAGCAAGCAGGTACCTCACTTCGCCCTTCCCGCCGGCTATCTTGAACTCCACTCTCACTGGGTAGTCGTTCCCGAGGTGCATCGTGACCGAACTGCCTGACGGGACCGCCTTCAGCATGTTCGCGAAGTACTCGAGCGGGAACAGGCTTCTGACGCTGCTGGGGGATTCGAGCTCCTCCAGGTCCTTCTTCGCCTTCTTCCAATTGACCTGGTCCATGTCCCCCTCGCAGGTCATCTCGAAGGCCTCAGGTGTCACCGTAAGCGCGATGTGGTCGGAGACCGTCTCGCTAGCTTTGATGCCCTGGACGAGGTCGTCCACCTTGACGGTGACCTTGGCGGGCAGGTTCAGGCTCGGCACTTTCGGGTCGCTCATGCCCGTGGTATCGATAAGGCTCATGCGCCTCGTGATGTCCCCGACTACGATGTTCAGTCTGCGCTTCTCCTCGTCGTGCTTCATATCCACGATGTCGTCCCCTCTAGCGAGCTTCAGGAACTGGCTTAGCTTGTCGATGTCCAGGCCGATCTCTGCGTCCTCAGCCTTGAAATCCTCGAACGCATCCTTGGCGAGGCTGAGATCAACCATTGCGATGTGGGCCGGGTCCACCGCCCTCAGGGAGAGGCCTTCGCCGTTTATGATGAACTTGGCCTCGTCCACGAGCGTGGATACGACGTTCACGACTTCCTTCAGAGTGTCAGCTCTGGCTTTCGCCTGAAACATTAACCCCCCTTCCGTGCAACTACCTGTAACCCGTCAGCGTTTTAAAAACTTGTGCATACGTGAAAGTATCCAGCATCAGTACTCGCGCCACGAATGGCCGCACTTGACACACCTGAATATCCGCGTCTCGGGCTCGTCCGCGGCCCTCGTCTGCCGCAGGACCCAATAGGCTTTGTTATGCCCGCACGTCGGGCACTCGACGTCGGCCGTCGGTAGAGTCCCGGAGATCTCGCCCATGACGGCCATTTCCTTTTCCGTGCTCTTGGCAGTGATGACCTGGGACTTCGAATTGTCCGTCTCGTACTCGGCGCCGCACTTGCGGCACACGAGCTTCCCATCCTTCGGAAACAAGAGGCTCTTGCAGTTCTTGCAGAACATTGAGGACGACGCTCCGCTTGCGGTCGCGAGCGAAGCCGTCGATGAATAAAAAGGTTGTTGCGGGACACGAACCTAGATCGTGTCCCATTGGTCGTGCATGTGATGCTCCTTGTGGTGATGCTGCTGAGGCTCAGGTTCCCGCTCGACCGCGATTGCCTCAGTCTCCGGCTCGAAGTTGCGTCTTTCGGCCATGACTGGGAACCTCCGCCTTCCCCACTCCTGATCGATGGCTCTCCTTGCGCGCTTGATTGACTTCGCGTCAGTTGAAACCGTGAACCTGGAATCCCTATTCCTCCGGAAGCCACCCTTGGGTTCGTAGCTTTCCTGACGCGGCTCGTCCTGGAACTGGGGATAGCTGAACCGCGGCCTTGCGCTATAGTTCGTGGCGCCCCTTCGCTTCTGATTCCACGGGTCCTTGTGATGGCGGTGGTGGCGCTTGTGGTGCCCATGTTGCTGGCCGACCGACACCTCACGAACATCGTATGCGGGCTCGTGCTGCGGGAGCATGTAGCGATCGTCGAGGTCACCCTCGCCATCTTGGTATCGCATCGGGCCAGAATCGGCCCATGCACCCGCACCATCGTGGGAACGCCCGCCGAGGTGAAACAGGCTTCCAATCCCTGACAGGACTCCTCCCTGAGAGACTTGCGCCTGTCCATAACCTGCTCCGTCATGGACCAGCACTGTCGTGTGGTTCGTCACGGAGCCAGAGGTGTATTCGATCTCCCTCTTGTTCTGTTCGGCCAGGACGCCGCCGACATACGCGAACGCGACTGTCAACACATACGTGTTGATGCCGTAAGGGCTAGCACCGGCGAGCGTGTCGACGAAAGAGCCGACGTACTCCTGGGAGAATTGCAGATATGGTGAGAGGAACGGTATGCCATTAGTCAGAGCAGCGCCTATTGCCGCGGGAGCGATTGCTATCCCGCCCACATGGGACGGGAACCAACCGTTCTCGAACGCAGTCATGACGCCGAATATGCCGACCACTGGCAAGATGGCTGCAGCCACGCCCTTCCACGGGCCACCAGCTCTGCGACCGCCCACGTACCCGGCAATCATCTGGCCGAACATGGGTAGCCACCAGAGTACCAGCGAGAGGATCAGAACGTACTTCGCAGCGCTCCAGAAACTGAACACGACCTTCGTGGACTTGAAGCGCTTGCCCTCATTGTCGTGCTCGTAGGAAGCCAGGCGGTACGGGACCCTCCTGTCGCGCGCCTGCTCTCGTTCGTCGCGAGCATCTTTTCTACCGATGCCGAACACCATTGCCCATCCCTTCTTGGTCCGACATTCGTCAGACAAAACTGCATATGGGCTTCGTGCTATTTATTTCTTGCGAGATGCTGGTCGCTGAAGGATTTCGGAATTTCGCTGTCAGACGAGAATGCCTTTAGGCATTCTCCAAGTGCCGTCTCGCGAGTTGGCCGCGTTCACCCGAGAAATCATACTGCCTCGCCCCGGAACGAATCATTATGTGCCTCTTGACGTAATTATCGAGCACGATAACTCGGAGCGGCCAACTTATATATGGCCGGAATCTTTTTCACTGTCTGGAGAAGTCCCCCAAGTGACACGATGTCCAAAGTTCTTATAGTCGAGGACGCGCCGTTCATCAGAGAGATGATTAGGGATATTCTCGAGTCTCACGACCACGAGATCGCGGGGGAAGCCGCGAACGGGCTCGAGGCCATAGAGAAGTACAAAGCCCTCAAGCCAGACGTCGTCCTGATGGACATCCTAATGCCCGGCATGGACGGCCTATCCGCGATCATGAAGATCGTGGAGCAGGACCCGAAGGCCAAGATTATCGTTGTGAGCGCCCTCGTCAAGGAGGCGCTCAGGAAGGAGGCAATCCGGGCGGGGGCGGTGGACTTCGTCGCGAAGCCCTTCCAGGTCGAGCGTCTTCTAGAAGCCGTGAGGACCGCGACATCGGCTGCGTGACCGCGCCACAAGGACAGATGCGGAAGGCGCAGTAGCAGGGCCTTGCACGAGACGAGAGGATGGACAAGATGGTTGGACATTCAGGGATAGGGTCTTCAGCTTCTTTTGTCCCGATCTCCACTCTTTTCCTCGGGCTCTTCAGGAAGACGACTAGGACCAGGGCCGTGCCCGAAAAGATGTCCTCTAGCACCAAATCTGGATACAAACTTCTGCACAGGCACGTGTACCTTGTTGAGGAGCCGAAGCCCACATTCTCGTTCAAGATTTTCACGGACATCCTGAAGAACAGATGCTTCGACTGCGAGAATGACAACAGCTTCACCTGCGAGAGCCTTGACTGCAGCGCATGCAAGCTGCCCTGCCCATGTCGCGAATGCTCCAAGCACCAAAGCCGCCCCCAGGGGCTTATCGTGTCAAGGCAATTTCCTCGCGAGATTCGGGCAACTCATTTCCTGCAGACGACTCCGATACTCTGGCTTTCTACGGTCTCCGGGAAGGACAACATGGACCCCGCGAAGCTCAACATGCTGACCGACTACATCGTCAACTTCCTCGAGAGGTCGCAGAACGGAGTCGTTTTGGTCGATGGCCTCGAGTATCTCGTGACCTCGAACGACTTCCAAAAGGTACTGAAGGCGGTCGACAGGTGGACGGAGAGTGCGATGACCAGCAACTCAAGGCTGATTGTCACCGCAGACCCGAGGGCCTTCGAGCTCAAGGAGCTTGCACTACTTGAGAGGAACAGAGAAGTGGTCAGGCCAGACGCCCGGGAAGCCTGGAAAATCATTCCCGAGAAGATTTGAAGAGAAAGGATGGTCCCCACTTCCGGATTTGAACCGGAGGCCTGCTGATTTCAGCGACTGAGATCGGTATTGCCGACTTCCCTACTACAGTCAGCCGCTCTAGCCAGTCTGAGCTAAGTGGGGATCCGTGTGCCAGAATTCAGCTGCAGCTGACCTTATTAAGGACTCCGTATAAAGCGTTTTTCGATTTGGGATATCATCCAATTGAATGATGTTCGAGGAGGTACGAGGGAAGAAAGCCGAGGTTTTATATATTTCGCACATATATAAGGGACTTGTCCGACGCTAGTAAGGCGTAAGAGGTACAATCGGCGCCGGGGGAAAATGGGGAAAGCGGAGCGGGATCTTATGGAGCCAGACACCGAGAAGATAACGATCCGCATACCGCGGAGGCACCTGCGTGCCCTTGACTTCCTCGTGCAGACCGACGACTTCCCGTCTCGCTCGGAAGCGATAAGGGCGGCCGTGAGGGACCTCATCTATGCCCGACTGGAGTTGGTATCGGATCGGATAAAGAAGTTCGAACACGCTGAACAGTCACTCGCGCAAATCAAAACAATAGAGGAAAAGTACCTGAAGAAGTAGTCAGACGGGATGGGATGCACTCTAACTACGCTATTCAGTAACGACCGAGCCAGAGGTCTCACCAATCACGATTACCTCCCCCCTTATTTTTTTATTTTTTGACTCGGCGAGAGGATTCTTTCCTGTACTCAGCCGATGTAGCCAAGATCCTCGCGCTTCGGTTCTGGCGCGGCCTCGGTCTCCCTCAGTCTCGAGGTGATCAGGTCGATCTGCTGCGCCTTCTCCTCAAGTGCGGCGAAGTCGATCTCCACCTTTAGGATCTTCGAGAGCACTTCAAGGACGGCCTGCGCGCCCTTCGGGTCTACGAAGTATCCCGACGTCTCACCCATGAGGCAGACGCTGCGCATGCTGTACAGGTTCCCCAGTCCGAGCAGAAGGCCAGACGCGCCGACTATCCCACTCCCCGGTTCACCCTTCGAGAACGTGACTCCGTGCTTCTTCATCTCGTCGACCATGTCTATGTCAGTCGTGGCGCCGAGCACCCTGGGCTTCTCAATCATCTTACCAAGGCCGTACCCGCCTAGCGTGAACATCCGCATGACCCCGAGCTCCTTGATGACCTGCAGCGTCTTGTCCGAGAGCTCGTATTGGCCCTCGGGCGTGAGCCCCTGGTAGTCCCCGGTCATGATCACGATATCGTTCTCGGCCTCTGGCCTGTGAGCGTAGTATAGTGTGTTGCTGACCAGCCGAATCGTCCCCGAGTCTGTGACTAGTACCTGGGGCGGGAAGTACTTGGAATACATCTCGGCGAACTTGACCGCCTTCAGCTGGTCGACCAGATGCTCCGCGGCGAGCTTCCCGACGTTGCCCACGCCAGGGAGCCCCTCAACGAATATCGGCGAGTGCAGCTTCGGCTTCTCCTTGTAGACCACGATTATATCTTCCATCAGGCATCACCACCCATCTCTCTCTTCAGTCTCCGGCGGTACTCCCCGTACCTGTCGTCGGGGGAGTACCTCGCAGGAATTGGCATCAAGGTTGTCCCTCCGCACTTGGGGCATTGCTCTCGGAGCGTGTACTGCCCGCATTGAGGGCACTTGCGCAGAAGCGTCTTCACTTCTCCTCCTTCCTCCTGAAGACGGCGGTTCCCCCGGACTTCTCAATCGCCGCTGTGATGTTGTCGATCGATCCCTTCAATTCCTGCTCAGCGACTTTGTAGTCCTCCGCGGTGACCGAAATCCGGTACCGTGGGGCACCAAGATAGTGGATGTCAATCTCGGCTTCGCTGGACTTCACTCCCTCCGGGAGAGCCTTCTTGACGTAGTCAATCCCGTCGGACTTGGGATTGCTTAGCTCCAGCATCCCGTCGATTGTGACTGATGGAGCCTGGATGTTCTCGTTCGCGACCTCGACGACCGCTGCGCCCCACTTCTTGTCGAGTTCCAGGTCCTTGAGTACGTCAGAGTCTGCCTTCACATCTTCGAAGGCAACGTACAGTGACCCGAACTCTTTGATGAGGACTTCCCCAACCTCGGCGTAGGCCTCATCGAGCGTCTTCCCGACCTTCTGACCGACAATCTCGAGGAGCTTCTCGGCCTTCTTCTCGTTCTTCCACTCCTGGATCTTCTCCCTGCGCTGGTGGTCGTTCACCTGCTTCAAGGAGAGGTCGATGTGTCCCCTGTCCTTGTCTACGCTTAGGACCTTGCAGACAATCTTCTGACCTTCCCTGACGTGGTCACGGATGTACTTGACCCACCCAGTCGCGACGTCGCGGACGTGGATGAACCCCTCCTTGCCGCCGTATTCGTCGAGCGAGCAGAACGCCCCGAAGTTCTTCACGTTCTGCACGCTGCAGACGACAAGATCACCGACTTCTGGGTACTCTGCTCTCCCTGGCATTACTGGACCTCTCCGAGCAGCTGTCCCCTGATGATTCCCTTGCCGCCCGTGGGCTTGATTAGCGTCGCCCCGCAGACGTTGCACTTCACCTGCGTCGCGGGCTTGTCGAAGGCGATCTGCTCGTTCCCGCAATCTTGGCACTTCACCGTGACGAACTTGCCCCTCGGCGATGGCGCCTTGGTGCTCATCGCCTAGGCCTCCTTAAGCTCAAAAGCCTTTGACCGGAAGCCCTTGCGCTGGTGGGCCTTCTTGCAGACCTTGCACCTGTACCTGAGCGGCACCTTGACGGTGGGCTTTTGCCGACCCTCGTACTTGGGCCTCGGGAAACCACCGTACCCCGCTGTTGCCCTCCTGTATCTCCTCTGCCCCCACTTGAGCTCGCTCCTCGGACGGGTCTTGACGCGCTCGACCTCGTGCTCTGTGTGCTTCTTGCACACGGGGCAGTACTCCTTGGTGACTCTAGGCATCTTCATCTGAATCAGTATCCTCAGGGTAGGTATCCGAGTAAGTTAGAGGTTGTATTAAATCCTTGCCGGAGATTGAATTCGGAATCACTTCTGTCGAACCCGATTCCGCATCGCTGGCCGTCGCGCGCCGCTTGTTCCTGCCGCTTAAAATCCGCACAGCAGTATGGAAAGACATATATATACGCGAAATAATAATTGGCTCGGCACATAATATGACGGACAAAGGTCTCACCAAGAAGGATGAGATGCTCGTCGAGCTCCTCATGCGCACGGGCCTTTCGAAGAACATGGCCAAGACGCTGGTTTTCCTGAGGAAGAAGGAGGAGACGACCTCCGTAGAGATTGAGGGTGCTACGGGGCTTCGGCAACCGGAGGTGTCGATCGCGATGCAGGAGCTCCGGAGGCGCAAGTGGGTGACGAAGCGCGATATCAAGAAGGAGGGCAAGGGAAGACCCGTGCACTCCAACAAGCTTGCGCTCTCGTTCGAAAAGATCATCGAGACAGTCGAGGCTGAGGAGAGGAAGAAGATCGAGTCGATCGAGAGCAACGTAAAGCAGCTCAAAGAGCTAGCTAGGTGACCCGCCGCAGAACTGTGTCCTTCTCCATTATCCTGATGCCTTCATTCGACGCGACAATCACCTTGTCGGCCATACCAAGGAAGAGTCCGTTATCGACAACCCCTGGGATCAGGTTGATTGCGGATTCGAGTCTCTTCGGGTCTTCAATCATCTTGAACCGGCAATCCACGATGAGGTTCCCGTTGTCCGTCACGAACGGTTGGTCATGGCGGATCCTTAGCTTGCAGGCGCAATCGAGCTTCTCCAGCTTGCTGATGGTCGCCTCGTGGGCGAACTTCAGAATCTCGACCGGCACTGGTGCCTTCTGACCAAGGCGTTCGACCATCTTTGCGTCGTCGGCAACGATGATCTCGAGATTCGAGTGGGATGCCACTATCTTCTCCCTGACGAGCGCTCCCCCGAGACCCTTGATTAGGTTGAGGTTCGGGTCGACCTCATCGGCCCCATCTATTGTAAGGTCAATTGGAGGGTGCGCCAGCAGCTCCCCAATCGGAATCCCGACGGATTCCGCGATGCGCTCCGATTCCTTCGAAGTCGGGATTCCTATGATGGTCATCCCCTCCTTCACCTTCTCCCCGAGCAGCTTGATCGCGATCGTGGCCGTCGTCCCGCTCCCGAGGCCCACGATCATGTCATCCTCGACGTACTTCACGGCCTCACGCGCCGCCAGCTCCTTGAGATCCATGCTATCTGACCCTCCTCAGTCCGAAATTCTCGGTGACGAGTTCGCAAAGCTTCTCGACAATGTAATCATCAATGTTGCCCCCTTTCTTCGCCGAGGCTTTCGCGGAATCCCCCATCACTCCTGACGGGAAGTATGTCTCGGGGTCCGGGAGCACCATGAACTTCGGTGGCCTCGCCTTCCCCCTCGGGCGCTCCTTGCCCACGAGTTGCGGCCGCAACCGAAGCATCCTGGAAGTCTCGATCTCTCCAGCATGACCATCGTTCTCAGGGAACTCCTTGCCCCTGAGGTCGTACGCGATGTCGTAATCGGAGAGGACCATCACCTTGAGCTTCGGGTTCCTCTCGACCGCTCTTAGCACACCTGACCTCAGCGCGGCCATGTGCGCGGAACCTGCGTGGCCCGTTAGGAACATGACCTTGTCGATCCCGTTCCGCGCGAGCTCTGACGCGATGTCGAACGCGAGCGAATGAACCGTCTCACCGCTGAGAGATATCGTCCCAGGGAAATTTCGCGTGGACCTGCACTCGCCGTATCTGACGGGCGGGCAAACGAGAGCGCTGAACGCCCCAGCCACCCTCGACGCTATCTCCTCGGCCTGATAGGCATCCGTGCATAGCGGCAGGTGGCTCCCGTGCTCCTCCACTGAACCTATTGGAACGATGACGAGGGGCTTCGTCTTCGCGAGCCTCGCGAAATCGGTGCTCGTGATTTCATCCACGAGAACCGGGCCTGCGTCTTTGGCCGACATTCGCCTCACCTCCCTTCGCAATCCTG
>Ga0153915_10006953_pt1 | contig 10636 bp, 12 predicted proteins | sample Opewatmetagenome_2_FD_107003 | JGI IMG/M metagenome (GOLD analysis project Ga0153915, IMG submission 107003) | Freshwater wetland microbial communities from Ohio, USA - Open water 3 Core 3 Depth 3 metaG | ecosystem: Environmental > Aquatic > Freshwater > Wetlands | place: USA: Ohio, Lake Erie... | reverse complement strand
GCATATTGAGAAGATCATTCTCGAAATACTGCCACAGACCGAGCCAGTCGTGAACCTGTCTACTGGACCACCGTTGATACTCATGGCTCTAAGCCTCCTAGCGATGCAGTACTCCCTCACATCCATCTACGTTCAGCACTATGACGCCGAGAGAACCGCCATAACTCATATCGTACCCGGAGAGGGCATGATATGAATCCTCATCAGGAAAAGCAGCTTGCATGGAGCCCTGTCGGAATCGATGGGAAGCTACATGCACTGCTGGACACTGTCAGAACGACAAAAGCCCGCACGCCGCGGAACAACACCCGACTTTTGGGAAAGATTGACCGCTGGATACTCGGGCTGGACAGCATAGCTTCCTCGTTGTCCAAGATTCACGAGTCACTGGCACCAAGGCTCGAAGGAGCACTTGGACTCCCCATCGCTGGGAACGAGCTGCTCTCCGTCGCGATGTTTCAGCCGAGCACAAGGAACCTATTCCTTGAGATTGAGATTCACTATCGAGGCACCGCAGATGAGTCCGTCAAGCCAGAAGCATTCACTGATCTTGCGTCGCTGAGTGATATGGCCAAGGTTTTTGCACTGGTGGGTGATGCGGCCATCTCTATGGCTGTGCTTCACCACCTCTGGCGGCCGACTCTCTCCAATGCAGGGCTTCTCACTCAACGCAGAGCAGAGCTTGTGAGCAACGAGCATCTTGCATGGCTGTGCGATCAGTGGGGGCTCTATGAGCATCGAATTCACTTTGATCCACCCAGCTCTGCGAGGTCGGAAATGGATCACATCAAGGGAACGCTCCTTGAGTCAGTGTACGGTATCATCTATGTTGAGTTCGGACTGAACGAGGTCAAGAAACTGATACATTATCTGGAGACTCCACCTGTATGAGTGTGCACCTCGACCCAAGGTGGCAATCCTGGGCTCAAGTCTTAAGTCTAGCACTCAGTCATGTCGAAGTCTGTCTGCGATTCTCTTGCCTTGGCAACCGCTGGAAACTCCTTCTCGAACCGCTTCCGAACACTGTCTGCGATGTCTGGATCCGAGTAGACCCTCACAGAGGGTATCGTGAACCGCTGCTGACTCAGCGCCTGCACAAGCGGCTTTCCTTCATCGGCGTCCTTCAGGCTCACAATTTCAAGTTTCGAGTCCTCGCCACCTATGAGTAGTGGGATTGTGGACAGGAATCTAAAACCAAGCTCCGGGTTGACGATGTCTATGATTGCCTTGCCCGGGATGTCATTCAGTTGGAGTTCGGCCTCAAGCAGTTTGTTGATGTCGACCTGCATCTCCTGCAGCCGCTTTCTAGAGCCCGCCTCAAACGCGGCGATAGGCCGTGATATTGCCACCTTGAACAGCCGTCGGTACCTAATCCTTGCAGCATACTCACGGACAAAATCTGTCTTTGACTCTGCGAGCCAACGATAGAGGTCCCCGTCCGTCATTCTGGTGAATAGGCCGATGCACTCATTCTTGGTTAGGGCTTCTTCCTTCATTCTAAAGTAGGTGGCCTTTGACGTGAGTGCCTCGGCAACCCTCACCGCGTGGTGCAGATACAAATCCGAGAACATCCAGTTACGACTTAGAATCAACGCCTCAAGAGAATGGAGCGCTTTCAGCATGAAGGCCCTGATGTATCGACCTTCTGAGTCCTTTACGACACGGTTTGTCAACATCACACGTTCAGCGGGGAACACTCCGAGCTGGACACCACTGAAATGCGCATCACGAATCAGGTAGTCCGTCTTGTCCAAGTCCAGAGGAGAATCCAAGAAGTCTGAAAGGAGCTGCAGGATTGGGTCAGTTGACCTCCGTTTCAGAACGTCAACGACCACCTTTGGCTCAATGCCGCTTGCCTCCAAGATCTCGGTCAAGCCGCTATGCATGATGAGAAACTGGCCCAAGTCCGTATGGCTCAGCCCGGCCCAGCACTTGATGGGAAACTCAATCGTATGAGAAGTCGGCGGATGCCCCACATCATGCAGTAAGGCGGCTGCTCTGAAGATCTTCTGTTGATAGTCATTGAGCAGTTCCGAAAAAGGCTTGAAGCAAGCGTGGCCAGGGTCATCACAGTAGTTGACGACACGGATGCATTTCTGGACCAAGTGATCTGTTCCTAGGCAGTGCTCAAACCTAGTATGCGTTGCACCGGGATAGACTATGTGCGCAGGGCCCAGCTGCTTGACAAACCGGAGCCTGAGCATCTCCCAACTGGATACAAGGTCGAGCTCCCAAGGGTCGAGGAGTATTGCGCCATGAACAGGGTCTTGAATCGCCTTCTGACGCGTGTGCCTGTCACCAATAGCCACCAGACGCGCATGTTCTGCGAGCATCCCATTGACTCTTCGCCATGTTTCATCCTTCTTCTGACTGGCACGAGCAAGTTCAGACTCACGCATCCCGGTCAAACGAATGAGTCGTACCATCTCCGTGTCCACATTATCGTACACGGATGCCTCGTTCTCGGAGCATCTCCTCTTGTTCGCGAGCATGGACCTGAAACCCACTCGCGCTATGATTTCATGACTACTTAAGGAGTGATGGAGCGAGGCCGGCCTGTGCCTGGTCGGAGTGCCCGAGAGAGTTTGACTCTCTCACGCGCAATAATGTACTGGAGAGGATTGGCGTTGTTGTCCGGAATGTGACGACAGTACTCGTCTGGTACACAATACCCCCATTGAGCCATCATCCGGCAGGACGAGGCTCTCCGCCTCCTGTAGAAAGGCGCCTCGATTAGGTCCGCGCTGGTAAGAAAGCTGGCAACTGTTCTGATGCTGTTCTTCCGAAGTGCAAGTCTGATGCAGGGAGGAGACCGGTCATCAACAACAGCTTTGGCCTTTGAGAAAAGATGCGACCAAAGCAGACAGTTCTTTGCCTTATACAGTGACTCGCATCTGTCACAGTATCCTCCATGGATCGACACTCGACAGAGATCGTTTCTCGTGTCCTTGGTCAACCCTGACTGCTTTAGAAGATGGAACTTGACTTCCGCAAACCACTCAGGTGTAAATGACCGGAAGTCATCTATGAACGAGTGCAGCTCTCTTGCCACCCCCTCAGGGCTTTCATTCCAATCGCTGTAACTCAGAAACCTGGGAGCCTCCTGCTCGTTCATATCGGACTCCAGTTATTGTAGTCAACTCTCTGTCTTAAGCTCATCAGTTGACACATGGATTCCCAATGACCAACTGGCAGGTTCCACTGATGCTCATTGGAACAAGTCTTAAATGATGTCACTGCCCTTCACCCATTCTACCGCAGCCCGCAGCCTGAGAGGTTGTCACCAGATGAATCTCGGGGTGATTTCAGACTTCATATTCAAGGAGGCCATAACGTCCTTGGAGGTGGCAACCATCGATGACAGTGACCGATGCAATCTTGTACTCTCTACAATAGAAGGAGACGTAAGGATACTGAAACTTGAGTCAGGTAAGAAGATGAAGCTGACCCAGGTGGCAAAGGCAAGTGGTCTTCCTCCTGTTCTAACCCTCGCAATCGGCAGTGTCATGGGCGGCGATATGCCAGACCTTGTCGTTGGAGGCCTCGACAACACCATTCGTGTTATTTCCCTCTCGGACGGGAGTCTTACGGTCAAGGACACCACTCAGCTGGGTACGCTTCCGACAGCAGTCTGTGTGACGAATGTCGTTGGTGATGAGGCTTCAGAAATCGTTGTTGCGACTAATGATCGAGCACTGAGATGCTACGGCTGGTTTGATGTATGCTTGGACAAACTGGCTCACAAGGTTGTGGACAGACCTGTATTCTCAATGCAGCCTCTGAGAAGCAAGGATTTGCCATATAGTAGATTGGTTTTCGGGGACGACTCAGGCCATCTGTATGTCTATCAGTATGCTGACGACAGACTTCATGAAATATCGAGAATGGGTCTTGGCGGGGACGTACATCTAGTGGCAACCGGAAACATCACGGGCGGCAGGAGTGACAATATCATCACTGTTTCTGATGGCGTCAACCTCAGTCTGCTTGCGATTGGCCAAAATGGTCTAGAGGTTCGTGCCGGTATGAAGGCCCCTTCACCTATTACTTCAGTGAGAATAGGCCGACTCCACAAGGACTCTGAGCAGGCACACATCATGGTAGGTCTGGGCGACTCCACAGTGATTCTTCTGTCTTATGACGGGCATCAACTTGTTCAGGACGCATCGATCAAGACGAATAAGAAGAGGTCTGCCGAGTCTCTGGCGGCGTTTGGCGATTTGAACGGAGATGGTGAAGCCGAGATCGTGCAGGCTGTAGGCAACACCATCAGCTTGATCACTGCGACGAAGTAGAAGCCGCCTAGGCAATCTTCGGCATAAACAGCTCATTCGGCTGGAGAACTCTTACCGACTTGAGGGGGACCTTCGCCTGAATCCTAGGGACAAACTCGCGTTCAATCCATCCTTTCACAGCAGCCCGTGCGGCGTCTATGGTTGGGCCCTCAGAGTTGATGTCAACCCTGATGAAGAGGTTGTAGGGTTCACGCGGTGTCACGTCCTTCTTTATCATGGCCCAGAACTCTCTCGAACCCACTGGTATGACCGCTCGTCCCAGAATCTCTGACCATTGCCGACCTTCAAGCTTTCTCGAAACAATCGCTAAGTCCTTGAGTTCCTTTATCTCTTGGAGCGCTTCTAGAACCTTCTTGCCGTCTGAAGCAGGATCGGGTTTCTCAAACTCCGCAACGAGATAATGATCTGCCCTAAAGATGGTCATTGAGGCGAGGCTCCTGTGTCGTTCTCGGGAGCCGAGGCGTTGTGCTCGACTCTTAAGCATAATGGTACTCTGCACCCTTGTTGCCCGTGAAAATGGGACGCAGGATGGGTGTGGATCAATCTAGCCGTGTATCTCTGACTTATAGTATGAATACCGATACCCAGCAGTGAGAAGCCCAATCAGTGTTGCGGCGAACAAACCCCAAAGCAGTAGGCCAAAAACAGAGAACACAGATAGAATGAGCAGGCGCTCTGATCTCCCACCGAGCCCGATATCAAGATCCTTTACACCCAAGACGTCTGCTCTGGACTTAGCATAGCTCGTGAGCAGCCAGCCGGCCAAGCAGACAGCGCTCCAAAGGGGAACGCTCAATCCCAAGAAGTACTCATCAGAGTATGCTACCCCGATTGCGAGCAGAATCACTGCCTCTGACACCTTGTCGACGAATGAGTCTGTGAAGGCACCCTTGTTTGAAGCAGTGCCGGTCCCTCTGGCCACGGCGCCATCGACCCCATCCAAGAATCCGACAGTGAAGACTAGAAGCCCATAGACTAAGGGCATGCGCAAGATCATCAGAAGAAGCCAAGCTAGAACCGCGACGAATAGCGACAGATAGGTGATGGTGTCGGGCTGCACACCGGCTCTTATGAAAAATCGCGCAACGAAGAGGACAGGTCTTCTGAAGATGATCCTGACACGAAACCTACTCGGCGACATGATTCGAGCCCATCCCGTAGACGCTCGGTCCAAACACGACCGAGTCTTTAACCTGAGTGTTGTGAGCCAATGACGCCTTGGCAGACAGCACCGATCTCTCCACCGAACACCGTTCGCCCACTTGAGAACCTGCGTCCATAGTCACGAAGGGACCTATGATGGCATTCTTGCCCACCCGACATCGTGGTGAAATGAGAACTGGACCCACAATTTCAGCCCCCGCATCCAGCACAATGGTCTGTTTGTGGCGCATTTGCCGTCCGGCAGTAAGGCGTGACCCGTGAGGCACCAGCAATTGGCTACCGGAGCCGACGGCCATCTTCTGCAGGAGATAGTGGTTTGCGCTCAACAACGACGAGATGTCGTCAACATCGAACCATTCTTGTTCTGTCATGACGTAACGTAAAATCAAGCCATCCGAGATCATGCTGTTTATGACAGGCGGGATGCTGGTCACTCCAAGGGACAGCGCGTTTCTGCAGATTTCACCAAAGGGCCTGCTGACAGCTAACAGCATGGCACTACAGCCAATCGTTCCGGATGGCAGAATCTGCTCGCCAATTCCAGCAATCTGTCCATTCTCTTGGGCATAAACAGGTGTACCTGATTCCTTCCAGGGACCCAGTAGCAAAGTCATCGCACGCGAATTGGGCTCGCGAAGGTGGTCCGTCACGGTTCTGGATATTGACGCGGGCTCAACGACATAGTCAACCGCGGAAACCACGTAGGCTTCATCCTCTACCTCTGACAATGCAGTCACTAGTGTCTGAAGAGGCCCGCGAGAGTAGTCTGGGACGTCAACAGTCTGTATTCTGTTGGTACCGGACAAGCTCTCAAGATGCTCTCGGACCATCTCGCCCTTCCAGCCAATGCCGACTGTGAAACTGGTCACCCCAGCAGCATGGAATGAGGAGATGAGTCTCTCGATTAACGTCTTGCCTGCGGCAGGAAGCATCGCCTTCGGCACTGTGTCGGTGAGAGGCTTCATCCTCGTTCCTCTGCCAGCAGCTAATATCACTGCACGGATGGAGATTCCTCCTTTTGACAAGGTGAAGCGCAACGGCCATATGTGTGTTTGCAGCAGTCCCATCCAGTGACTGGAGTGCCGACTGAAACCCTACGACTCGATTCAGCACAGGACATTGACACAGCAGTTCAGAAAGCGGCCTTAATAGTCAAATCCGGAGGGCTCGTTGTCTATCCCACAGACACAAGCTATGGGTTGGCCTGTGATCCGACACAAGAAGATGCCATGACTAGACTCATTGTCGCAAAGAAACGGGATTCAGGCCTAGGTGTGCCGCTGTTGTTTTCGGATTTTAGTCAAGTCGAGGCCTATCACAACTTTGGTGAACTCGAAAGGATTCTGGTCAGGCTGTTCTGGCCGGGTGCGCTCACGCTCGTTGTCACTGCATTACATCCCGTCCTTGCGAAAGTTTCTGGGAAGAGAGACTCCATAGCAGTCAGAGTTCCCGATCACCCTGTTCCAAGGGCAATCGCTAGGGAGATCAAAGGACCGATCGTGGGAACCAGCGCGAACCTACATGGTGGACCCACCCCGTTTGATGTGGGCGTGGCAATGGAGCAACTCGGCAGCACTGTGGACCTGTATATTGACGGCGGTCCGTCAAAAAGCAGACTGAACTCGACAATAATAGGAGTGGAACCCGGTACGCCTGGCAACATCAAGGTGTATCGAGAGGGAGACATAACGCTTGAGAGGTTGAACGAGATCCTCAAGGTTGATGCAGATGCCGTACGTTTCTGGACGAGGCGAATCGTGTACGCAGACATGTGAGGGATTGTGACTGCAGAGGTTCAACCTACTTGTAGGGTGTCCACGTGAACGGGAACACGCGGCGAGATCTGAAGTGCAATACTTCGTGGGCGACCTGCTCGATGACCAAGGGCTAGTCATAACTGGCACCCCTGCATCTGGCCTTCTCACCTGTTTCACTACAATCGACCCGTTCCTTGTTGTGCACCGCCTGTTCAGCTTCGCCCTCGAGAGCCCCTATCAATTCAGGTTTAGCACAAGGTTCACACCTGTCGAATGCTGTGTGCCATCCACTATCGACGACATCATGGCTGCAACCGAGAGAATGAAGAACAAGATAGGCGAGAGTGAATCGTTCAGAGTAACAGTCAGACACCGACGTACTGCACTTGACAGCATGAGCGTAGTCAGAAGTGTAGCCGGTCTGATTTCGCAAAGGGTAGACTTGAAGAAGCCTGACAAGACTGTGTGGATTGAGATTGTTGGTGACCTGACAGGAGTTTCTATACTTGTGCCTGAGAAAGATATCCTGTCAATAGTAGCTTTGCAGGGCTGTAAGCAGTGACTGGTCTCCCGTGCTGAAATCCGGGCTCATGTGTCAATCGCTACCATCGATACCCGGCTGGCAATACATCTGCAGAGCGCTATGAACATCGCCTCTGGGTCATCAGACTCGCTTACTGACCTAAGCTCAACCTCGCCAATGTTGAAATGCTCCATGATTCTGCGAAACCGTGCTTCGTCGAGAACGAACGGCGGGTCAACCTCAATACCCGTTTCTCGTATGATACTGGTAACCACTTCTTGGACTATCTCAGGTCCTTCTCCGACCACAACGAGAGCAAGAGAGGACATTCCATCACGGACCCCCATAGCGTCTAGTGCAGGACCAATCTGCCTCTGTCCAGAGGCATAGATGGCTATCTCAATGTCTAATCCTCTTGAAACTGCATAACCCCCAAACCACGCATTGACGGCATTCTGCGCGGCGGAAAGAACATGGAGGCCACATGCAATGAGCGTCGGACTAAGAAACTGGACTGCGAGAGTGTGTGGACGGGTCTGTGAGGCAAGGCTGACCAAGGCGGTCTTGCCTAGGCGCTTGCTGTTCTTCAGATGTGCAATCCCCACATCGAGGAAGGAGTCCCCACGCATCAGCTTCTCTAGCAGCATATGTCTAGCCCCAGACACACATGGGCGATTAAAGTCGCTTGATGAAGTAGTCAGTTACAGTGGGATCAAAGCCGACCTCAAACACGAGCTTCTCCCTGATATGTTTCATGTCCATTGATGCATCTTCGGACTTGAACTTCTTCACTAGAGCAATGATAGACTCCCGGTTTTCCCAAGGATAGACCGTCCAAGCATCCACTTTCTGTACGTAGTAGTTAGGTGTAATCTTACATGCGGGTTTGAGTTGCAGCACAGCAGAACGAACCTCACTGGCTCCGAGTCTCTTTATGTAGTCAATTCCATGGACGAGGCTCTCGCCTGTGTCTGCGATCTCGTCAACCAGCAGGATTTTCTTGCCCTCTATTGGGACAGACAGTGGCTGGGTGACCTTGGGCTCCGGACCCTTTATGCCAATCTCACTGTAGTACTCGATGCGCACGTTGAACATTGCACTTGTGTAGAGTACATCTGATAGGATTCTTGCAGGGATCCAGCCGCCCCTCGCAATGCCGACTATCACGTTTGGCTTGAAACCGCTCTCAACAATGCGCTCTGAGAGCTGAAGCGTCAGGTTATAGACATCCTGCCAACTGAGAATGATATATCGCATCTAGGATATCACCCATGAAGGCCTTGAACTGAACTGACCAGCCCCCCTAATTAAGGCGGCTCCATGATGGAACAACACAATACAAATCAAGGATACGTTGGAAAGAAGGTGTGTGGATTCATTTGAAGCCAGACCTGCTGCTCACACATATCGGCCAGCTCGCGACGTTACAGGGGAATAGTCTGACCCCTAAGACAGGGGAGAGCATGCGAGAACTCTCAGTCATTGAAGATGCTGCAATTGCCGTCAAAGACGGGCTGATTGTGGCAGTTGGTGCCACAAGAGATGTGCTATCCCAAGTAACAGAAGAACCTGCTCTTCCGGCTCTGGAGTTCCCTGATATGCTGGCATTACCAGGATTCGTCGATAGCCACACCCACCTCGTGTTCGCAGGCTCCCGTGAGAACGACTTCACAATGAAGCTGGCACAGAAGACGTACATGGAGATTCTGAGAGCGGGTGGAGGAATCTTGAACACTATGAGAGCTACGCGTGCGGCGAGTCGTGATGATCTTTCTCGGATTGCCTTCACCTTTGCCTCGAACATGCTGTCTTCGGGAACAACGACAATAGAAGCAAAGAGCGGCTACGGCCTCAACACTGCAGACGAAGTGAAGATGCTGGAGGCAGTGAATTCTCTCCGACAACGCCTTCCTTCAGTACTCGTCAGCACGTTCCTCGGAGCACATGCTGTGCCTCCTGAGTTTGAGGGAAAGACCGATGCCTATGTGAATCTCGTCACCAAGCAAATGATTCCTGCAGTGGCCAAACAGAGTCTTGCCAAGTTCTGTGACGTATTCTGTGAGAAAGGAGCCTTTGATGTGGAACAGTCGAAACGAATCCTTCTCGCGGCTAAGAGAGCGGGTATGAAACTCAAGGTGCATGCTGATGAAATAGCTCAGTTGGGTGGTGCAGAATTGGCTGCTGAAGTCGGTGCCGTATCTGCAGACCATCTTCTCATGGCCTCAGACGATGGCTTAGAGGCGATGTTGAAAGCAGGCACTATTGCCACTCTGCTGCCTGCAACCGCGTTCAGTCTGAACACGAACTATGCTGATGCACGCAAGATGATTGACATGGGACTCCCCGTGGCACTTGCTACAGACTTCAACCCCAATTGTGCGAACGAATCGTTGTTCTTCACACTCGCACTCGCGTGTTACAAGATGAAGATGCATCCTCGCGAAGCGATTGCTGCTGTGACAATCAACGCAGCTCATGCTCTGGAACTGGAACGTACCGTCGGCAGTATTGAAGTTGGCAAGAGAGCAGACATAGTCATTCTCAACTGCCCAAACCCTGAATACTTGGCGTATAGGTTTGGCGTGAATCTGGTGCATACGGTCATAGCAGGCGGCGAGGTTGTCAATACGAAACTAGGCCCTTAGAACGCTAATGCATCCGTAACAATCCAAGCGCCAAATCCTAGTCGTCAAAGAGAGGACCTGTGACCTTGTCCACCTCTTGGACTATGAACCCAGACATCATCAGATCTCGAATCTTCGAGATGTCAACACTCAGTTGTCTGTCACCCTCAAGAGTCTTCACAGAAGACCGAATAACTTCCATCGCTTTCTGAAGAGGTTCTGAGGGTTTCAGAGGCGATAACAGGTCTATGCCTTGAGCAGCACACATGTACT
>Ga0153915_10006952_pt1 | contig 10637 bp, 6 predicted proteins | sample Opewatmetagenome_2_FD_107003 | JGI IMG/M metagenome (GOLD analysis project Ga0153915, IMG submission 107003) | Freshwater wetland microbial communities from Ohio, USA - Open water 3 Core 3 Depth 3 metaG | ecosystem: Environmental > Aquatic > Freshwater > Wetlands | place: USA: Ohio, Lake Erie... | reverse complement strand
CCGCCGTGCCGCCGGGAACAGGCGTGGCTCCTTCTGCAGTGCCTGGCGGTAGTTGGTGACGGCCGAGGCAGTGTCGCCCTTTGCCAGGAAGGTCTCGCCCAGCCAGTACAGCACCTGCCCGGAGTTCGGGAAGAACTCCGCGTTGAGCCGGAGGATTCCGATGGCGTCGTCGAACCGGCCCTGCGCGCGCAGCTCCTCGGCGGCGGCTGCGAGCGACGTCTCGCCGAAATCGTAGGCGGCGCGGCCGTAGTAGCGCTCGCGCAGGTCGCGGTAGGCCTTCACCGCGGAGTCGAGGCCGCTCTCCCGTACCGTGGCGGCGATCAGGGTCCACAAGGGAAAGGGGCGCGCCACGCCGCGGTGACAGGTGAAGCAGGTCACCTGGACGTTCGGAACGGGCCGCTCGGGCACGTCCATCAGGTGCTCCATGTTGATGTGGTGCACCATGTCGAGCATGACGCGCGCGGTCCGCTTGGTGCGCTTGTCGTCGGAACGGAAGTTGAACGAATCGAGCGGCATCCCTTCCCGGGCGACGTGACAGTAGTTGCAGCGCACGCCCAGGGCGAAGGTGAAGAAGCGCATCGAGTCGAGCAGGTCGCGCACCGCGATCGTCTTCGGGAAGTACTTGAGGTTCACCAGGGAGTCGGGCGGGAAGCGGCCCTGGGCGCGGGCGGGAGCGGCAGCCAGGAGCAGCGCGGCGACGAGGACGTAGGTCGGCGCAGGGCGCATCGAGAAACCTCCCTCGGACGGAGCGCGCGCCCGGTGCGGCGCGCGGGTTGACGAAACGCTGTGGTCGGTGGGCGGGGAATCTAGCCCGGCCCGCAGCGCCCTCCAAGCTCTCAGCGTTCCCGGCCGGTCCCGCGGCGGCGAGCGCCGCCGGCTACAGCCTCCGCAGCGCGGGGCCCGGCTTCGTGAGAAAGAACTCCGCGTGCGGGGCGCGCGCGGGGAACGCGCTCCGGTAGGCGTCGGCCCAACGGCCGAGGAAGTCATCGGCCCGCTGCCTCTCGACCAGCGCCCAGACGGCTCCGCCGAACCCCGCGCCGAAGGCAGACGCAGCCGCGGCGCCCAAAGCGCGCGCCGACCGCACGAGCGCGATGGTCTCGGGCACCTGGTTCCCCAGCAGTCGCTCCGCCATCCGCTGCGACCGGTCCACCGGCAGGCCGATACCCTCGACGTCTCCGCGCGCCAGGCAGTCGCCGACCTCCGGTATGATCTCGGTGCTCTCGGCGAGGAACTGCTCGAGCCGGTCGAGCAGCATTCGGGGAGGGAAGGGTGCGGCTGCCGCGTCGCGCAGGATCTCCCGCATCCGATCCGGCGCATCGCGCGAGGAGGCCACGGCATCCGCCAGGTACTGATCCGTCCGGCCGGTGGCGGCGCGCCAGGCCTGCAGCATCACGTCCACGGTCCGCGCCGCGCGGTTGTAGGCGTCCCGCGTCTTCGCGCTCTTGTCGGACACGACGCCGCTCACCCCGATCGCGAACACCCAGCCGCCAGGGAGCCGCACCGAGCGCTCGTGGCGGATGGGGCAGAACGCGTACTGGCTGAGCTGATCCGCGCGGCAGCAGAGGATGGCGGCGTGGTCCTCGCTCCCCCCCGCGGTGCCGACCCCGCTGTCGCCCTCGAGCGAGCCGAAGCTGCGCCCGTTTTCCACCGTGCCGAGGTAGCCCGCCAGGTCCTCGAGTTGCGCGATGTTCTCCGTGTATTCTCGCCGCCGCTCCAGCACGTTGACGTCCGCCAGCGCGACGAAGAACCCCACCACCAGGGCGCTCGAGCTGCTCATGCCGGCCGCGGAGGGGAGGTTGCTGGCGAACGCGATGTCCGCGCCCGTGAGGTTGCCCGAGAAGTTGCGCGCGAGCCGGCGCGCAACGGTCATCGGGTAGTTGGACCAGTGGCCGGAAGCGCCGGCGAGGTCGGGAGCGATGGTGAACTCGGCTTCCCGCCCTCGCCCGGCGTCCACGATGCGGAGCCGCGCATCGGCCCGAGGCGCGAAGGCGAAGCAGATGCCGCGCTCCACGGCGCACAGCAGGCTCCGGCCACCCGCATAGTCGGTGTGCTTGCCCAGGACCTCGAGCCGGCCGGGGACGAAGTAGCGGCGCACGTCGGACGATGGGGCGCCCAGCGCGTCGAGCGCGGCGTTCGCGGCCACGAGCAGGGCCTCGTGCGGCATGCGCCAAAATAGCATATCGTATGCGCCTCCCTCAGCCCCGCGTCCGCGCAACCCTGGAGGTACCGGTGATCAGGTGGCCCCTGGCCTCGTGGCTCCTCGCGACCCTCGCCGCTTCGGCGCCCCTCTTCGCGCAGGCATCGCCGGCGTCGGCGGCCGCCGCGTCCTACGCGCCGGACCCCGGACCTCTGGTGCGCCGGCCCGCAAGCGACCTCCGGGAGGTGGTCGAGCGCTTCACCGCGGACCAGCGGGCGTTGCTGCGGCGCTACGACGTCGCGTATTCCGTCGAGCGCCGCGCCGTGCAGCGGAGCTTCTACACCGCCTGGCTCGCCCGGACGGACTCCATCGCCTTCGACTCGCTGAGCCAGGACGGCAAGGTGGACTGGCTGCTGCTGCGGGGCCGGTTGCGGCACGAGCTGTCGCTGCTCGCGCAGGAAGACCAGCTGGTCACGGAGACGGCTCTGCTCCTGCCGTTCGCAGGGACGATTCTCTCGCTGGCCGAGGCGCGGCGGCGGCTCGAGACGATGGAGCCGGCGAAGACGGCGGACACGCTCACGCGCCTGGCCGACGCGATCCAGGCGGTGCGCAGCGCGGTGGAGGCGGGGCTCCAGTCCGGTGCCGGCCGCAACGCGCTCCACCCCGACCGCCTGGCCGCGTACCACGCCGCCCGGATCATCCAGTCGCTCCAGGAAACGCTGCAGCGGTGGTCCCGGTTCTACGACGGCTATGACCCCGACTTCACGTGGTGGTGCGACGCGCCCTACAAGCGGGTGGACTCCACACTCAAGGGCTACCGGCGCCTGCTGCGCGAGCGGATCGTGGGCGTGAAGGAAGGCCAGGACGAGCCGATCGTCGGCCGCCCGATCGGGCGGGAAGCGCTGCTGGCCGATCTGGCCGCGGAGATGATCCCCTACACGCCGGAGCAGCTCATCGGCATCGCGCGGCGCGAGCTCGCGTGGTCCCAGGCCGAGATGCTGCGCGCGTCTCGCGAGCTGGGGCTGGGCGAGGACTGGCGGGCCGCGCTGGAGAGGGTGAAGCAGGACCACGTGCCGCCGGGCCGCCAGCCCGACCTGGTGCGCGACCTCGTGCGCGAGGCGATCGCCTACGTGGAGCAGCACGATCTGGTGACGGTGCCGCCGCTGGCGCGGGACATGTGGCGGATGGAGATGATGTCGCCGGCGCGGCAGAAGGAGGCGCCGTTCTTCCTCGGTGGAGAGGTCATCCAGGTCTCGTACCCGACCGACTCGATGTCGGAGGAAGACAAGCTGATGAGCATGCGCGGGAACAACAGCCACTTCTCGCGCGCCACCGCCTTCCACGAGATGATCCCGGGCCACGAGCTGCAGGGCTTCTACAGCCAGCGCTTCAACGCGTACCGCAACGCCTTCGCCACGCCGTTCTACATCGAGGGATGGGCGTACTACTGGGAGATGCTCCTCTGGGACCTCGGCTTCACGCAGACTCCCCAAGACCGGATCGGGGCGCTGTTCTGGCGCATGCACCGGTCCGCGCGGATCATCCTCTCGATCGGCTTCCACCTCGGTACCACCACGCCGCAGCAGGCCATAGACTTCCTGGTGGACAGCGTGGGGCACGAGCGGGCCAACGCGACGGCCGAGGTGCGGCGCTGGCTCAACGGCGACTACGCGCCGGACTACCAGGTGGCGTACATGATCGGCGGGCTCCAGTTCCGCGCGCTGCACCACGAGCTGGTGGACTCGGGGAAGATGACCAACCGGCAGTTCCACGACGCCGTGCTGACGGCCGGCGACATGCCGGTGGAAATGGTCCGGGCGCTGCTGGAGAATCTGCCGCTGGCGCGCAACTACACGACCTCGTGGAGATTCGAGGGCAGCCCGTAGGGGGCGACCATGACCCGAGCAGAGCTCCTGGCGTTCATGCGCAGCCACCGGTACGCCGTGCAGGCCTCGGTGTCACGCGACCGGACGCCGCAGGCGGCGGTGGTCGGCATCGCGGTCGCCGACGACCTGTCCGTGTTCTTCGACACGCTGGAGAACACGCGCAAAGTGAGCAACCTGCGGCACAACCGCGGAATCGCGCTGGTGATCGGCGGGGTGACGGCGGGCGACGAGCGCTCGGTTCAGTACGAGGGCGTCGCAGACGAGCCCAGCGGCGCGGAGCTGGCGGAGTTGAAGGAGCTGTACTTCGCCTGTTTCCCCGACGGCCGCGAGCGTGAGTCCTGGCCCGGCATCATGTACGTGCGCGCCCGGCCGGTCTGGATCCGCTACAGCGACTACAACCAAGTCCCGCCGCGCATCGTGGAGTTCGATCGGGCTTCGCTGGAGGGCTCGCCTACTCCACCCTGAGCGCGATCGTCGGGTCCACGCGCGCGGCGCCGAGCGCTCCGCGCGGCGCGGGCGGCTAGAGGCGCACCGGCACTCCGGCCAGCCGCGCGGCGACGGCGGCGACGTCCCCGCGGGCGGTGAGGTCGAAGACGGGGGTGTGGAAGGGCAGCACTCGCAGCCGCTCGCCGATCTGAGTGACGGCGTAGCGCACCGCGTCCGGCAGGTCCAGCTCGCCGGAGCTGGCGGGCGTGATCGCGCGGCAGGCCCGGAAGATGGTCCGGGAGAACAGCCAGCAGTTCATGCTCACCAAAGTGTCGGCCCCCGGCTCCGGCGCCGGGGCATCCCGGGAATCGAGGAGCCCGGTCAGATAGCCGTTGGCGTCCATCTGCACGACCGGGAACGTTGCTGCGCGCTCAGCACTCACGTTCCCCTCGCTGACCAGCGCCTCGCGCGAGAAGGCGGCGAGGCCGGTCTCGCCCAGCAGGTGCAGGCCGCGACAGGCCTCGACCGGGTAGTAGTTGTCGCAGTTGACCACGAGGAAGCGGTCGCCGCCGGTAAAAGTCTCCGCCGCCAACACCGCGTCGGCCGTGCCCAAGGGTTCTTTCTGGCACGCGAAGCTCACGGTGAACCGCTGCGGCCTGGCATCCCGCTCATAGTAGTCGCGTATCGCGCCCCGGTCGGGGCCGATCACGAGGCAGATCTGCTCGAAGCCGGCGTCCGCCAGCATGCCGAGGAGATAGTCCAGGAAGGGGCGGCCAACCGGCATCATCGCCTTGAGGCCTGAGGCTGCGACCGCCCTCTGGTGGCGGTCCAGCTTGGCGGACCGGTCGGCGCGACTCATCCGGGTCCCCAAGCCTCGGGCGAGGACGACCGCCTTCCGTGCGCGTTGGTCCACGGGCGGGATGTAACGCCGCTGGCGGCCTGGCGATAGTGCGGCCATCTTCGGCAGCCGTATCTTGGAGTTCGTGACCAATCGCCGGGACGTCGTGTCCGCGTTCCTCGCGGCCGGTGTCGTGCTCCCCGGTGCCGCCCTTCGCATCTGGAGGCGGGACCTGGTGGGGTCGCTCCTCTCGGGACTCCCGACTCGCGACCAGCGTCGTTGGCAGGACCTCGAGATGGGGATGTTCGTCCACTTCGCGCCCAACACCTGGCAAGACAAGGAATACGACGACCACTCGACGCCGCTTTCCGCCATCAATCCGGACATCGACACCGACCAGTGGGTCGGCGTCGCCGAGGACCTTGGCGCGCGCTACGTCGTGTTCGTGGCCAAGCACCAGGGCGGCTTCTGCATGTGGCAAACGCAGACGACCGAGTACGGGATCCGCAACACGCCGTGGAAGGACGGAAAGGGCGACGTGATGGCCGATCTTGCCGCCTCGTGCCGGCGGCGCGGTCTCGGGCTGGGGGTCTACCTGTCTCCGCGCGACGACGCGTTCGGCTCCGGAGGCGGCGGGCGGTGCCCGACCCCGGAACGGCAAGCCGCGTACGACGCGCTCTACCGGGAACAGCTGACGGAGCTTCTGACCCGCTACGGGGATCTGGTCGAGATCTGGTTCGACGGCAGCGTCGTCGTGCCGGTGGGCGACATCCTCAGGGCGCACGCGCCGCACGCGATGGTGTTCCAGGGGCCGCACGCGACGATCCGCTGGGTGGGGAACGAGGACGGGTTCGCGCCGTATCCGGCGTGGAACAGTCTCGAGCGGCGCGCCGCGCGGACCGGGACCGCCACGGCCAGGGACGGGGACCCGGACGGCGACGCCTGGCTGCCCGACGAGGTGGACGTCTCGATCCGGAGGCCCCACTGGTTCTGGAGCACCACCGACGAGGTCAATCTGCTGTCGCTCGACGCGCTGCTGGAGATCTACTACCGCTCCGTCGGGCGGGGCGCCCAGCTGCTGCTCAACATCCCGCCGGACCGGACCGGCCACATCGCCGCCGCCGACGCGGCGCGTGCCAGGGAGCTCGGCGGCGAGGTGCGGCGGCGGTTCGGAACGCCGCTGGCGGAGCGCTCCGGCACCGGCCGGAATGTCCTGCTGCGGCTCCCCTCACCCGCGATGGTGGATCACGTCGTGATGGAGGAGGATCTCGCCGGAGGGGAGCGGGTGCGGGAGTACCGGCTCGAGGGGATGGCGGAAGGTCAGTGGATCCCGCTCGGTTCCGGCACCGCCATCGGCCACAAGCGCATCCATCCCGTGCCGCCGCGGCGACTGGAGGCGCTGCGTCTCGACGTGACCCGCAGTGCGGCGACGCCGCGCATCCGGCGCCTCGCGGCCTTCGCGACGGGCGCGAAACCGCCCGCGAGCTGGAGCGACCCCGGGCCGCGCTGAGGCGGGAAAGTCCATGCGTGCCGGCTAGGCGCCCGCGGCCTTCCAGCGCACGAACCCCTCGATCGCCTCGTAGTCGGCCAGGCCCAGGCGGTCGTAGAGACGCGCTGCCTCGCGGTTCCGCACCTCGGCCCGCTGCCAGAACTCCCGCTCGTCGGGGCCCGGAAACATCGCGCGGTCCTTCTGCGACTGGTGCTTGAAGATCGCGTCACGCTTGCGGGCCACCTCGGACGGGCTCAGGGGCACCGCCATGTCGATGCGTTCCGGCTCCCACTCCTGCCACGCGCCCCGGTAGAGCCAGATCTCGCAGTCCCGGTACCACTTCTGGCCCTTCACGCGGTCGAACGCGCGGCCGAGCACGTCCCAGCAGAGGCGGTGCGTGCCGTGAGGGTCCGTCAGGTCTCCCGCCGCGTACACCTGGTGCGGCTTGATCCGCTCGATGACCTCGACGACCCGCGCCACGTCCTCCTCGCCCGGAGGGAGCTTGCGCACCGTGCCGGTCTCGTAGAACGGGAGGTCCAGGAAGTGCAGGTGCTCGACCGGGATCCCGCAGGAGCGTCCCGCGGCTCGCGCCTCGCCACGCCGGATCAGCGCCTTGATGCGACGCACTTCCACGCTGTCGATCTGCCCGGGACGCTTCTTCCGCAACTCCTCCTCGATGTGGCGCTCGATCCGCGCCGCCTCGTCGGGGTCGAGCCCGAAGACGCGATTGAAGTCCAGCGCGAACTCCGAGAAGCGGATCGCGTCCACGTCGAACACCGCGAGGTTGCCCGAGGTCTGGTAGGCCACGTGCACCTCGTGGCCGTGCTCCTGCAGCCGGATCAGGGTGCCGCCCATCGAGAGCACGTCGTCGTCCGGGTGGGGCGAGAAGATCGTCACCCGTTTGGGGAAGACGTCGTCGAGCGGGCGGTCGATGTCGCCGGCGCGCTTCATGGCTTTGGGCTTGCCGCCCGGCCAGCCGGTGATGGTCTCCGTCATGTCGCGGAAGATGTCCACGTTGATGTCGTAGGCGGGCCCCCGCTCGGCCACCAGATCCTGGAGCCCCGCCTCATTGTAGTCCTCCTCGGTGAGCTTCAGGATGGGCCGGTCGAGCTTCCTGGCCAGCCAGACGACGGCCTTCCTGATCAAGGCGTCGTCCCATGCGACCGGACCCAGAAGCCAGGGGCTCCGGTACCGTGTGAGGCTGGCGGCGGCCGCGTGGTCGAGGGCGACCTCCGTGCTGGGGTGCTCCTGGAGAAAGCTGGCCGCCACGTGCGGCGTGACGGGCCCCTCGACCGCCTGGGCGACGATCTCCGCCTTGTGCTCGCCGAACGCCAGCAGCACGAGCCGGCGCGCGGCCAGGATGGTGCCGACACCCATGGTGATGGCGCGACGGGGCACCTGGTCGAGACCGAAGAAGTCGCTCGCCGCGTCCCGCCGCGTTACCCGGTCGAGGGTGATCAGCCGGGTGCGGCTGTCCCGGGCCGAGCCCGGCTCGTTGAAGCCGATGTGCCCCGTCCGGCCGATGCCGAGGAGGAGGAGATCCAGGCCGCCCGCGTCGACGATCGCTTCCTCGTACGCCCTGGCATAATCGTGCACCCGGTCCGCCGGCACGGTGCCGTCGGGGATGTGGACGCGCTGGGGATCCATGTCCACGTGGTCGAACAGGTGCTCTCGCATGTAACGGTGGTAGCTCTGCAGCTCGTCGGGCGTGATCGGGTAGTACTCGTCGAGGTTGAAGGTCGTCACGTTCGCGAACGAGAGTCCCTCCTCGCGGTGCAGGCGCACCAGCTCCGCGTAGACGCCCATCGGCGTGGCCCCGGTCGGGAGTCCTAGGACGCAAGGGCGTTCCAGGGACGCGCGCTCACGGATCAGGGCGGCGATCTCGCCCGCCGCGGCGCGGCTCGCCTGTCCGGCGTCGGCGAAGACGCGCGTCGGGATGTGCTCGGTGGCGACCGGCTCGAGCGCTCCGCTCACGGGGACGTCTCCCCCTCGCCTCGCCACAGCCGGGGCAGCAGCCACGCGAGGCCGGCGCCGCTGCCGAGGAACGCGATCAGCCACATCACCGCCAACCCCGTGCGCGCGTACAGGAAACTGCCGGCGCCGAACAGCGCCGCGTAGACGAACACGCAGCCCAGCACCCACCCCAGCAGGGCGTTCGGGAGGCTGTCGGGCGACGCAGGCACGCCCGCCTCGGCGCGGATCGAGGCCCACCCCGGGCCGGCGGGACGCACCAGGCGGTAGAACGCGACCAGCGTGCCGCGCGCGGTCGGCCGGGTGAGGAAGGTGACCACGACCCAGATCACGGTGGTCGAGGCGACGGTGAGGACGAGGGACTGATACTCCGGCATGTCGAGGCCCCACCAGCGCCGCGCGAGGAAGAAGCCGAGCGCGACGAGGAACGAGCCCACCATCGCGGCCGCCTCGCTCCAGGCGTTGATGCGCCACCAGAACCAGCGCAGCAGGTAGAGCAGGCCCGTGCCCGCGCCCACCGAGAGCATCAGGTCGAACGCCTCGCGCGCCGTCTGGAGCACCAGCGTCAGCAGCGCCGCGCACAGCATCAAGGCGGCGGTGACGAGCCGGCCGACCATCACATAATGCCGCTCCTCGGCGCCGCGCGTCACGAACCGGCGGTAGAAGTCGTGCACCAGGTACGACGTTCCCCAGTTGAGATGCGTGGAGAGGGTGGAGACGTACGCGGCGAGGAGGCCGGCCACCATCAGGCCGAGCCACCCGACCGGGAGGAACCTGAGCATCGCCGGGTAGGCCATGTCGTGGCCGAGGAGCCGGGGGTCCACGTTCGGGAAGGCGCGGGCGATGTCGGACAGCTGGGGGTACACCAGGAGCGAGGCCAAGGCCACGATGATCCAGGGCCAGGGGCGCAGCGCGTAGTGGGCGACGTTGAACAGCAGCGTCCCGCCGAGGGCGTCCCGCTCCCGCCGCGCGGCCAGCATGCGCTGCGCGATGTAGCTGCCGCCGCCGGGCTCGGCGCCGGGGTACCACACCGACCACCACTGGATCGTGATCGGGACGATCAGTACCGCGAGCGCCATCCCCCAATCGTGAAAGTCGGGCAGGAGGTTCAGCATCTTCGGGTCCACACGGTGGAACAGGGCCGCCAGGCCGCCCACCTGGGGCTGCCGGAGCGCGAAGTACGCCGCCGCGAAGGCTCCAGTCATCGCGATCCCGAACTGGATGAAGTCGGTGACCAGCACGCCCCACAAGCCCGCGGTCGCGGCGAAGGCGACGTTGAGGCAGGCGCAGACCAGCAGGGTCTGCCACATCGGCCAGCCGAGCATGACGTTGGCGATCTTCACCGCGGCCAAGTTCACCGATGCCATGATCACGCAGTTGAAGAACAGGCCGAGGTAGATGGAGCGGAAGCCGCGGACCACCGACGCCGCCTCGCCGGAGTAGCGGATCTCGTAGAACTCCAGGTCGGTCAGCACCCCCGAGCGCCGCCACATCTTCGCGTAGAAGAAGACGGTCGCCATCCCCGTCAGCAGGAACGCCCACCACTGCCAGTTGTTCGCCACCCCCTTCTCGCGCACGAAGTTGGTGATGAGGTTGGGCGTGTCGGTGCTGAAGGTCGTCGCGACCATCGAGACGCCGATCAGCCACCAGGGTGCCGCCCGGCCCGACGTGAAGAACTCGGCGGTGCTCTTGCCGGCGCGCCGCGCGAGCAGGATCGCCGGCAGGAAGGAGACGACGATCGAGATCGCGACGATCGTCCAGTCCAGCGTCGTCAGGTGCATCGGGACCCCGGGTGAGGGGTGGCAGGTGGTCGGTGGCGGGTGGTGGAGATCAGATTGCGTTTCCCCCCAACTCAAGCGCGCGCGCAGGAGGACGCCTCTGGACGCCCTG
>Ga0153915_10006951_pt1 | contig 10639 bp, 8 predicted proteins | sample Opewatmetagenome_2_FD_107003 | JGI IMG/M metagenome (GOLD analysis project Ga0153915, IMG submission 107003) | Freshwater wetland microbial communities from Ohio, USA - Open water 3 Core 3 Depth 3 metaG | ecosystem: Environmental > Aquatic > Freshwater > Wetlands | place: USA: Ohio, Lake Erie... | reverse complement strand
AGAGGCCGTTTGACCTTTAGCCTTCCCTGCCGAAGAAGCTCATTGATGTAAACACTATAATGCATCACGTTAAAGTGACCACCGAACTGAGGGTATTCGTTTTTCAACGTGTTGTAACAGTGAGGACAGTAAGTGATGATCTTTCTCACGCCGTAGCGATTCAAGATCTCAATATTCCTGCGAGCCAGTTCTCGGAAGAGATATTCGTTGCCTATCCTTCTCGCAGGATCGCCACAGCATTCTTCTTCCTTTCCCAATATCCCTACAGATACTCCCGCCTCCTGAATCATTTTCACAATCACCTTTGAGACCTCTTTGTTTCTATCATGAAATGAACCCTCGCACCCGGCCCAGTAAAGGATTTCAAAATTGGAATCCTCCTTAACCTTTTTCAAAGGGAGCCCGATAGCCCAATCTATTCTGAAAGACGCGCCCCTTCCGTGGGTATCGCCATAAGTCTCAAGATTTCTGAAAAGGGATTTGACTTCCGAGGGAAACCTTGCCTCCTTCATCACCAGGTGCCTGCGAAAGTTGACAATCCTTTCGACATGTTCAATTTCAACCGGGCATACCTCGACACAGGCGTGACAGGTTGTACAGGACCAGAGTTCGTCTTCTGTCACCACCTGGCCTACCATGACCGGCTGCTCAACGGCCATCTTTTGCACCCTCTTTTCCTTCTTGAAGAGCAAATCGCTTCCGGAGGTAAGGAGATGGACTTTGAGATTGTAAATGATATCTCTGGGCTTCAGAGGCTTTCCGCTGATACTCGCTGGACAGTTCGCCGTGCAACGCCCGCACTCTGTACAGGCATAGAGATCAAGCAGATGCTTCCAAGAAAACTCAGCAATCTTGGAGACCCCTAACCTCTCTCCCTTTTCGAGATTCCTAATAGGCTGCAACGAGCCCTTAGGTTCTATGGGATGAAAAAAGAGGTTGAAATGAGACGCCAGTATATGAAGGTGTTTAGAATAAAGAACATAGATACTAAATCCGAATACGACCGTGGTGTGAAACCACCAAAAGGTCCAAAAAAAGATGTGACTATTTTCTTTCAGCCCCAAGTCCACAAAGAAATGTGAAAAAGCTATTCCCACAAAGGACCAGTCAGCAAAAGATCTTGTCTCGGTCAGGACTCTGAATCCCTCCACAACATAGTTCAACAACATCAGGAAAAAGACGACCATCAGAATGATCCCCGCCTCGAGAGTGGGCTCCAGTCGGTCAGGCTTGATGATATATCTCCGGATCGCAGCCCAGATGATCACGGCGATGACTATCAATCCGGCAATATCGAGAGATAAAGTAAACAAGTTGCTGAACGCGACGCCAAAAATTGCTGGGGATAAGTTTTCATGAAAACCTTCGGCAATATGAAAAATATAACTGGTAAGAAAAAGGGAAAATCCATAGAACAGAAGCAAATGTCCTATACCGGCGTAGTCACCTTTGGAAACATTCTTGAGCGTACACCGCTCCATAAGGACCTGACCTAAGGTGTATTTCAGTCTTTTGCCCAAATGATCAGATCTGTTTTCGGGTTTTCCCAACTTAAGGAGTCTAATAAGAAAATGAGCTCTTCGACCAAAGATATATAGGGTCACACCGATTAGCAAAAGAAGAAAAATCTTGCCACCAAATGGTAACATTATCCCGTTTCCTTCTTAGGAGAATAATGTATTGCGATACTCAGTTTTTCAAAAAATTTCACGAGCAGGAACCGAATCTATGAGTTTTTCCCTTTTTCGATATTTTGTTTGTGCCGTTTGACCTGATCAATAATGAGCGGGATGATCTTGTGAAGATCGCTGATGATACCTAGATCAGCAAATTTGAAGATGCGCGCCTTTCGATCGGTGTTGATGGCGATCACCAGTTTGGAACCTTCTATCCCAACACTAAATTCATTTGCTCCCGAAATCCCGAAAGTCATCAAAAGGGTTGGCAAGACTTCTATCCCTGTCTGGCCGATCTGACGCTCATAGGGTAGAATTCCCCAGTCGATGATAGGCCTTGTTCCACCTACAGAGCCGTTTAGGGCATCAGCTAATTGGTAGATCATCCCGAAGGTTTCCTTTCCAACTCCTCTTCCGCCACAAACGATAATATCCGCTTCTTCGAGACCGATGGTCTTTGGATCGGCTTTGATCAATTCTATAAATCGAACACTGCCGCGCTCTTGATCCATCTTGGGAAGAATCCGAATCACTTCGGCTCTTTTGTTCATATCTGGATCCTCCCTGGCCATGGCCTTGGGAGAGACCGTTAGCATCTTGAGCCCTGGGTTACAGAAGACCAGCTTCTGATAAAGATATTGATCCGAAATGGGCTTAACCACTACCAGTTGATTCCGATCAGCTATGATATCGACACAGTGAGTCACCAACCCTACCTTCAGCCGAGCAGCGATCCTGGGCGCCAGGTCTCTGCCTAATGAAGTTGCCCCAAGAAGAAAAAAATCTGGATTTTTGGCCTTCACCAAGTTTGCGATCAATCCTGTGTAGAGATCAGGTTGATATTGTTCTAATAGGGGATCCTCAAAATAATAGACTCGGTCAGCCCAGTATGAACCCAGTTCACTTCCCAGATCCTTCATTCCATGACCCATGACAATGGCTGAAAGAAGGTGTGAATTTCCAAGCTTCTCGGTTAACCTTTTCCCCTCTGAGAGAAGAGAGAAAGAAGGTTCTTCAATCGTCCCCTCCTTCTGCTCAACCATGATAAGAATTTCTTGACTCATCACACTTTTCCCGATCGGTTCATCTTTAGGGCAGGATGGTTTACAGGAGCCTTCCCACCCTGTTGCCTTCCAAAATTGCCATGTCTATTTTCCGGGGAGCCACACAATCCCCTATTCGATATAACTCTTTAACCTTCCCTTTTAGGGCAAAGTAAAGTCTATCTTCTACGCGATTTCCAGCGGCTAACACAACCATGTCATAACCCTCAAAATCTATCAAGGCATTGGAATAAACGTTGAGACCCTTTATAGTAGTCCCCTGGATTTCCAAAACAGCAATGTCAGGTGTAAAAGTGACCCTTTTCTTGACGAGTCGCTGGCGCATCAGAAAAAGATCCTGAAGAGGTCCGAGTTTACTTCCGATGAACAGCGAGGGGGTGAGCATATGCACCGTTTTACCCATATCCGCCAGAAGTTCTGCCGTGCTGGTCGCCTTGTGGTGACCATCTGCATCGATGAGAATCACCTTCTCCCCGGCCTCCACTTCTCCTTTGAGGATATGTTCCGCGTGACATACCTGAGGGAATGAATAGGCACCTGGAAAAGGGTTGTCTTTTGGCACCGACCCCGTCGCCACTACCACAGCATCAGGGGCTTCCTGGAAAACAATCTCCGGGGTCACTTCCGTTCCAAGTCTTATTTCTACTTTCAGTTTTTCTACCTGAGCCAGCAGCCACCGAATGACTCCTTCGATCTCTTGCCGACCAGCCCCTTTTCTGGCAATGAGGTTCTGCCCTCCCACTTGACCTTGTCTTTCGTAGAGGATCACCTTATGCCCCCTCACGGTTGCCACCCTTGCTGCTTCAAGTCCTGCAGGGCCACCACCAATGATCAGAACCTTCTTCTTCTTGTCCGCTAATTTAAGGGTACCAATACCCAGATCCTTCTCTTCTCCTACGGCAGGGTTCTGGACACATCCCACTCTCTTGTTGGCGATCCCTACTCTCCCGATACAGCCCTGATTGCAGGCGATGCAGTAACGAATGTCCTCTGTCCTACCTTCTCTGGTTTTATTCACAAGTTCAGGATCGCAGATCTGGGCCCTCACCATTCCGATCATGTCGGCATGCCCATCGGACAGGATCTTTTCAGCCAAATGCGGGTCGTTGATCCGGTTGCAGGCAAAAACGGGAAGACTGACCACCGACCGAATGGAAGCGGCTAAAGGAACAGTATAGGCTAGTGGGGTGTGCATCGACCCTTCTACAAGGTAAAGATTATAAAAGGTGCCTAAACTTAGATCGATAAAATCGAGATGACGTGTTGCCTCAAGTCTGGCTGCTATTTTCTTGGAATCCTCCAACGTCAGCCCACCCAAGGGATGCATTTCATCTGCATTGAGTCGAACTCCTAAAGTAAAATCGTCACCTACCTCTTTCCTCACGGCAGCAATCACTTCTAGAGCAAACCGGAGTCGATTTTCGAAACTTCCCCCATATTTATCCGTCCGAAGATTGGTCAAAGGAGAAAGAAACTGTCGGACCAGTGAGCTGTGTCCCAGTTGAAGTTCGATTCCATCAAATCCGCCCTCTCGAGCATAACGGGTAGATTGAGCAAAATAGTCAATACACTCTTGAATCTCTTCGACCTCCATCTCCTTGGCCGTTTCCCTAAACAGAGGATCGGCAACGGGAGAGGGTCCCCAAACCGGAAGTCTGGAAATCGTCCCATCGCTCTGGGTTCCATTGTGATTTAACTGGGCAAAGATCTTGGTATCAAACTGATGGATGGCTTGGGTTAGTTTTTTGTAACCCGGAATCACATCCGGACAATAAGCATCTACCAGCTTTTCATAGGCATGATCCGAAGGATGAACACTCATCTCTTCCGTTATGATCAGGCCACATCCACCTTTGGCCCTCTCTTGGTAATAGTAAATATGGCGATCACTGATCTTATAATCTTCGCTGAAGTTTGTCAGGTGGGCAGAAAAACAAATCCTGTTGGGCACGACGGTTGGACCAATCTTAAGGGGAGAGAGAAGAAATTGGAATTTCGCCACTTTGATCCCTTCCGAGACCTCTAAAGTATTCTTCCTACCTTGTTTCCTTCCCAGATGGCCATATCAATCTTGCGAGGAGCCACACAGTCACCGATACGATAAAGCTCTTTGATTTTACCCTTCAGCCCGAAATAGAGATCATGATTCGGTCTGTTGGCCATTATGACAACGATCGTATCATAACCTTCATAAACAAAGACCTCGTTGGAATAAACATTGACAGTCTTGACCGTGGTTCCATCTATCTCCTGCACCCTCCTATCCGAAGTAAAAGTCACGCCTTTTTGCAGGAGTCTCTGACGAGAGGTGTAGAGATCTCCAATCGGACCCAGTTCTATCCCAACGAATAGAGCATCGGTGATCATATCAACTTTCTTCCCATGGTCGGCCAGAAATTCAGCAGTGCTGGTTGCCTTGTGGTGGCCGTCGCCATCGATCAAGAGGACCCTTTCTCCGATCGCTGCCTCTCCTTTAAGAGCCTGCCAGACGTTGAGTACCTGTGAAGATGAGTATCGCCCGGGGTAAGGATGTTCCCGTGGAACAGATCCCGTTGCAACAATGGCAACATCGGGATTATTCTTTAATACAGATTCTTCCGTTACTTCAACTCCCAGTTCGATCTTGATCTTCCATTTTTCTAATTGAGCCATCAGGTTTGTCACAATCAGGCCAATGTTTTCCCTACCTGCTCCCTTTTTGGCGATACGGATCTGTCCACCTAACTCAGACTCCTTTTCATAAAGGGTGACCTGATGTCCACGAAAGGCGGCCACGCTTGCTGCTTCCATCCCGGCCGGGCCACCACCGATCACCATCACCTTTTTCTTCTGGGGAACAGGCTGGATTAACTCTTCCTCTACTTTTTTTTCGAATCCAACATTGGGATTTTGGATGCAGCCAACAGTCTTTGCTTGGTTCACCCTTCCAATGCATCCCTGATTGTCCGAAACACAGATGGAGATCTCCTCTGGCCTTCCTTCCTTCGCTTTTTGGGGGAACTGGGGATCACAGATCAGGGCCCTGACCATACCAACGATATCTGCCTTCCCTTGAGAGAGTATTTCCTCAGCCATCTGTGGACGATTGATTCGGTTGTTTGCAAAAACAGGAACTTTTACCACTTCTTTAATCGCCTGGGAAAGATGGAGAGTAAATCCCAATGGAAAGTGCATCGAACCCCGCACTAAATGAAGGTTATAGTAGGTTCCAACACTCAAATTGATAAAATCGATCTGCCCGGTCGATTCAAATCGGCGAGCGATCTCCCGAGCATCCTCGGGCGTTATGGCTCCATAAAATACTTCGTCGGCACATAAACGGATACCCACTGGAAAATCTCTGGGAACAACCTTCCGGACCGAATCGATGATTTGCTCAGCAAACCGAATTCGGTTTTCAAGACTCCCTCCATACTCGTCCTGCCGGTAATTACTCAAGGGCGAAAGAAACTGTCGAAGTAGAGACCGGTGTCCCAGGGAGATTTCAATACCGTCAAAACCTCCCTCCTTAATATAGGCAGCGGCTTTGGCAAAGTTCTCAACAATCTCGTCAATATCTTCGGGTTCCATCACCTTGGCTATTTCTCCAAACTCAACATCCGATATTGGAGAAGGGCCTAAGACAGGATGCCTTGAAATACACCCATCACACTGAAAACCACCGTGGTTCAGCTGAGCAAAAATCTTCGTTTGATGTTTATGGACGGCTGAGGTTAATTGTTGATACCCTTGGACAACCTTTTTGTCATAGGCCTCGATCATCTGTTCATAGGGCCGATCTGTAGGATGAAGGGAGAGCTCTCCCAAGATGATGAGGCCACAGCCTCCTTTTGCCCTCTCTTCATAATAAGCAATATGTCGCTCATGAATCAGGCCATGAATGGCAAAGTTGGTTAAATGAGCGGAAAAAGAAATGCGGTTGGGAACGGTGATTCTTCCGATTGTAAGGGGCGAAAAGAGGAACTTGAACATTTGAACCATCTTGAGAGAGCTTCTCCTCGGCTAACCAAACCTTCAGGGACGCATTCGGCGATCGAGCCTTAAAGATACTGGCTGGAAAACCCCACGACGAAACATCCGCCGGAGCAGACCTCCAACTTTTCCATGCGCTTATCTCATCTTCATGATGATCTGCGGGCTTACCGGACCAAAATAATTTCTTTTAAAACACCCCCACCAGACTCCTAATTGATAAGACAATTGCTCTAAAGAAAAGTAAAACAAGAAAGAAGGAAAACTGAGGCGGGGTTTCTTGATGAAAAATTCCACCAGACCGGTCAAGAAATGCATCCCTATAATGAACGCGGAGACCCATGGTAAAACCGGAAAAAGTATAAGGGACCCGATCAGGTAATAACGGGAGAAAAAACTGCACCACTGATAAAAAAAGGCAAAGTGCCCTCGGAAGACAGCTGGGAAAAGATAAAAGGGTGCTATCGGGAGCCTCCTTTGGTAAACCCTGGAGAACTTTTTCATAACCTCCGACAAAACCACAATCCCGGCAAAGGCGAGGAACGGAAGGGAATTTAAAAGAATCGCCAGCGCGACGGCGCACCAGAATAAAGACTGGACTCCGGGCAGAATCAGCTTTTTGATCCGGTTGCTATGCAAGCGCTGCAAGAGTGGCTCTGAAGTACCATAGTCAAAGCGGCGAGAACAGAAAGATTGGAGTTGGTTCCGGTGTCTGTGGTAGACCTTACCCGTGGGCCGATATTCGATATGATGTCCTTCATCTCGTATTCTCCAGCAAAGGTCCACATCTTCCCCTACATACAGGTCCTCTCTAAATCCACCGACTTTCAAGAAAAGCGGTCTCCTCACCAGAAGGTTACAAGAGGGCACATAAAAGAAAGGATCCGCTTCATGCGTACTTCTAAACCAAGAGCCGATTTTTAAAGAGGACTTAACCTGCTCATACCGATCCAGCCCTTTTACTTCGTAATAAGAGTCCACCATTCCCCCGACGGCACCCACCTCCACGTCCTTGAAGGCCGGGATGAGTTCCTTCAGCCAGCGAGGGTCTGCCAAGCAATCCGAATCGATAAAGGCCAAAATTTCCCCAGACGCCTTTTGGGCCGCTAAATTTCGGCAACAAGAAGCCTGTTTGGCCTCTGTTAGAGCAAGGAGTCTAACAGGAAATTGGCCTACCACCTTTGGGGTGTGGTCATTGGACGCGTCGTCCACCACGATGATCTCCACTTTTTCCAATGGATAATCCAGATGAGCTAACGACTGTAGACAGGAAGCGATCTCCTGGGGTCGATTTTTGACCGGAATGATAATTGATATAGACGGGTAATGAATAACATTAGACAACCCTTCTTGCTCAAGAAAACCCTTACGGACCAGCCGGTTCAAAAACAGCTCCATCTTTACCGGGTCTGCCGGCTCCATCGTGGAGGTGATACATTCCAAGGGAATAAAATTCCGGGTTGATAAATGAACGAAGGCCGACTCCCAAGAACGGTTCAGAACAACTGCCTTCATGGGAGAATGAAGGATCAAAACGAGGCCATCGTCGCGCCGATGGTAGCTTACACTTTCTCGCATCCGATAGGCCAACGATTTCGTATCTTGACTCACCTTTTCCACCCGCTTCACCCGCTTAGCTTATCCTCACCGCCCCATTTTTCATTCCCTTCGCGAAAGAATTCCTCCATCCTTCCCTGTTTCTCAAATTCATCAGGCATTCCGGATCGGGGGCATGGATATCCCGATAGGAATGGTAGGCCACAGCCGGACATCCCCCGCGGCAGTTCTCGAATCGCGAACAGGTTTCGCAGGATTTCACTTGCAAATTCCGCAATTGGTTCAAAATTGAAGAATGATCCCAAAGGTCCTTGAGGGTATTATCGCGAATTCGGCCCGCGAGAAAAGACTCTTCTTGCAGAAAGGCACATGGGTAGACTTCGCCGACCGGCGAAAGACAGCAGGTCATCTTGGCCGCTCCGCACATATCCAGACCCTTCCGACGCCGGGCTTCCGAGGCGAGGCAGAAAAAGGAATCCCCGGTGCGGACAAGATCGTGAGCAGCCAGCCAATCCGCAAAGGCCTCCAACTGATCCTTGTCCGGAGCGAGCCATTCTTTGCTCTCCTTGCCTCTGCCTGAGGGGCGGAAACGGGAGACCCGAAGCTCGGCTCCATACCCTTTCGCCATTTTCCTCAGGGTATCCAATTGGGGGAAATTCAGGCGGGTCAAAACAGTATTGATGCTGAAAGGCACCCCATGGCGGGCCAAAGAGGCTACGCCCTCAAGAATGACCGCGTACGTTCCTTCCCCGCGAATCCGGTCGTTGACCTCAGGGGTGGCCCCATCGAGACTAACTTGGAGATAAAGCATCTTCAAAGCGGACAACCATCGCGCCAATGCGTCGTCCATCAAGGTTCCGTTCGTACTCACACAGGTGACCAGGCCCTTTGCCAGGGCGTAGCTCAAGAAATCGGGGAAGTCTTCCCTCAGAAACGGTTCCCCGCCGCCGATGTTGATCTGAAAGACTTTGATCGCGGCCAATTGATCCACTATCTGTCGGCATTCCTCGCGGCTGAGTTCGCCCGGAGAGGCTACGCCTGCATCTGAAAGACAGTGGCAACAGCTTAAGTTGCATCTCGAAGTGATTTCCCAGGTTACGTTTACCGGGGCACTGAGTCCCTGCTGGGCCGCTTTAGCAATCAACAATCACTCCTTTCTCTTTCAACTGGTCCAACGTCTTGGCAAGGCTCAGAAGTCGCGATTCTGGGACCGGAGTTTGGGAAGCCTTTTCTCTTAACCATTGTTCTAAAGGGATTTCTCCAGAGAAGAAACGACTTTCAAGCAGTCGGCCGCAAGACACCCAAAAGAGTCGAGGGCCATCCCGATGGTAAAATAGGAGTCCAAAATCTTCCTCTCTCACCTGGGTGCCGGGGGCTAATTTGTATTTTTTCCTGAGGACATTCATTGAACTTCTTGCTTAAACAGAATGTTCAGTGAGAACCATGCGTACGCGCGATATCTCTTGGTGGATCGTCTTAGTAAACGCCGCATATGCCGTCGATGGCCATCTCCTCAATCTCGATCTCCTCGGTTGCATAAGGGTCCTCATTGATCTTGGGGTCACGCCCCTCAGTTTGATGCATACACAAATCTCTTTCTTGATCCTCCATGGATTAAACCTCCTTTGTGTTCCTCTGCGATTCTTGAAAAATGAATGGGCACCCGACGGTGCCCATTAGCGAAAGGAATAAACCAGCAGTTGCATAAATAGCGTTCCCGCAGGCAGTTGGGTATGCTTCCCAACTGCCTTTTCAACGGAACATCTGGGTAAACGCTGATCGCTATACCCCGAGTTTCTTCCTGGCCGCTTCGAATTTGGATTTGAATTCAGCAAGCTCGGCCGGCGACAGCTCATCGGTGAATTTCAGGTCCACCTGGGTAAGCACGTCCACCAGGTTGTTGGCATGTGGCCCCAGGGCCAAAGCTCCGACCGTATCCCCTTTCTCTAACTTCACCCTGCCCCCCATAAAGGCGCCCACGAACTTATCCTTCTTGGTCAGGATTTTCTTCCACACCGGAAGCGCTGCGCCCATGATGTATGCCGCGTTTTCCTTGCAGTACTGCTCGCTACAGACGGCCAGATTTTTCATCTTCCCTGCGTCCAAAACCATAATCATAAAAACGTCTTTGTCGATTCCCCAGGCTGGATCGGCGATGATTCGATAACCAAAACTCCCCGACAGCTTCTCCAGCTTCTTCTCAAAATCCTGGTTGTACAGCTTGAAACTCTCTTCGAGCCAGTTGGGCATGGGATAATAACACGTAGTCATTTTCGCATCTCCCCTTTCTGATGGATGATCATGATTCCATCAAATTTAGATTTTTCACACTCCTGCCGCACCTCCGCTATGGTATCTCCCCCTTTCTTT
>Ga0153915_10006950_pt1 | contig 10639 bp, 10 predicted proteins | sample Opewatmetagenome_2_FD_107003 | JGI IMG/M metagenome (GOLD analysis project Ga0153915, IMG submission 107003) | Freshwater wetland microbial communities from Ohio, USA - Open water 3 Core 3 Depth 3 metaG | ecosystem: Environmental > Aquatic > Freshwater > Wetlands | place: USA: Ohio, Lake Erie... | reverse complement strand
GGCAACTACGCCCGCAAGCTCTTCCACGACACGATTCATGGCTCATCGAGTCATTCCGTCTGGTTCAGAAACAAAATGACCGGGTATCCGGTGAGCGCGGCGGAGTGGGAGGAAGATCCGAACCAACCGACCGTCACCCAGGAGATGGCGGTCTGCAATATCCCGGCCATCACTTATTACATCTCGGTTGTCGGCAATATCCTCGGGAAGGAAGGTTTCCAGACTGTCTATGAAACCTATCCGATCTCTTTGACTACGAAGCAAATCTGGAAGGTCGGGACGGCGAGCCAGAACAGCGCGGGAGGTCAGACCGATTTCAAAACCGTGTCAAGGCTCCTTCGCCACGGGAACTACGACTATGTCACCCACAGCACGGTATGGGACCCGGGGATTTCCGACCATGCCTTGCCATATTCATTGTACCTGACTGCCAAACCGGTTTTCTTTGGCGGGCTTTCGTGGCCTGCATTTGGTCCTGATCTCAGCCCGATAGAATCGAATATTCCAGCCAAATACAGATTTGATGCAGGAACCTATTTTTCAGGCCCACCTGCGAAGTAGGAGTCGATATCGCCACCGATTGTAGAGTCATGTGGCCGGTCTAATCAATAGCCCCACAACCTAAAGCAGAAACAGTGCTAATCCGGCCATAGTACGGGGAATACCCGAGGAAGGTCGCCCGTAATCTCATCATCTCAATCTGCTCGAGAACATGCGATAGGTACCTTTGGGAATAGCCGCAATAAGGTTGCGATACTCAGAGCTCATAAGGTAGCTATACTGTTCAGCTTTTTCCGCATGCACCATGATCTCCACATCGGATGACCAGCCAAGACGAACGATCCTTTCCAGGCGTTGAGGATCATGAACGGGCTCGATGCTAAAAAATGAGTCAGTGCAACAGTAGCGACGGATAAGCCATGCATCGATCAGCCGCCGATACGTTCTGTTGATGATATCTTTCTCATGGGGTTCAAACGAAAGGTTCCGCCTGACCCGCAGTCCGCGGGGTATGATATAATCCATAACCATATTGATGCACAGATGCATATGGTGGTGGCCGTCTATTTTCGCTGGCTCACTTCCAAACAAACGGCGATATTCGTCATATTGTGCCTTAAATACGTACTCGAGTTTCTTTTTCAAGAACGGATTGTAAAGGACTTGTGCCCATTTGCTTCGGCGATAGTACTTGACGAGCGAAAGGTGATATTCTACCAATAGGGGAGGAGGCTCCGGGCCGTCGAACGGCAGTGTAAGGTTTAAATGCAAGCCCGTCTCCAACCCAACTGCTGCAACTAATTCGGCGGCTCGACTGGAGTCCGCCATAAACACCATAGCGCTGGCGGATGTTATCAGTCCCTCCCGGTAGCAAGCAATAGTGTTGACAGTCGCCTCATGATTTCTCCCAAGATCGTCGCCGTTAATGATTAGCATAGCGTGCCCTTTAGCGGTTTACGTGTCTCATTGAATTCAGCCTCATGGGATACACAATGATTTTGAATGCGAATCATATCCTAATCATACTTAGAATCGATAGGATTCTAAGGGAAGCTGACTGCTTCCCGAGACCTGGCAAGGCGTTTGCGACCCCCGACAAGTAAGAATAAGTACGCAATTATCTATCGAAAATTTCTCTGAGAGTTGAAATTAGCAATGATAAAGGCTTTGGCCCCCTGAACAGGATGACAATGAAGCAGAAATAGACTGAAAAGTACGCGAAAGCGCTACATATGACTCTAACGATTGGACTCAATCCCAACAAAACCAGGGAAGTCGGCTTTATGATATAGAGGAAGGTCCAATAGATTGCGCCAGCCGCGAAGGCTGAAAACCAGTACTTCCATAAAATTGAAATAAAATAGGCCACGCCAATTTTCAACGGTCGGCCCGCATAATATAACGCTGGTAATAGAAGAACATAAAAGAGTGCCGAGTAAGCGATCGCAACTCCCATCGGACCGAAAAACTTTCCCGTAAAAAATGCTGCAAGAGCTGCTAACAGGACAAAAATACTCCATTTTAATAGCCTGTCTGGCCTTCCAAGGGATAAATGAAGCCAAATGTTAGTGTCGTAAATGACCACTAAGCCAATAGCCGGCCCCAAGGCAACAAATATATCTCCCGCCTTATTCCATTGCGCGCCCAGAAGGAGAAGAATGATGTCCTTCCCGACGAGTGTGAGCAAAACACTTCCAGGAAATGCCAGAAACGCCTGAATAGAAAGTGATTTGGCATAGTAGCCGAGATATTTATTTGGATTGCCCCTCAATCTGCTTAAGGTTGCTACACCCACCCCGGAAAGTGCAGACGTTAATTGGTTGGGAAGTAGCGATGATAAATTGGTAGCTCTGTCATAATGACCGAGCGAAGATCTCCCGAAAAATCTTCCTATAATCATCTTGTCGGAATTCTTACGGAGATAATCCATTAAGAAATTCCCGTAGGTATGAATGCCGAATCTTAGCATTGGCTTAATGTCTGTGTGCCTCGCAGGAATGCTTGGACGCCAATGACAAAATACCCAACGAGCAACAGCACCGAGCAATGGATAAGTGACCTGTCTCAAAACAATAGCCCAATAGCCCAGTCCCTTTATCGCTGTTACAATAGCAAGAGCAGTACTGATGAAGGTTGCTAAGATTGAACCGAATGAAATCAAATGAAATTTCATGCTCCTGACAAGTAATGCATAATGGCAAGTGGCTAGTCCGCCAGAAAGAATGGAAAGGGACATGGCTATCGTTATTTTTTTTAATTGTGGCTCTTTATAAAACCACACGATGAGGGGGGACATGGCCATAAACGTCAGGGTTAGAGCAAGCATGATGATAAAATTGGTCCAAAAGAGCTTGCTCATCTGATGATGAGTAATCTGCTCACGCTGGACAACAGCTTCCGTAAAACCGTTTATCCCGAAATTTTGCAGGATCAAACTGAATGCTGAGACCATGGCGACCAAGCCAAAGTCTTCAGGAGTCAATAAACGTGCTAAAATGAGCGTCCCAATCGTATGAATTCCGAAGTTTATTGTTTGGGCCGTGATGGTGAAACCCGCCCCTCGAATTGCTCTTTTTTTTAGGCCGGTTTGAAGGTGTTTAGTATCTAAGAGGGCATCGTACTTAGATTGTCCGTGAATTTCGGAGGTCATGTCAAAACGTCTCTTGAGATTCTGCGTGTTCTCTAATTACCTAATACTTAAAGGTCGATTGTCGAATCATATCGAGTCTGACGGACGGAGTCAAGAATTGTTGACTCCAGGCTGCCCCCTCATCCTTGGTCATGTCATGATTTCAGCGGCCTGTCGTTTACCTGTCTAGGCAAAGTCAAGATGTCCCTCTCTGCGTCTCCTTGAGTTTGAACCGGCTGTGAATGTCGTGCCACACATCACCTTTGACCATGTCACCTCCTCCCGACGTGATTGCCAGGCGGAAGCTTACCCCATCCCGTGTCATTCCCTTTACCCTCTTCAGGCCAGGGGTAAATTTTCAATGCCCGGGAAGGCTAATATTGTATGACCGCTGACACCGTTCGGTCCAGCCCTTGGCCTTGGCGTAGAGTGCTGGGGTGGGTTCGATGGTAAGGTCCTGGAGGAACCGGCCGATCCGGAGATCCTCCCGTTCGGCCACCATTTTGACGAAATGGGTGTCGTTGAACTGGGTGTAACGGCCTTGGTGAGGCCCCAGGGGACGGTCGCGTATCTCGGCACCATAGGCATTATGAGTTGGCTGACCGCGGTGCTGATAAGCCGGGCGAAGGCTCCCTCCTCGCGACACCGGGGCAACAGCCGCTTGGCTTGACGGCAGCAAACCCGCAGCAAACGGGTTCCCTCAACCAGCGTCGGGGTTCCCCAGCAGACCCGCCCCAGAACAGGAATGCCCTGGATCTCACGAGAACTCAAGGCGACGGACTCTCTCATGCCCTGCTCCTTCCGGAAGGGGACCGTTAAGCTTGGTAGTAGAAGGGGATATTATTGCTTGGTTATCAGGGGGGATTCTCGTCTGACTTTACAAACATCTAATTTATTAATAGAATTAGAGAAATGAAAAGATATGGGATATATTACAGAATAAAACCCATCGTGCCTCGTTTTGTCCGGTTGCGAGCTAGGATTGCAGCAGCGCGAAAAAAACGAAAAAAATACTGCGATATATGGCCAATTGACCCTGATTGTAATCAGGCACCGGAGGGATGGATTGGTTGGCCGGGAGGGAACAAGTTCGCTATCGTCCTCACACACGATGTCGAAAGCCAGGAGGGTCAAGAAAAGGCAAAGAAGCTTGCTACAGTCGAAAAAACTCTGGGATTTCGGTCATCTTTTAACCTAGTACCCGAAAAAAGGTACAAGACATCTTATGAACTTAGACAGTGGTTACAGGAAAATGACTTCGAGATAGGTGTTCACGACTTGAATCATGATGGGAGACTGTACAACTCAAAAAAAATCTTTTCGAAAAGAGCCATAAAAATAAATCGATACCTCAAGGATTGGAATGCAAAAGGCTTCCGCTCTGGATCCATGTTACATAATCTTGAGTGGCTTGGCATGTTAGATGTCGAATATGACGAATCAACATTTGATACAGACCCATTTGAGCCTCAGCCTGATGGGGTCGCTACGATTTTCCCGTTTTGTGTAGAGCGCAAAAACGGACCGCCATTCGTCGAATTGCCCTACACGCTTCCACAAGACTTTACGATATTTGTACTGTTTAGAGAGAAGACGATTGATATCTGGAAACAAAAATTGGATTGGATAGCACAACATGGTGGGATGGCTTTGATGAATGTACATCCAGACTATATTAATTTCCGAGACGCTCCGATTAAGAATGATCAATATCCTATCGAATATTATCGTAAGTTTCTGGAGTACTGTATTGACAAATACTCTGGAGAATATTGGAATCCACTCCCAAAACAAGTAGCTCAGTATATTCTAGGGGCTAAAACATTCCAGAAAACAAATGAGTAGAACTAAAGCCGATGATAATCGGGTGGAGGAGCGGGATTGAATATCAGTATTTTCGGCCTAGGATATGTTGGAAGTGTCGGCCTCGGCTGTCTTGCCCATAACGGCCACTCGGTCGTTGGTGTTGATATTAATAGAGACAAGGTAGATCTCGTGAATCAAGGTAGGTCGCCAATCATTGAAAAAGACTTGGCATTAATTATTGCAGAGCAAAAGAAGAAGGGACGAATCTCTGCAACAACCGATGTCCAGTTGGCAATTAAGAATACGGATATTACGTTCATCTGTGTAGGCACACCGCCGTCGCCTGAAGGGCATTTGAAGCTCGATGGTGTATATCAAGTCGCTGGAGACATCGCTCAGGGGATCAGGAAGAAATTGAGCTTTCACATAATTGCGATTCGCTCGACCGTCCCGCCTGGGACAAACGAAAAGGTTGCTAGTGTGATTGAGGCGGCAACAGCCAAGAAGCCAGAAGTCGACTTTGCGGTCGTCTCCAATCCAGAATTCCTGCGCGAGGGCACAGCCGTTAGTGATTTTTTCAATCCACCATATACCCTTATTGGGACTTCGAATCAGCAAGCTAAGGAAATGATGGGCAGAGTTTATGAGAATGTCGACGCTCCTATCTTCTTTACGGAGATAAGAATTGCCGAAATTATCAAATACGTTAACAATTCATTTCACGCTCTTAAAATCAGCTTTGCCAACGAAATAGGAAGTATCTGCAAAAAGCTGAATATAGATTCACACAAACTTATGGATGTGTTCTGTAAAGATACGAAATTGAACATTTCTCCATCCTATCTTAAGCCTGGATTCGCATACGGAGGTTCCTGTCTTCCCAAAGACTTGAAAGCGCTATGTGCAATCGCTCATGACTATTACATAAAGGCTCCCGTTCTGGAAAGCATATCGATAAGCAACGAACAAAGGAAGTCTCAGGTGTTGAATCAGATTATTGAATTTAGGAAGCAGCGAATCGGCTTTCTAGGCCTCAGTTTTAAGGCGGGCACAGACGATTTGCGTGAAAGCCCGATAATTGACGTTCTAGAAAAGTTGCTGGGCAAGGGATATTCAATAAAAATATACGATAAAAACGTGAGTTTTTCTAAGTTGATTGGGGCAAACAGAGAATTTATTTTACAGCGCATCCCATTTATTTCGCGGTTTATTTATGAAACATATGATGAAGTCGTCTCGGATTCTGACCTGATTGTGGTCGTAAATAATGAGCCAGGAATCAAGGAAATCCTGGCAAGATTGGCAGTTGACAAAGTAATTTACGATTTTGTAAATATCGATTTTCCCGGTAGATCCAATAATAGAAACTATGTCGGGGCTGCATGGTGAAAAATCGGCATATCCTCTTCATCGTAGAGAATAACCCTGCCCCGCCGGACGCACGCGTTTGGAACGAAGCGCTCGCTGCTAGAGAATTTGGATACGAGGTCTCGGTTATCGGTCCGAGGGATAATCTCAGAGGGGATAATCGGCGCGTTATTAAGGATATCCAAATATATAGGCACCCGAGACCGCGGGAACGAAGCGGGAAATTTCCCCTGATTCTTGAGTACCTTAATGCAGCGTTTTGGGAATTGTTGCTGAGCATAAGAGTTTATTTGAATAATCCATTTCAGGTTATCCACGGAGCAAATCCTCCAGACCACATTTTCTTGATTGCGATACTCTTTAAGCTAACAGGTGTGAAGTACATATTTGACCATCATGATATTACGCCCGAGAACTATGCGGCAAAATTTGGCAGCAAGGGTATTATCTATAGACTCCTCCTAATAATGGAGTGGTTGACATTTAAATCAGCAAACCTGGTTGTTTCTACGAATGAAAGCTATGCCAATATTGCAAAGGAGCGGGGGGGCAAGCAAGAAAAGGATATTATTGTCGTGCGTAACGGCCCTGACCTGTCGCGAATACCTTCGGCTGGGCCAAATCCGAAGCTGCGCGAGGGATTCCAATATTTAGTTGGATACGTTGGTGTAATCGGGCAGCAAGAGGGTATTGAGAACCTCCTCACTGCGGTACGTTACATTGTTGAGGAAAAGAAAAGAAATGATATAAAGTTTATTATTGTGGGGCCTGGACCCCATCTTAATGCCGTAAGGAACCAGGCAAAGGAGATGCAGCTCGATCGATACGTAAAATTTACCGGATACATCCCTAAGAAAGAGCTCGTAGAAGTGCTGACAACGGCTGACGTATGCATCAATCCAGAATACGCAAACGAATTCACTGATAAATCAACTATGATAAAAGTCATGGAATATATGGCCTTTGGGAAGCCAATTATTCAATTTTATACTAAAGAAGGAGAAGTGACCGCGGGTGAGGCTGCGATATATATTCGGGAAAATAACGCAGCCAAATTCGCAGATGCAATTATAGACCTCCTTGATGATCCTGCCCGTCGCAAGAAAATGGGAGAAATAGGAAAATATCGTATATCGGAAATGTTTGGATGGGCTATTCAAAAGCAACACCTTAGAGAAGCTTACAATAGGGTCCTGCACGAGTAAGACAAGTTTTCGTTATAAACGGGAGAAGTCAAGGCCAGGAAATTCGAGGGGATTCGTAATAAATGGACGATATAAGAGAAAAAATCGAGAAAAGTCTCAACGGGGTTGAATGTTGGGTTGAACGACATGATTATAAAGGTTACGAACCCTTCGATGGATTGACATCCTTTTTGCAGCCGTTGACATTTAAGAGTCAATTAGCAAGTCAGGTACTTCAACAGGGAATAAGGCGGTTCCCGTTTAATATCAGACCCATGCTTGGTGTCGTCCCACTAGATTCAACCAAAGGGAGGGGCTATATGGCATGGGGATATCTAAAGCGATATAAGCTAACGAAAGACGAAAAATATAAAAAGAAGGCTTTTGCTTGTCTTCAATGGCTTGACGCTAACAAGTCGCCTCTTTACGAGCAGCACAGTTGGGGCAATCATTTTGTTTATGCGAGCCGGGGCGGGTTTATTCCCAAATACGAGCCCACTATCGTTTGGACAGGACTAATTGGGCAGGCTTTTCTTGAAGCCTATGAGCTGTTTAGGATTGAAAAACATAGAGAAATCATCGAGGAAATCGCAGAATGGATTATTGCGCTGCCTCGTGAGGTCACGGATAAGGGTGTATGTTTGAGCTATACGATGATCAAACAGGGCTCAATACATAATTCGAATATGATCGGGGCTGCTTTTCTTGCTGGCGCCGGAAAAGTAACTGGTAAAAAAGAATATTTCGACGTAGCGCAGCAGGCCATGAAATACAGCTGCGCTAGACAGTTGAGCGACGGTGCATGGTACTATGGAGAGGCCCCCAAGTTCCGTTGGATTGATGTGTTTCATACGGGATACAATCTCGATAGTCTGAAGAGATACAGTGATTTCGCCCAGGATCGTTCATTCGAAGAAAACCTGCTTAGAGGATACGAGTATTTTATGACCCGCTTTTTTGAGAAGAGCGGACGCGTAAGGTACTATTTTAATAAAACTAAGCCAACGGATATTCAATGTGCGTCGCAGGCCATCGATACTCTATCGTTGTTTTCTGATATTGATCCTGGAAATGGCACCCTGGCCGCTTCGACTGCCGCCTGGTACGTTGACAATATGCAGGGTAAGGACGGCCATTTTTACTTTCGCAAGTATGGTTTTGGCGTATATAATAAAGCGGCCATGATACATTGGGGACAAGCAACAATGTATAAGGCTCTTGCCCACCTGCTTTCAAATCTAGCAGAATAGTTGTCTGATTATTGCGATGCAAAATTGACCCTTTGTAGGCCTTGAAAATTTACCCCTGTCCATGTCTAGGACTCTTCAACCTCAGGCTCTCGGATGAGCGCCTCCTTGAACTTCTTCCTTAGCCGATAGGAGTTGCCTTTGATGTTGACGGTGGTCGAGTGGTGCAGGATCCTGTCCAGGATGGCCGCGGCGATGATGGGGGCGCCGAAGATCTCGCTCCACCCTAGAGCTTCCCCCAACGTTTGCTCTTCAAAACGTAATAATTTTGCGGCAAGTCTTGGCCTACAAAATCTTGACACGCCTAAGAGATTTTGCTATTTATCTACGCAAGAGGCGCCATCGTCTAGAGGCCTAGGATAGGTGGTTCTCAGCCACCAGACCGGGGTTCGAATCCCTGTGGCGCTGCAGTCTTCTTGTAACTCCGCCCGCTAGGGGAACCTCATGAGACCTATCCCATGTGGCGATAGAGCAGGCGTCCAGCAAGGCGAAGAATTATGGTGGGCAACCGGGCAAATAGTATGTTGAAGAAACTGCTGCCCTTTTTACAGTCTTTAAGAAACATCCCTTTCCTTAAGTCGTATCGGTAATAATGGATGGCGGTTTCCTTTGCGCCCCATGCCCGTTTATACTGTAGGAGTCCCTGATCATTGGGATCTGATCTTCCCAGATTCATAGCCGTAAAACCCCGGTCTCGATACCATTTTATAGCTTCCCACATCACGAGATTATTCGGCCTCAGGGTTTGATAGACAAAATCAGAAGCCCCGTATTTATATATCGCACTTGTCCCGAAATGAAAAAAGATTGACGAGGCAATAACCTTGTTTGAATAGCTTGCTTCGACCACAATGCCTAGATTCTTGGAAATAACGTACTCGAATACGTTCTTGAAAAAAACAAAGGGCTGGGGCGGGAGCCCATGACGCCTCCTCGTTATGCAATTTAACAAATAGAAGGATTTTAGTGAGTCCAGCGTCTGGGCGACTTGTACGGATACTCCTTCTCTGACCGCCTTTTTTATGCACCTCCGATTGCTATCCTTCAGTGAAGAGAAAAGTTCATGCTCGCTGTTCGCTAAATCGATATCGTGAGTATAATAGGTTTCCCATGGAGGGGCTCCAAGAGCGAAATATCCGGTATCTCGCCATTCAATATATCTCCACCTTGCTTGCCGTGCGTAATCGATGGCCTTGCTTACAGCCACCCGCAGGAATTCGTTGTTCAGTTTATAGGGCGGACATTGGTCCGTAAACGGAAGGCAAACGCCTCTTACACCTGTTAGGAAGCTGTGAACTTCCATTAAAGGCATCAATAGGGCCAGCTGCTCCCCTTCGAAATGCACAAAGTAGAATGATTTGAATTTATAGCTCTCTTTGAGGACTCGTGCCCAAGCTGAAGAATGAAAGAAGGAATGGTCGTTACTGCTCAGCAAAATGGAATCCCACCTAGGATATTCGGTGGGGTCGATAATTTGGAAATCCATAAGGAAATCGCCTTACATTCTAACAAAGGTACGCGGAAATAGGAATCTTTCCCGAGTCCTCAGTTGGTACCTGAACGAAAATCATAGACATTGTCAACAATTTCATAAGATCTGGTACATTTACGACAGATGAGAGCATGGTTCCTCTTGGCCAAGCTGGGACAATGACAAATTGGACACTGCAGAATCTCAAGCAGAGATCTTTCGCGATGCCTTGCCTTGGACGGGCCATCGGCTTTGCTCTTTTTCACTTGGAGGCGAAGGAAAAGCTGATGCGTCAGATTGTAACGACCCAGGAAACGCGCCAAGGCCAAATCGATGGCCTCGAGGTGCGGGATGGATCTGGTCAACATTGACCTGTTCCAGAATAAGCCCCCTCCGAGAGTGCGGCTAACCTCAAATCTGTCTCTTAGAATGC